>Ga0075163_10007023_pt1 | contig 14930 bp, 21 predicted proteins | sample JI1023141ADNA_FD_71478 | JGI IMG/M metagenome (GOLD analysis project Ga0075163, IMG submission 71478) | Wastewater effluent complex algal communities from Wisconsin, to seasonally profile nutrient transformation and Carbon sequestration -... | ecosystem: Engineered > WWTP > Effluent > Algae...
ATGGATAAATACGAGGAAGCCGAATACGAGGCACAGCAAGAACCTGCCCGGCGACATCTGCGCGACGTGCTGGAAAACGGCACATGAGCGCCACGGCCCCCGACATGCCCGCCTGCCAGCTATGGACGCAAGAGCGAGCGCGAATGGCCTACATGCTGGGTTACTCGCGCAACCATCCCAATTCATGGCCGATAGACCTTATCGACGACTTGCTGGCCGCAGAGCCCGTGGTGTCGCGCGACCGGTTTGTTGTTGGCCTGGGCAAGATCATGCGGAGGCTGCCACGATGAACTCCATCACCCGCCGTCAGCGATGGCATCTGCCTGTCATGCTACCAGCCTGCCTACGCCCTGGCTTCAAGTGGACGGCAAGGGAAACGCGCGCAACCTGGAGCATAGCCGCGACCCTCGCCAGCGCTGCCCTGATCAGCGCAAGCGTCTACCTGACGGCCGATTCCTGCCGACCTTGGACAACCCTCTACATGCTCGACAACGGGCTGGTGGTGTTTTGCTGATGACGGTCACCAGCATATACCGCGCTGTCGTGGCTGAGGTTGAGCGTAGGCGTGTCGAGGTAGGCTGGACGTGCCTGGAGCTGGACCACGCAGCCGGGCTTAGCTCGGGGTATTGGGCCAAGTGCGTCCACCCTGACGAGCCGAGCGGGCGCCGCATCCGCTGGGAGATGCTGGAATTTGTGATGGGGGCGGTGTTCCCCGATGGCTATAAACTGTCGATCGAGGGCTCAAACGGGGTTATGCAAGACGCGGCTAGCATGCGCTACCATGTCAAGGCTGCTGCGCCGGTCGGCACCCCTACATTCCGTGCTCGCATGAAGGAATTGGGCAAGAAAGGTGCTGTCGCTCGCGTAGAAGGCCAGACCCCGGAGCGCAGGACCGAGGTAGCCAGGATGGCGGCGAACGTCCGATGGGGCAAGCGCCGGATGGATGCGGAAGGCTCGGTAATCGAGGCAGACGAGGGGGAGGCCGGGCTTTCAGATCCAAACGCCACTTAGGAATCTTTAGGGCTACGAAGCAGTGGTTTCAGGGCCTTCAGATCGGCCTCTTTCTCGCTGATCAGGCGCAGGGCATCGGCCCATATCCCGGCCGGCGGTTCCCGCGTTCCATCCTGCCAGTAGCGCATGGTGCGTTCCGACACGCCCAAGGCAGAGGCCAGTGGCCTAACCCAATGGGGACCGTACAGCGCTTCGCCTACGCGGCAGATCAGGGGCGGGGTCATGTTCATGCCTCCAGGGCCGCAAGCAACTCGTCATCGGTCATGTTGGGCAGCGTGTCGCTAAACTTGCCGGCCATCTCGCACTGGATTTCCTTCTCAATGCCAGCAACCCAGACGCTGCGCATCTCGCGTTCGCCGGCAGTCTTGGCATTGGCCAGCCTGACACGCTCGTTTGAGAGGCGAAGCCGCAAGGCGTCAAGATGCGTGGTCATGGGTTGCGGCTTTCCGTCGGCAGCGTGGCAGCCATAAGCGCGTGAGTTAGGGCGGAGTAGGCATCGAGGGTTTCGGCCCGCGTGTCGGCGCCCGAATGATGGCGGAACCAATGCGCCGCCTTTTCCGCCGCCGCCAGGAGAGCCGGCAGGGCCGCGATAGCCCGTGCGTCCTCGTGGTATCGAGGGTTGGAGCCCCGCATGTCGGCGATGGGGGAATGCCCGGGGCCGCTGATCGTGCGTCCGTCGAGAACCCAGGGGCCGGAAGTGTAATCATGGTTCGTCATCGTCCAATCCTCCCAAATGCGTTGCTCTCTACGCCCCTAAGCCCCGCGACGGGCTGGACACCGTCGACGGGGCCGTTGGGGAAGATCGCGCGCTAGGCGCGCAGCCTCCCCACCACGTTGCCGGCGATCAGGCCGATGACGTACCCCTGATGCACCGCGCGGGGTTAGGCGGCAACCCATACGGTCTTGGGATTGCCCCCGACCGAATAGCGGGTGCTGAACTTTATCAGGCCAGCGCGGTAAAGCTCGTTGGCTTCAGCGTAATAAATTTCGCTTGTGAACCATCCGCGCGTTGCGATGCAGGTCAGGATTTTCTGCTTCTTCATCTCGCTGGTCATGGTCCGGTCCCTCCGACCCTTGGCGCTTGCCCTATGCCCGCGCCGTTGAAAGAACCATCTCACAGTGCAGAGAAGTCTGCAAGAGAGAAATCGACGAACCGTACGATTAATCGACAGACCATTCTGATACCGTAACGAACACGCACCAAATGACATGCCAATAGTGCAGCAACCATGACCAATGGCCGCGTTGAAACAAAACGATCTTTTCCCGCCACTTGACAAGCATTCCAGCACACAGCCCCATCGTCTCGGGCGCGTCTAAATCCTAAGCCACTTCCATCCATGTGGACGAACGGTAGTGAGGCCCGGCTAACCCTGCCTGGTGCGTTGTTCAGGGCTAGCGCCACGCAGCATCATCACCCCATGTCTGGCCTTGCACTAAAGCATCGCGATCCCGACCAAATCCCACCCGACCTGCGCAAGAAACCCCGTGCGCCAGCCAAGGTAAGTCATGCGCTTGACCTGCTGTTGTCAGGGGATGCCAAGACGCAGAAAGCCGCAGCACAAGCCGCAGGCATTAGCCCAGAGCATCTAAACAGGTGGATCAATAAACCTGCTGGGCGGGTGTTTATCGCTCTCAAAGCACGCCAGGCCATCGATAAGGCACAGCTGCCAGCAGTGGGCACGCTGATCCGCCTGCTGGACGCCAAGTCAGAGCATGTACAAGCCGACATTGCCAAGCATATCAGTGCGATAGCCGGCTTCGCCCCGCCCAGCAACAACCACGGTGTGCAGGTCAACGTGAACGTAACGCCAGGCTATGTGGTGAAGCTCAGGCATGCGCCAGACGCAGCGCCAGGTGATGGTGCGATAGACATAACGCCCGGTACAGATGCCCTGCCTGTCGCTGGCGAGACAACCGAGGCAGGCGAGTAGCGGGCTATGCCTCACAACGCATTGATATCACGCGATAAGCAGCGCTGGCTTTCCATAATAACTCTTATGCATCGCAGGGTTAACGATGCGCCTAGGGCATGGCTGACGACCCCACCCGGCCTCGATCTGCCAGGCGATGCGTCGCGCCCCACCGTGGGGCAAAAACGGGCGATCGTAGTGGCACGGCCCTTCTCCCCGCAAGGATGTCCCCGCCCTGGTTTTGGGCATGCGCAGTTTTTTTCTGGAGGTCGCTGATATGGGCACGACATCGCCGTCGGCATTGGTGCGGGCGCGCAGGCAGCGGGTACAGCGAGTTGCGGATCGGGCTGCGTTTGTGCGGGAGCAGGCCCGGGATGCGCCTGTAGAGGAGCCTGTGGTTGAGGAGGAGGCCCCGGCTGAGGATGCGCCGGAATGATCGCGGTGGGGACGCTCGTGCGGTACGCGGGTGGGGTCTACTCGGTTATCGAGGTGCGGGGCGAGCGGGTTGTGCTGGCGCATGAGGGGTGGCCCGGGGTGCCGAGGATCGCGCTGGCTTCGGATGTCGCGCCGGTTGTTCGCCGGCGGTCTGTTTTCGACGGGGTAGCATGAAGGAGTTCCAGCCCGACGGCGACATCCTTGATCGGTATATGTCGTCGACCGCCCCGGTGAATATCATCCAGGGACCGATCGGGTCGGGCAAGACGCTCGGCTCGATGATGAAGATTTGGATGAAGGCGCTGGCGCAGAAGAAGCAGGCTGATGGTAAGCGGCGCTGTCGGGTCCACGTATTCCGGGAAACGTACTCCAAGCTGGAGGACACGACGATCAAGTCGTGGCTGGAGTGGTGGCCGGAGCATGAGTTCGGCAAGTTCTACTGGTCGAAGCCGATGTTCCACGAGATCAGGGTGGCGGACGTAGAGTTGGACGTTCACTTCGTTGCCCTGGAGGGCGAGGCGGAGGCGGCGTATTTCCGGTCGCTTGAAACGACCATGTGTTACTTCAACGAGTTGCAGTTCATGCCTCGGCTTTTGTTCGACGAGGCGGTTTCGCGCGTCGGGAGATTTCCCCGGGCGATCGATGGCGGGGCGGTACATCCGGAAGTGATCGCGGATATGAATGCGCCGGACGAGACGCATTGGGTGCCGATCATGCGCCAGGACGTGGCGATGCCCGACTGGTTTACCGAGGAGCAGCGGCAGTCGCATCGGAAGCCTCCAACCTGGGAGTTCTGGGTCCAGCCGGCGGGGCTGATCGAGATCAAGGACAGCGAGGGCGGGGTGTCGCGCTACGATCCCAACCCTCACGCGGAGAACCTGAAATATCTCCCTGCGAATTATTATACGAACGTCATCCAGGGGAAGACCAAGAGCTGGATCGACGCGAACGTGATGAACCGGGTGTCCCCCCGGAGGGATGGGAAGCCGGTTGTTCCCGATTTCAACCGGGCAGTGCACGTCGCGAAGAAGCCGATCGAGGCGGTCCCGGGCGTCCCCTTGATCGTCGGGTGCGATTTCGGTCGTCGGCCTTGCGCGATCTTCATGCAGAATATTCGGGGCACCTGGTATGTCCTGCACGAGTTGATCGCTCGCGACATGGGGGCGTCGAAATTCGCGCCTCTCCTGCGAAACGAGTTGGCGCAGAAATTCCCCGGGCAGCCCTTCCGGCTCTGGGGCGACCCCTCCGGGGATTTCAAGGGCCAGAACGACGAACAGACGCCGTTCCAGATTTTCCGGGCGCAGCGCCTTCCGATCTACCCGGCTCCGAATATCCTGTTCACGGTCAGGCTTCAATCGATTGAAGCGGTGCTGACCCGGATGTCCGAGGGCAAGCCATCGCTTCTTGTCTCTCCCGCTTGCTCGACCCTGATCGCGTCTCTCGATGGGGGGTGGCATTACCGGCGGATGAAGACGGCTGGCGAGCATTACTCGAACGAACCGGAGAAGGACGAGTATTCCGACCCTGCGGATGCGTTCGGGTACGGACTCCTCGGGGGAGGGGAGGGGATGATGCTGCTGACGGGTTCTGCCGGGCCGGCGCAAGTCCTCGCCCCGACGAAGGGAGCCTATCACCCGTATGCCAAGCGGACGGCCTTGCGTGGCCGCTAACGAGCCTCCCAGGAGATTGTGGCTCGTGTTCTTCTGCGAGCCCCCGGGGTCTTACTGGTGGTCGAAATTCTTCAAGCCGGGCTTCAAGCATATTTGTTGCGCCTCGTGGTACGCCGACCGGAGGCACTGGATTTACTTCGACCCCGCCAGACCAGGGACGTCCATCCGATTGATGACGGAAGACGAGTGGTCCGGCCCCTTCGGGGTTCTCCTTCAGTCCAGCAAGGTCGTGCGCTTCAAAGGAAGGTACGACCGGAAGTTCTCGCCCGCGACCTGGTACTGCGTCGGGGCGGTCAAATCGCTCCTGGGCATCCACAGCCTGGCGCTTACTCCCTACCAGCTATACCGCGATCTCCTTCGCCAGGGAGGGGAGGAGGCGTCCCTGTGCGTTGAGGAGCCTTCCGCCTAGCGCCCATCTTCCGCCCCGTAACCTGGAGGACAGGCGTGAGCGGATTGTTCAGTGGACTTTTTGGCGGCGGTGGCGGGGGCGATGCCCCGGTCTACCAGCCGCCCCCGGAAGATCCCTCGATCGCTCAACGTCGCGAGGAAGAGCAACGTCGAGCCGAGCAGGATCGCATCCGGTCGAAGCAGGAAGAACTCTCGCAGGCCACCCGGACCCGCAATCGCCGGTTTGGAACCCGTAGCCTGTTCGGTACGCCCTCGCGCGGGCAGTCGAATCTCGGGGCCGGGTAATGCTGGATGGCGCTCCGCAGTCGCTTGAACAGGAAATCGTCGCGACCGTCCTGAAGAAGGTCCAGCGCGCAAAGCAGGATTTCCAGCGGCACAAACGCCGTATCTCCGACGCCTACCGCTACGCCCTCCCTTGGAGAACCCCTTTCGACCGGGATCATCCGGTCGACCAGTTGGACGATATCTACGACGACATCCTGATGAGCGTGATCCAGGAATTCGCGGCTGAAATGCTCGCGACCTTCACGCCCCAGAACAGCGACTGGATCGAACTCGGGGCGGTCGAGGGGCTGGACGCGGCGATTGAAAAGGATGTGGCCGAACAGGTAGGGGTCGCCCAGCGGGTGATTTTCGCGGAAATGCGCCGGTCGAATCTGCACCAGGCGCTGCAGGCGTCCTACCTGGACTTGTCGGTCAGCACCATGTCGCTGACGGTCCAGGACATCGCCCTGGCCGAGCCGCTTCACTGCGAAGCGATCCCGATGACGGAACTGCTGATTACCCGTGGCCCCTACGGCTTCATCGACGGCTGGTTCCGCGAGAAGAAGCGCCGGGTCGAGGACATCCGCACCCTCTGGCCGGAAGCCAAAATGCCGGACGAAAAGCCCTGGGGATCGGCCGACCAGGAACACGAAGTCATCGACGGCTGCTGGCGCGACTGGAGCAATCGCGGGACCGAGACGAACGTCTATGTCGTCCTGATCGACCAGCGGTTGGCGTTCAAGCAAACCTATCTTGGCGACGGTTCCAGGCCGGACATCACGGCCCGCTGGTCGACGGACTCGATGACGGCATGGGGGGTGGGGCCTACCTATCTCTCTCTTCCGTCCTTCATGGCGCTCAACCACATCGTCTACCTCCAGCTCATGAAGCTCGACGAGGTGACGGACCCGACGATCAGCTACGTGAACGACGGGATGATGAACCTGGAGAACAAGCCTCCTCCCGGTTCATGGGTTCCCCGGGCGCCAGGGTCGGAGCCTCCCGAAGCGGTCGAGTCGAAGGGCCGGTTCGATGTCGCGTTCATGCAGGCCGACGAGCTTCGCTCGGCGATCAAGCGCAACCATTTCCAGGACCGGCCGGAACAGCGGGGAAAGACGCCTCCCTCCGCCTCGCAGTGGATGGACGAGTCGGCCGAGCGCATGCGCCGCATGGGCACGCCCGCGACCAATCTCGTGGTGGAACTCCAATACCGGCTGTTCAAGCGGTTCGCGTTCCTGCTGACCAAGCGGGGAATCCTGAAGCCCCTGACGATCCAGGACGAGGAAGGGAACCAGATCGAGACATCGATCCTCGATCCTCGCTTCGTCTCGATGACGCCGATTTCTCCCCTGCTTCGTGCGCAGGAGCAGGAGGAATTGTTGAGAATCGTCCGCGCCGTCGAGGTCATCGTCGGCCAGTTCGGTCCCCAGATCGGAGCGATCGTCGTCGACATCTTCTCCTTCGCCGCCCAGGTCCAGGAGCTTCTTGGTGTCGGGGTCATGCGGGGGAAGGCGGAAATCGATGCCGCGATCAAGCAACTGATGCCCGTCCTGGAAGCCAGTTCGGGAGGTGGACAGCCGCTCGATCCGGCCTCCCTGGCAGGCCCCAATGGCTAGCCTGTTCGACACCTTCGCCGCGAAGCGCCAGGCCGCGCGTGAAGGCAAGGGCGAGATCATGCCCCAGATCGACGCGGAGTTCGCCGATCTCTGCGCGGTCGTTTTCTCCAACGCCAGCGGTGAAAAGCTGCTGCGCAAACTGCGCGACATGACGATCGATTCCCCGGAAGACCCGTCGGCTTCGGAAAGTGCGTTGAGGGTCAGGGCCGTCAGAAGCCAGTTTGTGCGCGCAATCGAGGGCGCTGTTGAAGCGGGCCTCAAGGCACGAGAGAAAGGCAAGGCTGCGTGACCGACCAAGTTCCGACTCCCGCCCCGCAGGGCGACACCCCGGTCCCCGATGCGCCCAAGCCGCCCGACGGTTTGGACGTGAAGTATTGGGACGCGACGGGCGGGAAGGTCAATCAGGACGCGCTGCTGAAGGACTTCCAGGAGCTTTCGGGTTTCAAGAAGGCGGCGGACGAAGCCAAGGCCGGGCTGCCGAAAGACCCGACGGGCTACAAGCTGGAGTTCAAGCCGCCGAAGGACTTCAAGCTTCCCGAAGGCACGCCCGAGATCAAGATCGATCCGAAAGACCCTCGGATTCCCGTGCTGCTGGACTTCGCGGTTCGCCGGGGGCTCCCGCAGGAAGCGGTCGACGATCTGGTTTCGCAGACGATGATTGCGGAACACGCGGCCTACCAGCAGTGGGACGCGAGCGAGAAGACCCGGATCGCCGAGGAACACAAGAAGCTGGGCGAGAACGCGGACGCCCGCAAGGCGGCGGTCCAGACGTTCCTCACCGGCTGGGACAAGAACCACGCGGCGGCGCTGATGGAAGTCGCGACCGACGCGGCGACCTTCCAGGCGCTCGAAGCCCTGATCGCCCGTGGCGCAACCACACAGATCCCCGGCGGCGGCTCGCTGCCGGAAGCTCCGAAACCGGCCCAGAAATCGCTGGCGGATCGGATGTGGCCGGGAATGTCCGGCACTGAACGAAAGGCTGTCTGACCATGTCAACCTTTGGCACGCTTCCCACGCTGCTGGACATCACCAAGAACATGGACCCGGATGGCTCCCCGGCCATGATCGCGGAACTGCTGGCCCAGCAGAACGAAATCATCCTCGACGCCGGCTGGGAGGAAGGCAACCTGCCGACCGGCCACCAGTCGACGCAGCGCACGGGCCTGCCTGACTCCTACTGGCGCATGGCCAACCAGGGCGTTCCGTCCAGCAAGGGCGTCGAGGCCCAGGTGACGGATGTCTGCGGTTCGCTGGAAGCCCGAGGGCAGATCGACGTTCGCGTCGCCCGGCTGAACGGCATGACCGCCGCGTATCGCCTGTCGCAGAACGTGGCGCATATCGAGTCGATGAACCAGGCCATGGCGACGGCCATGTTCTACGGCAACGTCTCGACCGACCCCGAGCAGTTCATGGGCCTCTCTCCCCGCTTCTCCAGCCTCTCGGCGGAGAACGCGGACAACATCATCGACGGCGGCGGCACCTCGACGGACAACACCTCGATGTGGTTTGTCGGCTGGGGCGCGAACTCCTGCAAGATGATCTACCCGAAGGGGCAGATGGCGGGCCTCCAGCACCAGGACCTTGGCGAGGGCGACGCCTTCGACGGGGACAACAACCGCTATCGCGCGCTGATGGACCTCTACACCTGGCAGGTGGGCATGGCGGTGCCGGACTGGCGCTACCTGGTCCGCATCGCGAACATCGACATCTCCAACCTGGTCGCCAATTCGGGCGCGCTCGACCTGATCGACGCAATGATCTCGGCTTACCACCGGATTCAGTCGACGACCGGCAAGGTGTCGATCTACTGCAATCGCACGATCAGCGCCGCCCTGCACAAGCAGGCGCGCAAGACCGACAACGTGAACCTGACGATCGATACCGTCGCGGGCAAGCCGGTTGTCAGCTTCCTCGGCATCCCGATCCGCCGCGTCGATGCGCTGGTCCAGAACGAAGCGCGTGTGGTCTAGGTCCAGCGCGAAAGATTGAAAGGGCACGATCCATGAGCACCCGTCTCGACGCACAGCTTCAGTTCTCCTCGGCGCAGGCCATCACGGTGGACGCGATCTCGGAGAACGTGATCGACCTCGGCCCGATGGGCGGGTCTAACACGATCCGCGACATCGCGGCCGGTGAGGGGCTGGGCGTGCTGGTCCATTGCCTGACCAGCCTGACCGACGCCGACGGCACCCCGACCTTGACCGTGACGGTCGAGTCGGACAGCACCGCGAACCTGGCGACCTCCGCCACGGTCCACGCGACGGTCATCAACGCCCAGCTCGAAGCCGCCCTGGTGACTGGCAGCACCTTCTTCGTGCAGCTTCCCCCGGGCAGCTACGAACGCTATCTGGGGCTGCGCTACACGACCAACTCCGCTGACTTCGATGGCGGCACGGTCAATGCCTGGCTGATCCCGGGCCGCGCGCACCACACCTGGCGCGCGTACAGCGATAACAGCACGCAGAGCATCTGATCGTGCGATATCGCGTGACCGAGCGGCCGCACTACATCAACGGCAGGCTGAACCAGCCGGGAGAGGTCGTAACCCTCCCGGCTGGTGTCTCGCCGGGCCGGTTTTTGGAGTTGGTCGACGAAGCAGCGCCAGAGGCTCCGCCGAAGAACAAGGGCGGTCGGCCTCGCAAGAACGCGGCGCAGGCCGCCTAGTCGGAGGGCATGATGGCCATTTTCAACGAGGATACCCTTCGTCACGCCTTGGCGTTCCTGACGCCGCAGGTGATGACGGGCACGACCGACATTGACGACTCGGCGCAGACCGATAGCACGTCGTTCCCGATCCTGACGATCGCGCCGCAGGCGAATTGCCCGCTGGTCGATGTCGAGGTCTGGCTCGATCTCGCGAAGGCCACCACGGGCTTCGCGGCGGTCGAAACGTCGATCACGGTCATCGCGGCCGTCGCCCGAAAGGTCGATGGCACGAACTGGCGGCGCGAAGCCGGCACCGAGGCGGCCCTGTCGGGCACGCTGGCGGCTTCCCGCATGCTGAAGATCCCCGTTGGGACTGTCACCGTGACCGAACAGGCGCGCATCCAGGTCGTGTTCTCGTCGGACGTGACGAGCGACATGGAAATCCCCTACGTGCTTGTCTACAAGGGCATGGCCCCGCCGACCCTGACGGCCATCGCCGCCTAAGTCTCACCCCGGCCACCTCCCTGGCCAAACTAGCCCCTCAGCGCCTGTGCGTTGAGGGGCTTTCTCTTGCGGCACCATTGTGCCCGCATGGACCTCCAATTCGTCAATGCTGCGCTGACGCGCGCTGCTTTCGAGCCGGTCTCTCAACTCCCAGGCTCGACCGCCGAGGGCATGGTCGCGCATGAGAATTATGAGAAGGTCGTCGTCGCGGCCCTCACGTCCTACCCCTGGCGGTTCGCCTCGACCTACCGGCAACTAAATTACCTGGGCGCGCTGACCAACTCGGCTTGGCTGCATCACTACCAGATGCCGGCCGACCTTCTGTACATCCGCAAGGCGGAAGTCAGTGGGATGGTCGTCGAGTACGAGCGCATGGGCGACAAGCTGCTGTGCGACTACGACAACACGGTTGATCTGATCGTTGTCGGCACCTGGAGGGTTCCCGAGGCGCAGTGGCCCGGCTGGTTCAGCATGGCGATCACGCTGGAGATGGAGGCGATCTTCCTCCGGTCTCCCGCCAATCAGTACGAGGAAGCCGAAGCCCGCGCTGCGGAAGCCCGGGACATGGTGGCGATCGGCAAGACGGAAGACAGCAAGCTCGCCACGCCCGTCGATCCCCGGCGCTCCCTGACGCTGGAGGCGCGGAACGGCTACGGATACTATCGCCGGCCGCCGTGGCAGTACCGTGGCTAGCCGGAAGGTTCTGCAGACCGATTTCTCCGCCGGGGAACTCGGGCCGGAAGTGCGGATGCGCCGCGACACCGCCCAGTACGAAAAGGGCGCGAAGTCGCTCCGCAATGGCCAAGCTTTGATCGGCGGGGGAGATCGTCGTCGTCCCGGCTCCCTGGAACTGGCTCGTCATTCGACGGAGTTCCGCTGCATCGAGTTCGTTTACGACCAGGACACGATGTACGTCCTGACCTTCGGCTGGGGCACGATGCACGCCTATCTGCCCGACGGGGAATTTGTCGGGTCGATCACGGGAGCCCCCTGGACGGGAGATATCTGGCGCGAAATGGATTGGGTTCAGCAGGGAAATGTGATCCTGCTGACCCACCGCGCGATGATGTGCCATGTCGTCAGGGATACGCCAACCTCGTGGTCGCAGAGCCCTATTCCTTGGACGACGACGGTCTCGGGCCGGATCAAGCAGCCGTATTTCAAGGTCGCTCCAGACGACGTGACGATCACGCCCTCGGCTCTGACGGGCTCGATCACGCTGGAGCTTTCCGGCCCTTGGTGGGTTGCCGAGCATGTCGGGACGCATATCCGCATCCTCGACCGAGAGATCGCGATTACGGCCGTGACCGATGAGGACACAGCGACCGGGACGGTGCTCGATCCTCTCCGGGCGTTTCAGGATTTGACGGTCACAAGTTCCTCCGGGTTTGCGGTCGACGATATGGTTGAAGGCCAGACTTCTGGAGCGAGGGGTCTCGTCTGTTCTATTCCAGACGGAACCTCGATCATCGTCGCGATCATCGAGAACCTGACGAAATTCACGGCCGAGGGATTGATCGGGCCGAACATCACGACGACCATCGGGAGTGTCGCCGACGCTTCGACCGCCCCGGTTTCGGACTGGACCGAAGCGGCTTTTTCGCCCGTCAACGGCTATGCGGATTGTGTCGAAATCCACCGCAATCGCGTTCTGTTCGGTGGGGGCGCGGCCGTGCCGAACGGCCTAGCTGGGTCTAGCTTGGGAGACATCTTCGATTTCGATGTCGGGGACGGGTCGGATACCGACGGGTTTTACGAGACCATCGGGGACGCGAGCGGCACCTCGATCTCGCAGATTCATTCCGAGGAACAGCTGCTTATTTTTACCGACGACGGGCCTTACTACGTGCCGGAAAGCGAAACGACGCCGTTCCGTCCTTCCTCCCTGGCGTTCAACCATTTCGGCGGCACCTGGGCCTGTTCCCGCGTCAGGACTTCTCATTACGATGGAGGAGTAATCTTCACGTCGGGCTCGACGGTCATCAAGGCGTTTCCGACGGGAGACCTTCGCCGGGCATGGGATGCGCGGGAGCTTTCGTATCTCGTCGGCCACATGCTGAACGACATCGTAGACTCGGCCTTCGTCGACAATTTCGGCGGAGGGGATGAGCGGTTCGGCCTGTTCTGCAATGGCGATGGAACAGCCGCGATCATGATGCTGGTCGACAAGGAAGATATCAGGAACTTCCGCCCCTGGGATACGCAGGGCCTCTACAAGTCGTTCTGTTCCCTGCCTGGAAAGCTCTACGCCTGCGTCCAGCGCGAGATCGACGGCGAGACCGTGTTTCTCCTGGAGGTATTCGACCACTCGGTCACGCTTGACGCAGCGGTGATCGACGACACGCTCGCGACCGCTGCTTCGGGGTTCGGCTCGACCGAGGCGCACGCGATGACGCGAGGCGGGCTCTATCTTGGCCTTTATCCCCCCGCCCTCGATCCGGTTCCCGCCGGCCCGTATGTCGTTGGTCTCTTCTACGACCGGGTGATCGAGACGCTTCCGCCGGAAATCCAGGACGACAAGGGTTCTCGCGCCGGGGAGATGATGCGGATTTGCGAGGCCCAGGTCTACGTCCTGGAAAGCCTTCGCTTTGCCGCGAACGGCCACACGCTTTCCGCCTACTACGTCCATGAAGACCCGACGCTCGCTCCCCCTCTTCGGACGGGATGGAGGCGGTTTACCTTCCTCGGCTGGTCGCGCGAGCCGACGGTGACGATCACGCAACCGATCCCCCTTCCGCTTACGGTCCTGGGGATCAAGCCGACGGTGGTCTACTGATGTCGGGCATGGAAATGGTCGGCATGGGCATCGGCCTGCTGGGCACCTTCGCCCAGGCGGGTGCTCAACGTCGCGCGGGAAGGGAGCAGGCGGCGGCCGCACGGTTCGAGGCCGCGCAGCTCGATCAGCGTCGGAAGGAACAGGAGATCAATGCGCAGATCGAGCGCACGCGGGCGGACCAGACGGAAGCCCGTCGGACGGAAGAGCTGACTTCCCAGCTTGAGACGATCCAGGCGATCCGTGCTGGACGTGGGGTAGGGCTGAACTCCCCGACCGGAACGGCGATCCTGCAGAGTGCTTCGGAAGACGAGCGGACGGATATATCGATTGAGCGGACGGGCATCCTGAATGAGTCCGATGCCTGGCGTCGCTCCGCTTGGAACTCCGGTCAAGAGGCTGGAATGGCGCGCAGGAAAGCCAAGTATTCGATGTTCGCGGCCAACACGGCGTCGACCGTGACGATCCTCAGCGGGCTCGGTCGCGCTGCTTCCTCGGCGAGGTTCTGATGGCCGGCACCGGACTGCCCATTCCCAGGCGGAGGGGAAACACTTCCCAGCCGATGAAGCTGACGCCAACGATCAACGCCGATCAGTGGTCGACGGCCCGCGAGTGGACGATGGTTGCGGGGGCGGGAAGGGAACTCGCGGGCGTAGGCTTTGGGATCGCCGAGGACGCGCAGCGGGAGGCCAAGCGGGAGGAACTGGAAGCCCGTGCTGGGTACATGGCCGAGCAGGAAAACGAGATCGCGGCCAAGCGGATCGAACTCGCGGACAAGCATCACCTCAATCCCGAAGGCTTCAAGGCCGAGTGGTCCGCCTACACGGACAGCAAGCGGGGCGGGGCGGAGAAATGGGCGCTCCCCGGCCTGACCAAGGCTCTTGGGGGGGCTGGAAATGGGGCCTACGGCGCAATCCTGAACGACCGCCGGAGAGAAGACCGCCGGCTCAATACCGAGCGGATCAACACGCTTGCCACCCGTTCGGGAGACGATGTTGTCGGGGCCGCCATGGCGGGAACGCTGGACTCCGAAGAGGGCCAGGCGAAGATCGAGAAATTCCGGGGGGTGATCGACTCTGGGGTGAACCTCGGGATCTTCACGCAGGAGAAGGGCGACGAGCTGTACGCCGACGCGATTTCTCGTGCGCATGGGGAGGTCGCCACCCGTTCCGCTTTGCAGGTTTACCAGGAGAAGGGATTCGATGCGGCGACGCAGCACCTTCGTTCGTCCGTCCTTGAGAATCCTAATTCATCGCTTAGCCCGGCTCAGAAGCAGGCCGTGTTCACCAAGGGCGTGTCGTCCCTTCGCTTGCAAAAGCAGATGGACGGCCAGGATCGCGCCGAGTACGTGGCCGAGGCAACCGACATGGTTGCCGGCCTGAGTGCCGGGCAGGATATCGACGTCGCCCGATACCAGTCTGTGACTGAAGGGCTGAAGCGGTCGGGTGCGTTCGGAACGCTTTCCAAGCTCCAGGGCGCCATCGCGATCAAGAACGCGACTGGCCCGCTGGCCAACCTGCCCCCTGCGGAAGCCCTGGCCTATGTGCAGAACCTGGGCAAGGGCGCTCCGGTCCAGCTTGCGCAGGCGGAATCGGGCGGCAATCCGCAGGCGGTCAATCAGTTCGGCTATGCCGGGAAATACCAGTTCGGCGCTCCTCGGCTGGCCGACCTCGGGCTCTACAAGCCGGGG
>Ga0075163_10007024_pt1 | contig 14930 bp, 7 predicted proteins | sample JI1023141ADNA_FD_71478 | JGI IMG/M metagenome (GOLD analysis project Ga0075163, IMG submission 71478) | Wastewater effluent complex algal communities from Wisconsin, to seasonally profile nutrient transformation and Carbon sequestration -... | ecosystem: Engineered > WWTP > Effluent > Algae...
ACCATCACCGGCGCTCTCAACGGCAATGCCGCCACCGCAACGAATGCCACCAACGCGGCCAATCTCACCGGCACACTCACCGGGGCAAACATCCCCGCAGGGATCATTAGCAGCAGCATGATCGCCGCTGGCGCGGTGGGCAGTTCGCAACTTGGCACCGGGGCCGTGCAGTCCGCAAACATCGACCCCGGTACCATCAATCCGGCGGTGACCGTCACCGGCACCAGCCAGACGGCGGTGGCAAACACGCTCTACCATGCCAACAGCAGCAGCCTGACAGAATTCACCCTGCCAGCCACGGCGAATGTGGGCGACACCGTCCAGATCGTGGGCACTGGCAGCGGCGGATGGGCCACCACGGCGGCCTGGATGCCGCGCGAGAGCAACCGGAATTGGCTGTCCGTGGCCTCCTCGGCCGATGGCACCAAACTGGTGGCCGGGGTGATTGGCGGCCGGATTTACACCTCGACGGACTCCGGGGTTAGTTGGGTGCCGCGCGAGAGCAACCGGAATTGGCAGTCCGTGGCCTCCTCGGCCAATGGCACGAAGCTGGTGGCGGTGGAAGCTGACGGCCAGATATACACCTCGACAAACTCCGGGGTGAGCTGGGTGCCGCGCGAGAGCAACCGGAATTGGCTGTCCGTGGCCTCCTCGGCCGATGGCACCAAACTGGTGGCCGTGGTGCAATTCAGTCCAAGCGGTCAGATTTACACCTCCATTGACTCAGGGGTGAACTGGACGCCGCGCGAGAGCAACCGGAATTGGCTGTCCGTGGCTTCCTCGGCCGATGGCACCAAGCTGGTGGCGGTCGTATTGGGCGGCCAGATTTACACCTCCACGGACTCCGGGGTGAACTGGACGCCGCGCGAGAGCAACCGCAGCTGGTTTTCCGTGGCGTCCTCGGCCGATGGCACCAATCTGGCGGCCGTGGTGCAAAGCGGCGGTCAGATTTACACCTCCACAGACTCCGGGGTGAGCTGGACGCCGCGAGAGAGCAACCGGGATTGGCGGTCCGTGGCCTCCTCGGCCGACGGCACCAAGCTGGCGGCGGTGGTGTTTGGCGGGCAGATCTACACCTCCACGGACTCCGGAGTGAGCTGGACGCCGCGAGAGAGCGACCGCAACTGGAGGGCCGTGACGTCCTCGGCGGATGGCACCAAGCTGGTGGCCGTGGTGGTTGGCGGCCAGATTTACACCAACCTTTCCGGCACACAGGGCAGCATGGTGACTCTCCAATTCTTGGGTGGTGGACAGTGGTCGGCGCTGGGCTCGGCGGGCAGCGCCGCCAGCCTGTCCGGCAGCATCACGGCGCAGAACGTCCCGACGGGCATCATCACTGGCGGCATGATTGCGAATGGCGCAGTAGGTGGCTCCCAGCTCGCGGCCGGGGCCGTGCAGACCTCCAACATCGCCGCAGGAGCCGTGGGCAGCACCCAGCTTGCCGCTGGCGCGGTGGGAACGATGCACTTGGCCACCGGGGCTGTGGACACCAATGCCTTGGGCGCGCTGGCCGTCACCACCGCCAAACTCGCTGACTCCAGCGTGACCACCGCCAAGATCGCCGCTGGCGCGGTGGGCAGTTCGCAACTTGGCACCGGGGCCGTGCAGTCCGTAAACATCGACCCCGGTACTATCAATCCGGCGGTGGTCGTCACCGGCACCAGCCAGACGGCGGTGGCAAACACGCTCTACCATGCCAATGGCACCAGTCCGACCGACTTCATCCTGCCCGCCACGGCGAATGTGGGGGACACCATCCAGATCGTGGGCACGGGCAACGGCGGTTGGGCCACCGCAGGGAGTTCGGTTTGGGTGCCGAGGGTGAGCAACCTCTTATGGCAGTCCGTGGCCTCCTCCGGAGATGGCACCAAACTGGTCGCCGTAGTCAGTAACGGTCAGCTTTACACCTCCACGGACGCCGGTTTGATCTGGACTCAGCGAGAGATCCCCCGCCTATGGCAATCTGTGGCATCCTCCGGCGATGGCATCAAACTGGTCGCCGTGGTGAGTAGCGGCCAGATTTACACCTCCACAGACTCCGGCGTGACTTGGACGTCACGCGACAGCAACCGCCAATGGCGGTCCGTGGCCTCGTCCGCCGATGGCACCAAACTGGTCGCCGGGGTGAATGGCGGCCAGATTTACACCTCCACAGACTCCGGCGTAACTTGGACCCCACGCGAGAGCAACCGCTTATGGCAGTCCGTGGCATCCTCCGGCGATGGCATCAAACTGGTCGCCGTGGTGAATGGCGGCCAGATTTACACCTCCACAGACTCCGGCGTGACCTGGACCCCTCGCGAGAGCAACCGCGTATGGCAGTCCGTGGCCTCGTCCGCCGATGGCACCAAGCTGGTCGCCGGGGTGAATGGCGGTCAGATTTACACCTCCACAGACTCCGGCGTGACTTGGACGCCACGCGACAGCAACCGCTTATGGCGGTCCGTGGCCTCGTCCGCCGATGGCACCAAACTGGTCGCCGGGGTGAATGGCGGCCAGATTTACACCTCCACGGACTCCGGCGTGACTTGGACGCCTCGGGAGAGCAATCGTAATTGGAATTGCATGGCCTCCTCGGCGGATGGTGGCAGACTGGTGGCTGGAGTGTTTGGCGGCCAGATTTACACGAGTCTTTCCGGTGCCCAAGGAAGCACGGCGACGCTGCAATACCTCGGCGGCCAGTGGTCGGTTCTTAGCTCGGCGGGCGCTGCCGCGAGTCTCAGCGGCAGCCTCTCGGTGCAGAATATCCCACCAGGTTTCATCACCAGCATCATGATCGGCAGCAATGCCATCACCACCTCCCAACTCGCTAATGCCAGCGTCACTACGGCCAAGCTCGCTGACGCCAGTGTCACCACCGCCAAACTCGGCAACGGTGCGGTGGAAAGCGGCAACCTCGGTGCTGGCGCGGTAGGCAGCACTCAACTCGCGGCCAATGCCGTGCAGAGCGCCAACATCGCTGATGGCAGCGTGACTTCCGCAAAACTCTCCGCCGGTGCTGTGGATACGAACGCTCTCGGTGCGCTCGCCGTCACCACGGCAACACTGGCCGACTCCAGCGTATCATCCGTGAAGATTGCCGACGTTACGATTGTCAACGCCGACATCGCCACCGCCGCGAACATCGACGTGCTCAAGCTTTGCACGGGGGTCGTCTCGAACACGGAGTTCAACTTCCTTGATGGCGTCACGAGCAATCTCCAGACGCAGCTCGACGGAAAGCTCGCCGGTCTCATCGCCAATGCCAATATCGCCGCCGCTGCCAACATCGACGTGCTCAAGCTAGGCACGGGGGTCATCTCGAACACGGAGTTCAACTTCCTTGATGGCGTCACGAGCAATCTCCAGACGCAGCTCGACGGAAAGCTCGCCGGTCTCATCGCCAATGCCAATATCGCCGCCGCTGCCAACATTGACGCGACCAAACTTGGTACGGGTGCCGTCACCAACACGGAGTTCAATTTCCTGAACGGCGTCACCAGCTCCATCCAGACGCAGCTCAGCGCAAAGCTGAACCTCAGCGGTGGCACCCTGACTGGCGGCCTCACCGCGCCGTCGCTCACTTACTCCACCCCGCAGACGCGCTACATGGCCGTTCCCGCCGCCGCCTTCCGTCCGACCACCAGCACGGTTACCTACAACTCCACTACCACTGGCATCACCCTGACCTCGACTGCTGGCGGCCCTGTCAACTTTACTGCCCCCGTGATGCTCCCGCACGGCGCCGTGATAACCGGCGTGAAGCTGGTGGCACTCGACAACGACGCGGGGCTGAACATGACCGCCGTCCTCCGCTATGCCGTCGATACGTCAGCCACGAACAACACCATTGCCACCGTGGCGACTTCCGGCGCATCTGCCACAGCACAGGAAGTCTCCTCAGGCGCATTGAACAAGACCGTCGCGAATGATGCCGAACGGATCTTCCTGACGGCCTCGTGGGATTCAACCGCCGGCAACAGCATCGACCTCCGGCAGGTCACCATCACCTACACCGTCACCAGCCCCCTCCCTTGACCGCTCCCGCCACCCCAGGCCTCAACTTTGGCAAACAACAGCCCTTTCTCCACCATGCACACCCCTCCATCTCTCACCCTCCTGCGCGCCGCGCTCATCACCCTCTGCTTCGCCGCTGGAATCACCCACGCCCAAACCACCGCCTTCACCTACCAGGGCCACCTGATGGACAACGGCGCGTCGGCGAACGGGAACTACGACATCCAGTTCACGCTCAAGACCGCGCTCACCGCAGGCTCCACCGTGGGCACCCCGCAGATCGTCTCCCCGGTGAATGCGGTGAACGGCATCTTCGCCGTGTCGCTCGATTTTGGCTCTGCACCCTTTGATGGCTCCAATCGCTGGGTGGAAATGGCCGTTCGGCCTTTCGGAAGTGCAGCGGCTTACACCGTGCTTGCGCCGCGCCAGCAGCTCACGAGCACCCCTCACGCCGTTCGGGCGCTGAATGCGGGAGCGGCGGTGACGGCGGTCACAGCCACAAATGCGACCAACGCCACGAATCTCACCGGCACGATCACCGCAGGAAACATCACCGCCGGTACCATCACCGGCGCGATGCTGGCCAATGGCACTGTGGGCTCGACGCAGCTCGCCGCCGGTTCCGTGACAACGACGCAACTCGCCGCCGGGACCGTTGCCTTTGCCGATCTGGCCAAGCCACCGCAATCCGGCACGGTCAGCGGCGCAGGGCTGGCGCTCGACTTCGGGCGGGCATCCTTCACGGTATCCTTCCCGCTGGCCTTTGGCTCGACGCCGGTAGTCGCGTTGTCAGTGGTCCCAGGTTCCTCGCCCTTTCCATCGAACGCGGCTGTCCAGGTCTCCACCACGAGTGCGACGCAGTTTTCCGGGCGCTTGGATGCCCAGACCTCCTCGCCTGTGATCATCGAAACTCAAGTTAGCCCCATTACGGGCACCTCTCTTGCTATTGTCGGCAGCTTTCCCGCCGTCAGTTACGGGTTACAACTATCCGGTTCGCTCTACTATGTGCGGTGCCTCAATGCCAATGGCAACCTATGGAGTACGCCTTTGCTCGTGGACTCCTCGGGCGGCTCGTTCGGTGTGGATCCATCCATGGCAATGGTGAACAGCAACCCGGCGATCGCCTACTACGACGGCATCGGTGACCTCCTGTTTGTGCGAGCCACCCATCCACAAGGCGTCTCTTGGGGCACGCCGCCCGTGACCGTGGACAGCACAAACAATACAGGTGAAAATCCTTCGCTAGCGATAGTGTTTGGGTTTCCTGCCATCGCTTACCGCTATGTAACCGACGGCAACCTCAAGTTTGTGCGCGCCACCGACAGCAGCGGCACCGCATGGAGCACGCCCATCACCCTCGACAGCACGAACGACGTCGGTGAATTTGCGTCACTGGAGGTGGTCAGCAGCAACCCGGCCATCGCCTACTACGACGCCACCAACGGCGACCTCAAGTATGTGCGCGCCACCAATACTACCGGCAGCGCTTGGGGCACGCCCATCACCGTCGACGACAAGGATGATGTCGGTCGTTACGCTTCGCTGGCGGTGGTCAACGGCAACCCGGCCATCGCCTACTATGACGCCGGTAGCGGCAACCTCCAGTATGTGCGCGCCACCAACACCAGCGGCAGCGCCTGGGGCACGCCCATAAGCATCGACAGCACAGATGACGTCGGCCAACACGCCTCGCTGGTGGTGGTCAATGGCAACCCGGCCATCAGCTACTACGATGCCACCAATGGCAACCTCAAGTATGTGCGCGCCACCAACGCCAGCGGCACCGCCTGGGGCGCACCCGTCACCCTCGAAAGTACGGGCGACGTCGGCGAGTACACATCGCTTGCGATCGCAAACGGGAATCCGGCCATCACCTATTTCGACGCCACCGACACATCCAACACTATGCTGAAATTCATCCGGCAGGTGAATCCCGAGAACAGCTTCAACATCAACTGGATCGCCCTGCCGCCGTGATCGGCTGAGCGACGCGCAAAGCAACCCTTCAGTTTCTCTTTCTCCATGAAATCCTTCCTCACCCTCATCATCCTCACCTGCGTCTCCATCGTCAGCGGGCAAAATTACTCCATCACCTCCGCCAAGATCGCCGGTGGCGGCGGGACGAGCAGCGGCTCGGGGGCGGCGGGCACCTTTGCGGTCTCGGGCACCGTTGGCCAGCAGGAGGCCAGCTCAGTCTCCAGCGGCGGGCCTTACTCCGTGAGCGGCGGCTTTTTCGGCCAATACATGGCGCTCCAGCAGACCGGCGCGCCTCCGCTCATCATCCGCCCCGGCGCGGGTGCGACGGTGCAAGTGGTGTGGGGCGCGAGCGTGCCTAGCTGGGTGCTGCAATCCAACAGCGCCAACCTCGCCCCTGCGAATTGGGTGGATGTCGTCGGTGCGCCCAGCGTGAGTGGCGCGGAGCAGTTTCATCAGTTCGCCTCCGGCAGCGGCCCGGTCTTCTTTCGGTTGCGAAAGCTGTAGCGGAAACCCGTGAGCCGGGCTGAATGGCGTCTCGCGGAGAGGCCCAAGATCGCGGGTGGAACTGATGACATCTGCAATGGGGACTGTTTGCTCAAGAATCGACGTGATGGGCGTGGATTTGTTTTTTGATTCGTATCCGATGATCCTGCCCGCTCGGCTCGGCGCTTGACCGAGGATCGACCATGCCGGGCGTATCGAGGTGAAACGCGTAGCAAACCGGACAATCTCGCTGGTGATGGTTCGAGCTTGCAACGTGCGTCCTCACATCGTGTGAAAGAGACGATGCGGCCACTGGCTGTGACGCGCGTGTGGATCGGGTGATCGTTGTTGAGGTGAAGACAGATGTCCTCCTGGCTGTGGGCTTGTGCGCCGGGCTCGTCACAGGGGTTGGATTTGCCACATTTTTTCAGTTGAAAAAATGTGTTGTTTAAGTACTCAATTTGCGCCCGTGTGGGCGCTCGCTTCTGAAAGTCGTGTGAATGCACGGCGTTCATGGTGTGGTTACATAATAAATACTTTCTGCGACAATATGATTCAGGTAGAGAACTTGCGAAAAGAGTTTGGAACGAAGATCGCCGTCGATGGCGTCTCCTTCTCGGTTGAAAAAGGCGAAGTGCTTGGATTCCTCGGACCGAACGGGGCGGGGAAATCAACTTCGATGCGGATGGTGACGGGCTACTTCCGTCCGACAGCGGGGAGCATCAAGATCGGCGGCATCGACATGCTGGAGAATCCAGAGGATGCCAAGCGGTCGATTGGTTACCTTCCGGAGAATGCGCCGCTCTATTCCGACATGACGGTGGCCAGCTTCCTTGGGTTTTGCGCGGAACTGCGCGGCCTGCGTGGCTCGGCGAGATCGAAAGCCATCGACCGCGTGCTGGAGACCTGCTTCCTGGAGAGCGTGCGCAACCAGAGCGTGGACACGCTGTCGAAGGGCTACAAGCACCGCACCTGTTTTGCGCAGTCGATCATTCACGATCCGGATGTACTGATTCTCGACGAGCCGACGGATGGTCTGGACCCGAACCAGAAGCACGAGGTGCGGAACCTGATCAAGCGCATGGGCCAGAACAAGGCCATCGTTTTCTCGACGCACATTCTTGAGGAAGTCGAGGCCGCCTGCTCGCGGGCAATCATCATCGATCACGGCAAAGTGGTGGCCGACGGTACGCCGGATGAACTCAAGCAGCGTGGCAATGCAGCGGTGCGCGTGGGCATTCGTGGCGCGGCGGGCAGCAGCATCCGCGCGGAGATCGAGAAGATCAGTGGCGTGCATCAGATCGAGCCGGGCGTGTCGGGCGACGATCAATTCACCGGCCGGGTGCTTCTCACCAAGGGCCGCAAGATGGCGGAGATCGCGCGGGAGATTTCCGCACTTGCCGCCGGCAAGAGCTGGCAGCTTGAAGAACTCCATCAGGACGAAGGCAAGCTGGACGAGGTGTTCCGCAGCATCACCCGGTCCGAGACGGCAGTCTAGTCGCCCGCGACGTCACCGGATCAACGGCTGATCGTCGCATCATTGGCAAACCAACCTTTTTTCTCTCCTCCTTATTATGAGCAGCAAAGACATCCAGAGCATCTGGTCCATCTTCAAACGCGAGTTCCTCTCCTACTTCAACTCTCCGGTGTTGTACGTCATCGTCTTCATCTTCCTCCTCGCCTCGCAGGGCTTCGCCTTCATGTTTGGCCGTTTCCTGGAAGGGGACAATGCCTCGCTGACGCAGGCTTTCTTCTTCTGGCATCCGTGGATCTACATCGTGCTCGCGCCGGCAGTCGGCATGAGGCTCTGGTCGGAGGAGCAGCGTCTCGGCACCATCGAGCTGTTGATGACAATGCCCATCTCTCCGTGGCACGCGATCATCGGCAAGTTCAAGGCGGCTGCGCTGGTGTGGTTCATCGCTCTCGCGCTGACGTTCCCGATCGTGTGGACCGTCTTCTATCTCGGCGATCCTGACCGTGGCCCGATCATCAGCGGCTATGTGGCCAGCTATCTCTACGCACTGTGCTGCCTCGCGGTCACGTCGGCGGTCAGCGCCTTCACCCGCAGCCAGGTGGTGTGCTTCATTGTTTCCGTCGCCGTCTGCATCGTGCTGACGCTGATCGGTTATCCGGGCATCATCGACTGGTGCGTGAGATCACTGCCGGCATCGCTCGAAGGCGGCGTGCGTTTCATCGGTTACCTGAGCTTCATGGATCACTTCTATGAAATGAGCAAAGGCGTCTTCGTCTTCCGCGACGTGCTCTACTTCCTCTCGGTCATCGTTTTCGGCCTGCTGGTCACGAGCCAGGCGCTCCGCGCGAAGCGTGCCTGAACCCCGGACTCGAATCCAACCTCCAGACTTTTCTTTTTGAAGCCATGAATCTAAACAGCAAGCAAGCGACAGCAGGCGTCACCGTCCTCATCGTGGTGGCGATCTTGTTCGTGTTGAACTACCTCGTCGGCGGCGTCGGCGTGGGCAATTTCCGCATCGATCTCACCGAGGACAAACTCTACACACTCTCCGACGGCACCCGTGCCGTGCTCGGGCGTCTGAATCCCGACAAGCCGGTCACGGTCCGCTTTTACGTCACGACCGAGGACCGCGTGATGCCACCGATCCTCAAGACCTACTCCCGCACCATTCAGGACTTGCTCCTGGAGTTCGAAAAGGCGGCGGACGGCAGGATCGTGATCGAGAAGCTCAATCCGAATCCGAACACCGAGGACGAGGACAAGGCGCGTGAGGACGATGTCCAAGGCATGCAGGTGAACTCCGAGGGCGACAACATTTACCTCGGCCTCGTCATTCAGAGCGCGGAGAAGAAGGAGATCATTCCGTTCATGAACCCGAATGAGGAAACCGCGCTCGAGTACAATCTGGCCCGCGCGATTGCCAAGGTGACCAAAACCACGAAGACCATCGTCGGCGTGATGAGTGCGATGCCGGTGCAGGGCACGCCGCAGATGCCCTTCATGATGCAGCAACAGCAGCAGCAACAGCAGCCATGGGTCATCATCCAGCGTCTGCGCATGGACTATGAAGTGCGCGAGGTCCCGATGACATCCGACAAGATCGACTCCGACATCAGCGTGCTCGTGGTCATCCATCCGGCGGGTATCACCGATATCGCCGAGTATGCGATCGACCAATATGTGCTCAAGGGCGGCAATGTGATCGCCTTTGTCGATCCGCAATGCTGGGTGGCGCAAGTTTATAGCGGTCAGCAGCAGCAGAATCCGATGATGGGCAACCAGCCGAGCATGATCAACCCCAGCTCAGAGTTGAAGACTCTCTTCAAGACCTGGGGCGTCGGATTCACCAATGATCAGGTCGTGGCCGACATGTCCTACCTCAGCATGATGCAGGGTCGCCGGAATCCATCCGCGCTCAGCCTCCCTGCTGCGGCGATCAACAAGAACGACCGAGTGACCGCCGAGCTTCAGTCGCTGACGATGGTCGGCACAGGTTCGTTCAGCGTGGAAAAGACGGATGGCATCACCGCCGTGCCGGTCATCGAGTCCTCGGAGAACTCCGAGATGATCAGCATCGCCGACGCCGAGAAACTGCGGACGCAGTCGATGACGGCCTTCAATCCAAGCGGTCGCAAGAAGACCCTCGGCCTGAGGCTCACCGGCAAGTTCAAGACCGCATTCCCAGGTGGCAAGCCGAAGGCACCGGGTGATGAAAACAAGGAAAAGGGCGGCGCACAGGCTGATGCCTCTGCACCGAAGACCGATGCAGCCGCGCCTGCCGCCCCAACTGCTTCAGTGCCACAACCTCCAGCGCTTCCGAAGCCTCCCGCTGCCACACCGCCAGCCGCGTCGGCTCCCTCCGCAGCGGCACCGAAACCAGCGACTCCCCCTGCTGGCATTGCTGCTCCGGTCCCGGCGGCTGCGCCACAAGGCGGCGGTCCTGAAGGCACGCTGGTTCCTGGCAAGGTTGCCCCCGCGACTCCTGCCGTGACTGCACCGGCAGGCGCGAAGCCAGCCGATGCAAAGCCTGCGGACGCACCCGCTGCGAACGATGGCTCGCTCAAGACTTCCGAGAAAGACGGCACCGTGCTACTCTTCTCCGATGCCGACATGATGTTTGACGCCTTCTGCATCCAGCAGGATCGCATGACCGGTGGCATGATCGCCATCAACTCGAACCTGCCCATGTTCCTGAATGCGGTGGAGCTTCTTAGCGGCGGCGGCGATCTTCTCAGCGTCCGCAGCCGTGCATCGACTCAGCGCCCGTTCACGAAGCTCGACGAGATGCGCGATTCCGTGGAGCGACAGTATCGCCCTCGGCTTGAGACCTTGAACCAGCAGCTCCAGGAGACCGCGCAGAAGATCAGCACGCTGCGCCTGAAGAAGGACAACAAATCACAGATGCTCATCCTTGATCCGACTCAGGTGAAGGATCTGGAGTCGATGCAGGAAACGCAGGCGAAGATCAACAAGGAGATCCGCGAGGTGAAGAAGGAGCAGAACAAGGAGATCGACCGCGTCGAGAACCGCCTGACCATCGCCAACGTCTTCGGCATGCCGCTCGTCGTCGTGGTGGTGGGCTTGCTGCTCGCCTTGCGCCGCAGGATCGCGACCGCTGCACGCTAATTTCAAACTTTTACCTCACACTCATCGACCATGAAAAGAATCGTGACATTGCTGGCCGTTCTGGCCGCCCTGATCGGCGTCGTATTCGTCTCCCAGAAGAAGCGCGACAGCCGCATGAGCCGTGGCCGCACAACGGGCACAGCCGAGCGCACGCTGCTGCTGCCCGGGCTCGACGTGAACAACATCAAGAAGATCCGCATCAAGGACTCCACCGGTGAGGTGAATCTCAACATGAGCGGTGACAAGTGGGTCGTGAACGAGCGCAGCAACTATCCGGCGAGCTTTGACAAGATCAGCCGGGTGATCATGGAACTGCGCGACCAGAAAGTCAGCGGCGGTCAGCAGCTCGGCAAGTCCGCCTGGGGCGAGCCCAGCATCAAGCTGTTGCCTCCAGGCGATGGCGACGCAAAAGGGCAGGGGCTCCTCGTTGATTTCCAGGATGCGAAGGGCAATCCGATCAAGTCGCTGATCCTCGGCGGCAATGTCGAGAGCCAGGGCGGCAAGAGCAGTGCATCGCCCTTTGGCAACATGTCCGAAGAGCGTCTCGTGCGCATTCCCGAAGACTCCGAAAAGGACACCGTTTGGGTCGTCGGCAGTTCGTTCTATGATCTCCAGCCGAAGCCGGTGGAGTGGATCGACAAGGCATTCATCGATGTGAAGAAGCTCAAGGAAGTGGAGATCACAGCCGCAGCCCCCGCCGACTCATGGAAGGCCTCGCGCAAGGACGAGCAGTCCGCCTACGCCTTTGCCGATGCCAAGCCGGGTGAAGAACTCGACGACGGCAAGGCCTCCCTCAGCGGTCTGCTTTCGAGCCCCACCTTCAACGACGTCCTCACCAAGGAAAAGGCCACCGCTGACTTCATGAAGAGCGCGGTGAAGGCGAAGCTCACCACGATGGACGGCTTCACCTACAACGTGCAGGCACTGAAGAAGGCCACCGAAGGCAAGGACTCGGTCGAGGACAAGTATTACCTCACGGTCGCCGTCTCCGCTGACATCCCGAAGGCCCGCCCTCCGGTGAAGGACGAGAAGGAAGAAGACAAGAAGAAGGCCGACGAACAGTTCGCCACCGACAAGAAGGCGCTGGAAGAAAAGCTCGCGAAAGAGAAGACCGCCGAAGGTTGGGTGTTCGAGGTGTCCAGCAGCACGGTGGGCTCGCTCTTGAAGAAGCGCTCCGAAGTGGTGAAGGAAAAAGCGGCCACTCCTGCCGCCACGCCAGGCACTCCGCCTGCCCCAGGCGGTGCCCCGACTCCACCGCCCGCTGCTCCCACGGCACCCGCGAGCAAGCCTATCAGCGTCACCACGCCGCCAGTTTCCATTCCAGCAATGCCGACCGAGGCGAAGCCAGCCGCACCCAAAGAGAATCCTGCCGCCGCACCCACCAAGCAGCCGATCAGCGTGACCACACCACCCATCGCCGTGCCACCGTTGCCGAAGACCGAGATCAAGCCCGCGCCAGCCGCGAATGAGAATCCAGCCAAGCCTGGAACGCCCACTCCGCCTCCGGCTCCGGCGCCAGTTGAGAAGAAATAACCCGTCCCGCCCGCCTTGTGGTGTGGCATCCGGCATCCCTTTGAGCTACACTTCGCGTGTTCGCTCTCGCGGATGACCGATGCGATCTCGCCCAGCCATCTCAAGCCCCATTGCGTTTCTCTGCACGCTCGTCGCACTGGCCCTCGGTGGAGACCGCGTGCGGGCAGACGGCTCGTATGATCAGCGATTGGGTGCCCTGGATGCTCGGTTGAAATCCGATCCCACGGACGCGCAGGTTTGGTTTCAGCGAGGCTGTCTATGTCTTCACAACGGCGACTGGCAAGTGGCGCTCGCTGATTTGGAAAAGGCGGATCGCATCGCGCCGGGAAAGTTTGCGACCGATTGGTGGCGTGGTCAGGCGTTGGCGGTCGGTGGACAGCTCACGATGGCGCGCACCGTGCTGGATGATTTCATCGCATCGCATCCCGATCACGCGGGCGCGCGACTGTCGAGGGCGCGAGTCTTCGGCAAGCTTGGTCGCAAGGAGGACTCGCTCGCTGACTACCGCGCGGCGCTTTCGAAATCGCCGCAGGCTGAACCGGACTTGATCGTGGAGGTCGCGGATGCTCTTGCCGCGCACGGCATGAATGCCGACGCTATCGGCGTGCTCGACAACGGCGTCGCGCGCATCGGTCAGACGCCTTCGCTGGTGGTGCGGGCAGTGGAACTGGAGATCGCATCCGCACGGTTCGATGCGGCGCTGCGGCGTGTGGAGGCGCAGCGCAGATCCGCTGCGCGTCCCGAGCCGTGGATGGTGCGGCGCGCGAGCATTCTCGCGCAGGCGGGGCGCTTGGAGGAGTCGCGTTTGGCTTGGCGGGAGATCATTGCGCATCTCGCGACGCTGCCGGAGCGCGAGCGCACATCGCATTCAATGTCGATCATCGGCGAGCAGGCTCGGCTGGCTTTGTCCGCGCTCGATGGTCTGGTGCAAAATTCAACACTGACTTCCGCAAAACGATGAAGCGACTGATGGCATGGCTGATGATCGCCGGATGTGGACCCGCTGCTGCGCAGGTCAGCTTCACCGGGACCGATTACACGCAGAATTTTGACGCGATGGGAGTATCGGGCACCTCCGCCCCGACGGGGTGGGGCTTCTACGGCGGGCTTGGCGGAGGCAACACAACCTGGACGAACGCGACGGGAATACCCACCAGCGCCATCGGGGGAGGCACCTTGAATGCCACGCTTACGGCCAGCACTACCTTCACCACGAGCAACAACACCAGTGGCTGGAACTACGCACTGCCGACCGCCACGGCGGATCGTGCGCTGGGCACTTCTCCGACAGGTGGACAGGGCGTGGTGTTGCAACTGGCGCTAACCAATAACACCGGCGGCCCGATCAGCGCTGTTCGCATTGGCTACGACATCCGGCGCTTCAACGCCGCGACGAATGAACTCCCTGGCTACTGGCTTTTCTACAGCGTTGATGGAGGCACCACATGGGCCAATGTGAGCTCGCTCAATTCCAACAGCACTACGGTTCCGAACACGGTGGGCGTGACGACCGTGCCCGTCACCGCCATCACACTGGCCTCTGCGTGGCCCGCAGGCGGCCAGTTGCGGTTGCGTTGGGTTGATGACAATGCATCCGACACTTCGCCCGATCAGATTTGCGGTCTCGACAATGTCACCGTGGGTATGGTCGCCGGCCTGCCGCCGACGGTGGCGCTTTCATCTCCGACCAACAACGCAGTCTTCGCCGTGGGCGGCACGATCAACCTCGCGGCGACGGCGAACGACTCCGACGGCAGCATCACCAAGGTGGAGTTCCTTCAAGGCGCGACCGTGATCAATGAGGACACGAGCGCGCCTTATGCCTTTGCGTGGACCGGTTTCACCGCCGGTGCCTACGCGCTCACCGCGCGCGCGACGGACAACAGCGCCAACGTTGTCACGTCGAGCACGATCAACATCACGGTCAATGCCGGAGCTGGCAGCGGCACGCTGGCACGCGGACCGTATTTGAATCAGGCGAATCAAAGCAGCATCGTCATACGCTGGCGCAGCAGTCAGGCCGTGGTGGGGCGCGTGCGTTACGGCACATCGAGCGGCAGTCTCACGCAGAGTGTGGACGAGGCGGCGGCAACGACGGAGCACATCGTACAACTCTCCGGCCTCACGCCTTACACGCGCTACTACTACAGCGTCGGCTCCGCCATCGACACACTCGTGGGCGGCGACGCGGAGCACACCTTCCGTACTTCGCCCGTGCCCGGCACCGCGACGGACACACGCATCTGGGTACTCGGCGACGCCGGCCGCGCGAATGCCGATCAGACCGCCGTGCGCGATGCCTACTACGCCTGGACCGGCGCGCGCGCGCCTGACCTTTGCC
>Ga0075163_10007025_pt1 | contig 14929 bp, 14 predicted proteins | sample JI1023141ADNA_FD_71478 | JGI IMG/M metagenome (GOLD analysis project Ga0075163, IMG submission 71478) | Wastewater effluent complex algal communities from Wisconsin, to seasonally profile nutrient transformation and Carbon sequestration -... | ecosystem: Engineered > WWTP > Effluent > Algae...
TGCGTTCTCGGTCGTCTTGTCAGGCAACATGCAGACATACGAGTGGGCGATCACGCCGGACCAGGAGTTTGCGGTTAAGCAGGGCGAACGGGTGGCGATCACCATGCAAAACCAGTCGATGATGACCCATCCCATGCACCTGCACGGACATCACTTCCAGATCGTCAACGTCGATGGGATGGAAATGGCAGGGGCCATGCGTGACACGGTTCTCGTGCCGCCCATGTCTTCTGTCACCTTTGCATTCGACGCCGGCAATCCCGGCAAGGGCTGGGCCTTTCACTGTCATCACCTCTACCACATGGCAACAGGCATGATGACGTTCGTTCCTTATGTCTGAACCCGGAGCCGCAGAAACAACAGGCAAGGCCCGGCGCAGCCGGCGCTCGGTGTTTGTCGTCCTGGCTGGTTTGGTGGGCATTCCCGTTGCGTTTCAGAAGACGGCTGGATGGATCAACAGCAGCGTGATGGAACAACCGCTCATGTCGGTCCACAGCGTTCCCGTCGCCTTGGGTGAGGTCCCGTTCGAGACCAGCGACGGCGCCTCCCACACCTTCGCAGACTTCAAGGGCCAATACCTGTTGGTCAACCTTTGGGCCACCTGGTGTCCGCCCTGCCGCAAGGAAATGCCATCGCTTGAAATGCTTCAAAGTTTCTTTCAGTCGAATTCACGCTTTCGGGTCATTGCACTGTCAGTAGACAATGTCAGCTTTGATCAACTCGAAGCATTCTATTCGGTGCTCGATATCAAGACGATGGCGCTCTACCGCGGCAATCAGGATGAAGTCATGCAAGCCTTGGGCGTGCGCGGGTTTCCGACCACATTACTGCTCAATCCCAATGGTATGGAAATTGCGCGGCTTGTGGGTCCCACCCTCTGGGACAACAGCGCCGTATTGGCTCAAATCAATCAACTCATCGGCAATGCAGCCCAGCCCATGGGTGCGATGAATTAAACATCCAAAGGAATGAATTTTAGTATGGACAAGCGTAACATCAAAATCGGAGTCGTCGCAGGACTCGCCATCCTAGCTGCATTGATCTATTTCGCCCTCCCCCGCAGTGGCATGGACGGCATGGGCGGCATGAATCATGGCGCGGGCATGAACATGGCCGACGCCGCGACATCCCAGTCCACCCAAGGCTATCAGGCGGCGATGGACAGCATGATGAAGGGCATGATGGCCAAGCCAACCGGCAAGCCCGACCTCGACTTCGTGCAAGGCATGATCCCGCACCATCAAGGCGCCATCGAGATGGCGAAGGTGGTCCTACAATATGGCAAGGACGCCGAAATCAAGACCCTCGCCGAAAACGTCGTCAAGGCGCAGGAAGGCGAGATTGCGATGATGAAGGAATGGCTTTCGAAGAGCGATCAGGCGGCGCTCGTGTCGGCGCCGGACTCGGTCTCCGCCAACAACATGGCCATGGACGCCATGATGAAGGACATGATGACCCCCTATTCGGGCAACCCCGACGTGGACTTCGCCAAGTCGATGATCCCGCATCACGAGGGCGCAGTCGCCATGGCCAAGGTCGAGCTAAAGTTTGGCAAGGATCCGGCGCTTCTGCAGCTGGCCCAGGACGTCGTGTCGGCCCAGGAGAGTGAAATCGCATTCATGCGCGACTGGCTCAAGAAGAAGGGGATGTAGCGCGGCTGAAAGCCTGCGCGCTGAGGAACCTTAAGCTTGGCTCGGCGTTGACAGGTGATGGCTCAGCACGCCCATGAGATGTCGCGGACCAAGCAGGACACAGGGCTTCGTGCCTATGCTCCCTTCGCTGTCATGACCGTCATCATGTACGCCGTGATGTACATGTTCACGTATGCCATGGTTGACCGATGGGCCAATGTCTTCAACAATGTCAACCAGGCTTACATGGCCGGACTGATGACTGCTCCGATGGTGCTAATCGAGTTGGCCGTGATGCGGCATATGTATCGCAACACAGGCGTCAACGTCGGGATCGCCGTGGCCGCGGTTCTGGCGCTGGTTCTGTGCTGGTTCGGCGTCCGGCAGCAATGGGGTGTCGGTGACGGCCAGTTCCTCAGGTCGATGATTCCGCATCACGCAGGCGCGATCCTCATGTGCGAACAAGCGCCGCTGGAGCGCGTGGAAATCAGGTCCTTGTGCGAGGGCATTATCCGCAGTCAAGAGCAGGAGATCGCGCAGATGAAGGCTCTGCTGGCGCAGCCGCAATAACCGTCACATTCCGAATTGTTTAACCGACTTGTGCTAATCCGGTGCGTGTGACGCGAGAGGCTTCAATTTCCTACACAAGAACGGCCAAAGTCCTGCATTGGCTGATGGCCATTCCTATCATCGTTCTCCTCCTCGTTGGAGAGCACACGATGGGCGACCATGGCGCTAAGCTGCTTCCGACAGTCCACGCAAGCGCCGGATTCGTGCTCTTGGTGCTAGTCGGCCTGCGACTGTGGTGGCGCCGCCGACATCCGCCGCCCCCCGCGCTGACGGCGCCCGGCTTGGAAACGCTGGCGGCGAAGCTCGCCCACGTGGCGCTTTACGCCGCGATGGTCTTGATCCCGTTCACTGGATGGATCGCCTATACCGAGCATGTACGGCGGTCACTGGGCGTACGGTCTGCGAGCCTGTTCGGCCTGAAGATTCCTCTGCTGCCCGATTTGGGGATCAATTGGCATTTCATCCATAACTGGGGTGGAAAGCTGACTTTGCTGGTGATCGGCCTGCATGTCTTGGCTGCTCTCAAGCATCATTTCCATGACAAGGATGACGTCTTGCGCCGCATGCTTCGTTAGCAGGGCATGTGGTCGTGAAGTGACAACTTCATTCAGTTCTCATTTTGTTTTTTCCTGCTGCGGCGGAACAGAGAGAACAACCCGCCCTTCAGCTTTCTTTCATCTGCATCAAGTCGCTGTGCATTTTGTAGAACCACCACACGCGCGCCAATAGGCACACGCTCATACAAGTCCACCACATCCGCATTGAGAAGCCGGATGCAACCGGACGATACTGCTTTGCCGATGGACGAAGGTACAAAAGTGCCATGAATCCGATAAAGTGTATCGACATTGCCCTGGAATAAATACAGCGCCCGGGCGCCAAGCGGGTTTTCTGGGCCGCCAGGCATGCCCTCTGCCCATTCAGCAGCTAGCGGATCGCGTTCGACCATTTCAGGTGGTGGGGTCCATCTGGGCCACTTTGCCTTGCGACGGATAACTGCATCCCCTGACCATGAGAATCCTTGCTTGCCGACCCCTATGCCGTATCGCAATGCTCTTCCCTCTGCCTGCACGAGGTAGAGGAATTTTCGATGTGTATCGACCACAATCGTTCCGGAAGCATACTCGCCGAGAAAAGTGACAACCCGACGCCTGTAAACTGATGGCACCTTGTTGACGTCTGACTGATTGATTGCAAAGTGTAGCTTTGCATTTGAGCCGGCGCTCATGCCCAAAAGTGTGGCCAAACTTGCGCCGACTAAAAAGAGCCTACGATTCATTCCTTCCCTCCAACGACAATGCAGATGTGAAGACTGAGCCGCCGACTGGGGAGGAAGTCGGCGGCTCTTGGTGCTACTTGACCTCAGTTACCGTCAGCCGTCCGTTCACGCGTGCGGCCATGAACTTCACTTTTTGACCGGCCTTGAGCTTGGTCAAATCCACCGCTTCGCCTGCGGCAAACACCATCGTCATGGAGGGCATCTCAAGATCCTTAAGTTCGCCGTGTTTGATGGTGATCTTCTTCTGCGCGGCATCAATTTTCTTGATGGTGCCCTCTGCCATTTCTGCTGACCAAGCAGATCCGGCGGTGGCTGTCGCAAGAAGAACGGTCGTGAAAAATGTTAGCAGTCTCATGTTTAGTCCTTTCAAGTTGAATTGCAGAGTGGTTTGGTTGTCGCTTTAAACTTTCAAGTCAATTCACTTTCATTTTTCCGTGCATGCCCATTTCATAGTGGCCAGGTATCAGGCAGGCGAAACTGAATGGGCCGCTTTTCGCAAAGGTCCATATGATCTGTCCTTTCGCGCCGGGTGCCAGGCGAAGCGAATTGTCGTCCGCATGCTCCATGTCGGGGTTTTTCTCCATGACGATCTTGTGCTCTTGGACCTTGTCCTCAGTATCCATCACGAACTCATGGTCAGTTTCGCCCTTGTTGGTGAAGTTGAGGATCACTGTTTCGCCCTTGCGAAATGTAAGCACCTTTGGCTCGAAGAGCATCTTGCCGTCTTCGGTTTCGCGCATGGTGATGTTGACAGTGCGTTTGGCCTTGGACTTTTCGCCCTTCTTGCCAATGTTGTACATGCCGTCAGCTCCTACGTCGGCGAAGGCAATGCCCGGTGCGAACATTGCCAGGCTGGCAATGAGTAGGCTTGTCTTGATCATCATTTTCTCCTGTTTGCGATGAGTACTAAATTTGATTGGGGAAAGATTAGCCACCATTGGCGAGCGAGGGTTTGTGGGGCACGTGCTCTGAATCAACGGGAAGTTCAGTTTTGGCGTCATTTACACTTGCAGCGTCAGGCAATTCGCCTGTCCACTCGTATGCGACGGTACCCGGAGGATGCTTGTACCAACCGGGATCCGCATAGTCGTTGGCAGAAAGACCCTCGCGCACTTTCACAACAGAGAACATGCCACCCATTTCAATGGCGCCGAACTGTCCCCAGCCCGTCATCATCGGCAGTGTATTATCAGGTAGAGGCATTTCCATTTCGCCCATGTCGGCCATGCCGTTCTCGCCCATGGGCATGTATTCGGCCTGCACCTTCCTGATCTTCTTGGCGATGTTGGATTTGTCGGTGCCAATGAATGTCGGAATGTCATGGCCCATCGCATTCATGGTGTGGTGCGACTTGTGGCAATGGATGGCCCAATCACCTTCATACGTTGCGTCAAACTCATAAGCCCGCATCGCACCCACAGGAATGTCGATGGAAACCTCTGGCCAAGCGGCTCCGGGCGGCACCCAACCCCCATCGGTGCAAGTCACTTTGAAATCATAGCCATGCATGTGAATGGGATGGTTTGTCATGGTGAGATTGCCAACGCGTACCCGTACTCGGTCATTCTTCGACACCACAAGATGGCTGATGCCGGGAAAGACGCGGCTGTTCCACGACCACAGGTTAAAGTCTGTCATGGTCATGATCTTCGGCATGTACGAGCCGGGATCAATGTCATAGGCATTGAGAAGGAACACGAAATCCCGGTCCACCCTCATGAACTTTGGGTCCTTGGGGTGAATGACAAAGAAGCCCATCATGCCCATGGCCATTTGCGACATCTCATCCGCATGAGGGTGGTACATGAAGGTGCCGGACTTCACGAGGTCGAACTCATAGACAAAAGTTTTTCCGGGGGGTATGCCCGGTTGTGTCAGGCCCGTCACACCATCCATCCCGCAGGGCAGGATCATGCCATGCCAATGGATCGTGGTGTGCTCTTTGAGCTTGTTCGTGACGAAGATGCGAACACGATCCCCTTCGACGGCTTCGATGGTGGGCCCGGGGGACTGGCCATTGTAGCCCCATAGATGCGCCACCATGCCGGGAGAGAGTTCCCGCTTCACTGGTTGCGCCACCAGATGGAACTCCTTCACACCATTGTTCATCCGGTGCGGCAGTGTCCAACCATTGAGTGTGACCACAGGCTGATAGTCAGGGCCACTGTTGGGAAACAGCGGCGGTTGCATGTCAGGTGATTTCATCACCGCCGCTTCCGGTAAGGACCTTGCCATGGTCTTGGACCAGGCGGCAGCACTAGCGAGAACAGCGCCTGCGCCGATGATACTGCGACGATTGATCATGAATCTTTCTCCGAAAAATGAATGAGTTTCAATGTGGACCACCGCCGCCTTCAGCCAGCGACACGCCACCACCGCCGCCACTTCCACCTCCGCCATATCCGCCATGAATGGCGGATCGCAGGTCAACTTCAGCGAGCCAGAAGTTTTGCTTGGCGTTGACCAACATTAGCATTGCGTTGGTTGCTGCCTTCGTATCTGCAAGCAGTTCAAATGTGCTGGAGATCATGCCGTTGTACTCGAGCAAAACCTCCTGCTTGATGATGTCGCGCAGCGGTACCACCTTGTCCCTGTAATGGCGGGCAAGTTCATAGGTTGACTTGTATTTGTCATATGCACCGCGCGCTTCAGAGCGGATGTTGACGGCCTTTTCAGCCAGCCTGTTTGCGGCTTGCATGTACATGAACTCGGCCTTGCGCAGCCGTGCGTCACCTGAGTCGAAGATCGGAATGGCGAATTCGACTTCCACCCGCTTTTCCCATTCGGCAGGATCTCCATCTTTCGGTTTTTCACGCTCGAAGCCCGCCTTCACTTCAAGGTCGGTCAGGTAACGGGTCGCATTCGTGAGCTTGTGGCTGCGAGCAACGGCCTCCAATTCAAGCTTTGAAATCTGAAGATCGACACGCTTCTGCAACGCTTCGCGTTCTACCTCTGTTTTCACAAGTGTCTTGCCAGGAAGTCTGGGCAAGGCAGATGGGAGTTTGAAGTCAATATCAGATCCCCACGCGCCCATGAGCCGCGTCAATTCTTCACGTGCAGCGCGCTCGTTGATGCGGGCTTCTGAAATCTGCCCAGTCAACTCTGCAAAAGACGCGTGCTCTCGCGCTTGAACGGCCTTGTTGAAGGCTCCGGTACGACCAAGTTCTTTCGCAAGATCAGAACTGGCGTCTGCCGCGATCTGGGCTTTCTGGAGATATGCGATTGTTTCTTTGGCAGCGACAGTCTTGATCCAGGCTTTTTCCGTTTCAAAGGCCAGACGAAGAAGCGACTCTGCAGCCCGGTGCTGTGCAGCGCGGAATTGTGCTTCCGCGATGTTTACGCGCTTCTCCCGGGTGATGAGCGCCAACACGTTGCCAACAATCGCAGACTCAATCAGCCTGGCGGCTGGATTCGTTGCATAACCAACAGAGACAACAGGATTGAGCAGTTTCGTTTCTTGCCACATCTCGGCCGATGAAATGCCGATCTCTGCCAAGTCAGCTTGCAGGCCCTTATTGTTTAGGATGGCAGCCCGCACGGCCATGTCTTTGGACACAACTTTGCTGTTCAGAATGGCGCGCGTTTGTGCAACTGCTTCTTGAGCTTCTTCCTGTGATTGAATCCAGACCGGACGCTTCCCAATCGCGGCAACGCTATGGGCAGAAGCACCCTGGAGCCCATATTTCGGGTCTTCCAGCCGTTTCCAGTTTGGGTTCGACGCACATCCTGCAAGCAATCCGGATATGATGAACGCGGCAGCAGTTTTACTGAGCGGGGCAATCATCGCTGGCTCCTTCCGTCTTCTTGCAGTCTTCATTTGCTATTGCAGAATCGGGAGCAGCGTCTTCTGTCACCCAAGCATCAGGTGCCACTGGTTCGCGGTGCTTGTAACCGGTCAGCGTTGTGTGGTGATGCGTTCCGGGCACTTTCGCACCTGAAACAACGGGTGATTTGTAAGCGGATACCTCTGGTAGAGGACTCTGCGATGCGCACCCTGCTAGAAGCAAGGGTAATGCAAGCGCATAAAGCGTTGCTCTCATGATTATTCCAATTGTGTGAAAAACTGACAAGGGCGAGTCAGGGCAACCCTAACTCAAGGCGGATTCCGGGTGTGGAATCAGCCGCGCGGTGGGCGCATAAGCCCAAACATGATGCGAGACGTAAGTTGATCAGCATCAATTTCGAAACGATCAGCAGCCCTCAATTGAAACGCTAGAACTTCAACCGCTTCAAATGTAACCACAGTAGAACAGCTCATATCACAACAATTTGTCTGAATGTCTGTTGACTGCGGACCGGACTTTTCATTGCATGAGCTAGACGTTCCAGATTCATGCACCATGCCAGACTCGATCACATCAAAAGTGACCTCCCGTTGGTCATGATGTCCAGCCATGGCTTGCTGGTAAAGAATGGGCAAAAAAGCAAGCGAGAGCATGACAACGAATGTCACAATTGCTCTAACCAAATTGATTTGCCTCAACCTCATTGCAGCCAATTTCCAGAGAAAAATGTCGTTGTCAAGGCTTCGACTATCACGTCGCTGTCATTGAATCGCCCCATAGCTTGCAAATATGCTGCGTGTGCCATCCAGATCAAAGGCCACAACGTCATAAGCATCGCGGCTTTCGCCCATTTCCATGCCGGGCGATCCCATAGGCATGCCAGCCACCGCGATTCCTTTGATCTGAGGTTTCCCGGTTAACAGACGTTGAACATCAGCCAGCGGCACATGGCCTTCGATGACATAGTCTCCCATAAAGGCAGTATGGCATCCCGCCAAATCGTCCGGCACTCCAGCAGCGGCGCGGCGGCCGGACAAATCCGGGTCATCCTGCATGCGGACGTCAAAGCCGGCAGCTTTCAGTTGTTCCGCCCACTTCTCGCAGCAGCCACAGCCTGGATTGCGATAGGCAACAATGGCGGCCGAGTTTGCTGCCCTTGCGATGCTTGTCCACGGGGCGACTGCAAGCGTGCTGATTATGCCAAGCACCAAGCGGCGAGTTAGATTACGGTCCTTCATGTTCGTTCTCCTTGGTTTTGATTCATACAGGATTTGGGGAAACTATGTTCGGCTTATGGCGTGAGAGGTTCCGCATCCGCGCTCCCTCCACCAGCGCGAAGATTGCCGGGATCACCACGAGCGTGAGCACGGTGGATGACACCATGCCGCCAATCATTGGAACAGCAATGCGTTGCATCACTTCGGAACCAGCTCCCGTGCTCCAGAGGATGGGCACGAGGCCTGCCATGATGGCGGCAACCGTCATCATTTTGGGTCGTACGCGATCAACCGCACCCTCCATGATGGCACCATGCAGGTCAGCCTTGGTGAAATTGCGGGCCTCATCGTTGGCGCGCTGCTGCCACTCTGCAAGGGCGTGCTGCAGGTAGATGATCATGACGACACCTGTTTCAGCGGCAACGCCGGCAAGGGCGATGAAGCCGACGGCCACGGCTACCGACATGTTGAAGCCCATCCACCACATCATCCACAGTCCACCCACAAGCGAGAACGGCAGGGACAGCATCACGATGAAGGTTTCCGTCAGACGGCCAAAATTCAGATAGAGCAGCAGGAAGATGATCAGCAAGGTGACGGGTACGACCAGTTGCAAGCGCGCTGTCGCCCGCTCGAGATATTCGAACTGACCTGACCAGGCGACATAATAGCCTTGCGGGAAGGCAACCTGTTCAGCAACGGCCTTCTGAGCTTTGGAGACGTAGCCGCCGATGTCGCTGTCGCGGGTGTCGACAAAGATATAGGCCGCGAGCTGGGCGTTTTCGGTGCGAATGGTGGAAGGTCCGGTCGTCAACTTGACATCGGCCACTTCGCCGAGAGGGATTGAAAGTCCATCCTTACCACTCACTCTGACATCCCTGGCGATGGATACGGGATCGCTGCGGAAGTCGCGCGGCAGGCGGAGGGTGACGGCATAGCGCTCGCGGCCCTCGACCACCGTTGTGGCGGGTTCGGCGCCAAGCGCCATGGCGATTGTATCCTGAACATCCTGCACCATGAGCCCATAGCGGGCCAGTTTTTCGCGGTCTGGCGTGATCTCTAGATAGTAGCCGCCGATCACCCGCTCGGAGAAGGCGCTCGACGTCTCAGGCATCTTGCGCAAGACCTGTTCAATCTGCCGTCCCAGCTGCTCAATTGTCTTGAGGTCAGGACCGAAGACTTTGACACCCACCGGTGTGCGAATGCCCGTTGAGAGCATGTCGATGCGCGCCTTGATCGGCATGGTCCAGGCATTGGATACGCCGGGAAACTGCAATGACTTGTCCATCTCGGCAATCAGCGTGTCAATCGTCACGCCCGACCGCCAGGACTCCTGTGGCTTCAGCGTGATCACAGTCTCGGTCATCTCTGTCGGCGCGGGATCCGTTGCACTGTTGACACGACCCGCCTTGCCAAACACCGACTCGACTTCCGGGAATGTCTTGATGATCTTGTTTTGGGTTTGCAGCAATTCGGCCGCCTTGGTGACCGAGAGACCTGGCAAGGTCGTTGGCATGTACATGAGCGTGCCCTCGTTCAAGTTCGGCATGAACTCCGATCCAAGCTTGCTGGCGGGCCAATAGCTGGCACCCAGTGCGACGAGGGCGAGGAGGATGGTGAAGGTCTTGGCCTTCAACACGCCCCTGATGACGGGGCGGTAGAGCCAGATCAGCACGCGGTTCACGGGGTTGCGATGCTCCGCGATGATGTGCCCGCGAATGAAGAGATACATCAGGGCAGGCACCAGCGTGATTGACAGGATCGCTGCTGATGCCATGGCAAAGGTCTTGGTGAAGGCAAGAGGCTTGAACAGCCGGCCTTCCTGGGCTTCCAGCGTGAAGATCGGCATGAATGACACCGTGATCACCAGAAGCCCGAAGAACAGGGCAGGCCCCACCTCCTTGGCGGAAGCCACAATGACTTCGAGCCGCGATGTACCGGGCTTGGTCCGCTCCAGGTGCTTGTGGGCATTTTCGATCATTACGATGGCCGCATCCACCATCGCGCCAATGGCGATGGCAATGCCGCCCAGACTCATGATGTTGGATGACAGTCCCAGTATGCGCATCATGACAAAGGCCATAAGAATGCCAACGGGCAACATGAGGATTGCGACAAGCGCGCTTCGCATGTGGAGCAGAAACAGGAAGCAGACCGCCGCCACGACCACACTCTCCTCCAGGAGGGTTGCCTTGAGGGTCTCAATGGCGCGGTGGATCAACTCGGAGCGGTCGTATACTGTTTTGACTTCGGTGCCCTCCGGCAAACTGGCTTTCACGTCGTCCAGTCTGGCTTTCACATTGTCGATGACAGACAGGGCATTCTCGCCAAAGCGCTGAATTGCGACACCGCCAACCACCTCGCCTTCGCCGTCCAGTTCCGTGATGCCCCTGCGCTCATCCGGTACGAACTCGACCCGTGCAACGTCCTTGACCAATACGGGCACGCCTTCGCTGGCCTTGAGCACGACGTTCTCGATATCGGCAATCGATTTGAACAGGCCGCGGCCCCTGACGGCATACTCGGTTTCCGAGATTTCAATGGTGCGGCCGCCCGTGTCCATGTTGCTGGCGCGGATAGCCTCCCGTACTTGGTCAAGCGACAATCCGTAACTCTGCAACTGGCGCGGATCGACAGTCACGCTGTATTGCTTCACAAAGCCGCCGACGCTGGCTACTTCGGCCACACCTTCCGCCTTGGCCAAGGCATAGCGCAATTGCCAATCCTGTGCCGTGCGCAGGTCTCCAAGATCAAGCCCCTTGCCCGTCAAGGCATATTGATAGACCCAGCCGACACCCGTGGCGTCTGGTCCCAACGTGGGGGTTACACCCTGTGGCAGGCGGCGCGCTGCCGCATTGAGATATTCAAGCACACGCGAACGCGCCCAATAGGGATCGGTGCCATCCTCAAAGATGATGTAGATGAAGGAAACGCCAAAGAAAGAGAAGCCACGCACCACTTGCGATTTTGGAACGCTGAGAAGGGATGTGGTGAGCGGATAGGTCACCTGGTCTTCAACGACCTGCGGCGCTTGCCCATTGAACTCAGTATACACAATGACTTGTGTGTCTGACAGGTCCGGGATTGCATCAAGCGGCGTGGTTTTGACCGCGTAGACCCCTGCCAGCACGACAAACAATGTCCCAATGAACACCAGCACCATGTTGCGGACAGACCATTCGATGATCTTTGCAATCATGGTGCGACCTCCTCAGGGTTTGTGAGGCTGGTAAGGGCGGCCTGCAGGTTGCTTTCCGCATCCAACAGGAAATTGGCACGGGTGACGATCCTGTCGCCTTCCGCCAGCCCTTCAAGCACCTCCACATGATCTGCCGATCTGCGGCCCGTGCGGACTTTGACTGGCTTGAACTTGCCCTCTGCCAGTTGCACCATGACCACTTCGGCTTTTCCGCTACTGATGATAGCGGATGACGGGATGGCGAGAACCCGCGCTTCGCTGCCCGCCTCAATCTCCACATCGGCATACATGCGGTGCAGGATTCGGTGATCCGGATTGGGCAACTCAATCCTCACCTGCGCGGTTCGCGTTTCCGGTCGCAGTTCGGGCAGGATGAAGGCGATCTTGCCGGAGAAAACTTCTCCCGGAAACGTCTTGAAGCTGATCTTCGCATTGCTTCCCATTTTGACGCGGCCGATTTCGCTTTCTGCCACATCGGCGATGACCCAAACCGTTGAAACATCGGCGAGCCTGTAGAGTTCATCGCCAGGCATGACCCGTCCTCCGACGATGGCCGTCTTGCTCATCAACACGCCGTCCACCGGGGATGGCCAGTCCAGGCTTGTGGGAATCTCACCTTTCGTTGGAATCGACTTGATGAAGCTGTCGGGCACGCCCAGGTTCCGCAATTTCTTGAGGGCGCCCGAGCGATCACCTTGCCCCGCCGCAATGCGGTATTCGACGGCTGCCTGCAGGATCTGCGGACTGTAGAACCGGAACAGGGCTTCACCTGCCTTCACATGTTGACCCGTGGCGCCGGCATAGACCTGTTCCACAAAGCCTTCGGCCCTGAGTGTGATCGACCACTGCTTGCGTTCATTTAGTTGAACAGAACCCGGTGCATGCAGGGGAACAGACAGATTTTGGCGTGTCACCTTTTCGGTCCTGACACCTGCCCGCTGCACTTTGTCGACACTCACTTTGACAACAGTCGGGTCAGATGACGTTTCTTCATCCTCGTAGACGGCGATGTAATCCATCCCCATGGAGTCCTTCTTGGGCACAGGTGACGTATCGGGGAGACCCATGGGATTGCGATAGAATTTGATCTTCCGCGTTTCACCCGCAGGATTATCACTGGATATCGGCGCTTTGGTCCTCTCCAATGCAACCTGCTCGCCTTCATGGACCGGGAGATAATCCATCCCCATGGAGTCCTTCTTGGGCGCTGCCGAAATATCCGACTCTCCCATCGGGTTTTTGTAGTAAATGATGCGCCGACCATCTGGGCCAGTCGCCAGCTCTGATGGAAGTTCATCGGAATAGACAGGCAGATAGTCCATGCCCATGGAATCCTTTTTCGGTTCTGCCGAAATATCGGGTCCACCCATGGGGTCACGGTAATATATGATGGGGCGTTCAGGCTGCGTTTCAGCGGTGCTGAGACCCAATTTGTCGGACAACAATTGCTCGAATTGCGGGCGGTATGTGGTTGCCGCAAGCAAACCTGCCGCGCCACCAATCGCCAGCAACAGGACGGCCGAAAATAGCCTAAGGAAAAGACGCATGAATAGACCTCATGAAAATGCAACTGCTCAGGCTGTGCCAGGCACAGCCCGATCAACAAAGTTTCAAGAGGTCAAATCCGTGGAGGTCGTCGCGGCGGGCTGGTGGCATGGGGTTCCCGCACAAGCACCACAGCTGGGCTGTCCACATCCGTGAGGAGCGTGACAGTGACAGGCGCAAACGTCGCCAAAACCTGAAAACCACCGCACTTGGCAAAACAGCCCGGCATCTCTGAGCAATCCTTCTTGCCTTGCTCACAGCAATTCGGCGGCTTTGCGCAGTCTCCATCCTGCATCGACATCGCAGTCATCGCCATGGCAGGTCGCACGAATTGAAGAGGTGCCACCATCAGGCCAAACGCAATGATCGCACAGAAAATGCAAAAAAGAACGTTGTTTGATGCCCGGTTCACCACAAAATCTATCTTACTACGGCGTAGGTTTCGAAACAAGCCAATAGCATAGAAAGGCATAGAAAGGCATAGAAAGGCTGATCACGTTCGGTTGTTGCCGCCTGTAATTGGGCTCCAAGACCTAGACGGCTTATTGGAAGAAAAGGTGATAAATGCCACCACCGTTCGGATCTGGAACGATCTGAAACTCATTCGAACACATAGTAAGTGCTGGTTTGCAAGGGGAATGAGCGATGATTTTCTAACAATGGGACTTGATATATGAAATCACTAGGGTGTAAGGCTAAGAAGTACTCTGGGGTCAACAGGCATGAGACGTATTCTGGTTTGTTCATTTCTAGCTGCAACCACCTTGCTGACATCACCGTCGTCTGCCGAAGACGAATTCGGCTGCAAAGTCCTGTTGTGTGCGGCGAGCGAAAACCCGAGTTGGCACGGCGTCCCATATTGTGTGCCTGTGATGGCAAAGCTCTATTCGATGATGAAGTCTTGGTCCTTCACGTGGCCAGAGTGTAGCGTGGCCGGTACGGGGAGCCCGGGCTACGAGCCTTACGACGATTGCCCAGCGGGCTGGCAAGCGAGTGTTATTGGAAGCGGATCATCAAGCGGTGTTCATTCGGTTGGCGGCAGTAACGGCCAACATGTCTGCCAGCGCTATTCCCAGTCATTCTTCGGCTGCAATGGTGACAACAAGAGTGCAGTCAATACCGGACATGCGTCTTGCCTCGAAACCATTCCCCGACCCTTGCGCGCTGATCCCTACTATTTTGACATCCCCGAACACAAACGGGTCTATTTCAGCGTCAGATGAGCGATCAGTCTGGATCGATGACGTGCCTCGCCTCGCGTTGGACATCTCGCGCTGGGCGCCTGCCCTCCACATGTGACAACACTGTTGCCCACCCGAAAACCTCCGACACATCGCCTCTGATGCAGGAATCTGCCAGAAATTGCGCAAGAATGGCCCGAGAGAGGCCTTTATCCTGCACGCCGCGCAGAACGTCTGCCACTTGCCTCGCATCCAATCCGCCCGGCTTGCCGACAGCCGTCTGGATGCGCTCAACGAGGCGCAACAGCACGTTAGGGTTACCGTTCATCATTCAACTCTCCCCATCGCGCAAGAAAACTGACCGCTGTTCCGGCATTGCCCGTGATCCCGATTTTTGTCGACATTGTATGACCCCAACCAATTCTGATCTGCCATTGCACTGAACCCAAGGAGCCCCACCATGCGTACTCTCAACAAAGTCTTTATCCTCGGATATGTCGGACAGGAGCCCAAAGCCTTTGG
>Ga0075163_10007028_pt1 | contig 14928 bp, 6 predicted proteins | sample JI1023141ADNA_FD_71478 | JGI IMG/M metagenome (GOLD analysis project Ga0075163, IMG submission 71478) | Wastewater effluent complex algal communities from Wisconsin, to seasonally profile nutrient transformation and Carbon sequestration -... | ecosystem: Engineered > WWTP > Effluent > Algae...
GGCGATCAGTGGCTGGCAGATCGGGCGATGGATGGACGCGCGGCGTTTCGCTGGGCTCGCGCACTGGCCAGCGGACATGTGACGCGAGCGCGCCGAACGCTCGATGAGCTGGGAATCGACACAGCGCCGCTGCGCGGTGTCGAGGATCGCCAGGCCGGCTGCGAAGTTCTGGGCGTCACGGGTCCGGTTGAAGCAGCCTCACCGACGGAAAATGCGCTGGGATTTCTGTTCTCGCAGCTCGCGCAGCTGCCGGGCGTGATCGAGCAGGCAACCACGTGCGAGGCGCGGGAAAATCTGCGCGCGCTGGGCGCTGCGGTGGGGCGGCTCATCTACTACATCGATGCGCTGGAGGATCTGAAAAAGGATCTGGAGCGCGGCGAGTTCAACCCCTGCCTGAGCCGCACGCGCGCTGGCGGCCTGGAGATCTCGGTCGGTCGCGTTGTGCACTGCGTGGACACTGTTGAGCGCGATGTCGCGATGGTGCCCAGGATCCTGGCTGCGCTGCCGCTGGCTCGCCATCGCGAGGTGCTGGAGCACCTGCTGTGCGACCGTCTGGCGCGTCGCGCCCGCCAGGCCATCGAGCAGGGGCGCCGTCTCGCTGGCGATATGCCGCGGGCGCTCATCCTGTGGTGGCGCGGGCTCGCATGGCCCAGGCGCACCGTGTACAGCTTCGGTGCGTGGATGGTGTGGATCTTCATCTGGTTGCAGCTGACCGGAACGGCGCTGGCCGAGAAGGTGACCGGCGCGACCCGGCGCACCCCCGCCAAGGATCAGAAGTCGCCCAGCGGTCCCGGCGGCGTCGCAGCCAGGAGCAGCGATCCGCTGGCCTCCGCTCCTGCCAGCGATGCCGACAAGCAGGCGGAAGCGGCCAGGCTGGCGAAGGACTATCCCGGAAACACCGTGCTGCCTTCGCGCGGCGGTCCGTCGCCAAGCTCGCCGTCGACGGCAAAGAGCCCCGAGGGCGGCGGCCGCAACGGCAGCGCCCCGAGTAGCAGCGGCAGCAGCAGCAGCAGCTCTGAGAGCAGCGGCAGCGGCTGTAGCAACCCGTGCAGTGGCTGCGGCGACACGTGTTCAAGCTGCGGCGACAGCTGCTCCAGCTGCGGCGACAGCTGCAAGGGCTGCGGCGATGGCTGCGGGAGCTGCGGCGACAGCTGCAAGGGCTGCGATGGCTGCTGCAACGACTGTGGCGACTGCGGCAAGTGCGGGGACTGCGGAAGCTGCTGCAAGTAACGGAGCGGCTCAGTAGCTCAGGATCAGCGTCGGTGCATACGTCGCTGAGCTGCCATCGAAAAGCTCGATCGAGTCGGCCGGAAAGTCGGTCGCGGTCACGGCGCGCAGCCGCAGCTGCACCCGGTCGCCGCGGCTGATCGCAGCCAGTGCAGCGGCCGGCAGTGTGATCGAGACCGCGGCCCCATCCTTGGTGGGCGGCGTGATGGTGGCGACTCCGGTCGCGGTTGCGGCGGCTCCGTAGTCCGCTTGCGCGAGCCCTGGACCGGCGCCAAAGGATCCGCTCTTCACGTCGAGGAGCAGCGCCGATACAGCGCCGCTCTGCGCCTTGCGCGTGAGGATCAGCTGCGCGGAAGTCGGATGTCCCGCAGGCAGTGCGCTGGCATCAAAGGACAGGATGGCGCGATACGTATCGGAGTTGAACATGCCCTTGTCGCCGGCCTTGAGCGTCGCGGTGCTGCTGCCATCCGCGACCAGCGCGCCGACAAAGCCATCTTCGGAATCGATCGAGCGCAGCGTGAATCCCGGTGGCGGCGTGCGCAGATCGGGGGCGCTGCCGGCATCATTTGCAGCATCGGTGGACTGCAGATCCAAGACCGTGCCCATATCCGGTGGCGGCGGCGGGTGGCCGGCATCCACGGCGCTGCCATCGCTGCCGGCCCCGGCATCAACGGGCGGAGCGGCTCCGCGCGCATGGCTGCGAAAGAACTCCCAGGCCAGCAAGCTCGCGTCGGGGCCCTTGGGATCCGTATAGGAGCCGGCGCTGCTGCCGCCGGACCAGGCGTGGCCCATGCCCGCGACCAGCACCTTTTCCAGCACCACCGCGCCGCTCTTGTGGTCGCGATAGATAGAGGTGGTGTAGGAGCGGCCACCTGAGACAGTGGAAGAGACAGTGCTATCAGCCGTATCAGTGATGTTTGCGTCCTCCGCACCGTCGGACGCCAGGTCATCGGTCTTGGCCCACTGCGACACGATCTGGCTGCCGTTGACCGGCGCAACCGTGGTGTCAGAGCTGCCGTGAAACACGATCACCGGCACCAGCTGCTTCGCTGCGCCCATGGCGGCGTATGCGGCACGTCCTTGCGTGATGGGGCTTGGACCGCCGCTGCTCATGGCGCTGTAGGCATCGACCGCGCTTCCGGATGCGGCCTTGTATTCGAGTCCCGAGCCGACGGCGATGGCGGCAAAGAGATCGGGATAGGTCGCGCCCAGGATCACCGTCATGGCCGCGCCCGACGAGAGTCCCGCAGAGTAGATGCGACTGGCATCCACAGAGTAGGTGCTGGCAATGTGCTGCACGAGGTTGGCCAGGCTGGCCGGCTCGCCGCTGCCGCGCGCCTGATGAGCGGGCAGCCACCACTGCCAGCACCTGTTGCCGTTGGCGCTGCTCGGCTGCTCGGGATACAGCGCGAAGAAGCCCTGCGACTCGGCCAGCGTGTTCATGGCGGTGCCGGTCGCAAACTGCGCGGGATCCTGCGTGCAGCCGTGCAGCATCAGCACCAGCGGCAGCGCATGGCCAGCCGTGTAGCTCGACGGGACATACAGGCGATAGTTGCGTCCTGCGTAGCTATCGGAAACAAAGACGCTCTGCTGGCGCGAAGCAGCGGGCAGATCATCCTGACTGCACGCAGGCTGCTGAAGCAGCGCGAGCGCCGCCACGGTTAGACAGACTCCCTTGCTCTGCATGATCGGCTCCTAGAAAAAGAAGAACCCCGTGCCTTGTACCGCATGGGTTGTGGCGTGCACGCCGTCGGCGTACTGGTCGTCGTAGTAGGCGTAGTCGATGCCCAGGCGGACGGCCGCGCTGAGGTCGCCGAAGATGCCGCCGTTGTAGAACAGCTCGTTGTCGCGCACCTTGGCCGGGTTGGCGTACATGTTCGAGTCCATGAGTTGGGTGCGCGCAAAGTTCGCGAACAGGCCGATGCGTCCGTCGACCTTGGGCGGGTAGTACTCGGCGCCGACGATGAAGGTCATCCAGTGCGGCAGGCGGACCTCGCCGCTTATGTCATAGACCGCCAGACCCGCGTCGACATCCGGATTGAACGTGCCGCCCGCCGCGCCGTTCATGCCGGGAAGTGGCGGGCTGGCGACGCCGCCATTCAGACCCACGTACAGGTCGTTTATCGACTGTCCGGTCACGAACTCTCCGACGATGGACAGTGAGTTGTCGCGCGATCCATTCCGAATTGGAATAATAGGCAGGAACGCATCGACCGCGAAGCCCAGGGACGTCGCATCGTTGGTGCTCTTCGGAGCGGCGCTGAACTCAGGAATCGCGAAGCGCCGCAGATCCCCGCTGATTCCGATCGACGCCGCCATGACCTGCGTCGAGGTCACGTACAGCGTGTGCACTCCGGTCCACTGATTGAACGCGATGCGTGCGCCCGCTTCAAACTCTGGAATCGATGAGTCGCGCTGCGGCGGTCGCATGCCCGCAATCGCGAAGTCGAGCGTCACCGCCTTGGTCTTGACGGTCTTGGAGATGCGCAGCTGCATGGTGCGCGAAAACAGCGAGCCCACCACGCCAGACCACTGCACATCCGCGGGCACATACGAAGGCTGCCAGCCAAACAGGTGCCAGTAGTGCCCGAACAGGATGTCCACAATCGGCGTCTCCAGCTTCAGATAGGCATGGCGAATGCGCAGCAGCGGATTGTTGAAAAATGAGGCCTCGGTCGTCGTGCTGCCGATGTTGCCGCTGGGTCCCAGGAAGTCCATTTCGAGCAGCCCGGAGGCGCGCAGCCAGGGCAGGGCAGGCGCCTGCAAGCGGAAGCCGAAGCGCGAGTCGCGGGCGCTGAACTCGGTGCGCCCGTGATCTCCGGAAAAGGTTCCCGGACGCGCGATCTGAAGGTTGCCGGCGTAGTCGTTCCAGGACTGGGTCGAGTGATACATCACATCGGCCTGCGCGAACCCGTAGATCGTGGTCGCGATCTTGCCGACCACCAGCGTCATGCTGTCCGCGCCGCGCGCGCCAATGCTGACGCCCAGATCGCGCATCGCAGAGTCGAACTCGGCCTGCGTGATGTAGCCCTTTTCCAGCATCAGGCGCATGGTCGTAAACTCGATGAACGGCGCCTTGGGCGGCAGCTGCGGCGGCACCGGCGCCACCAGCCCACTGGGCGGCGGCGCGGCTTGCACGGGCGGCGGCGCGAGCTGCGCAGCATCGGCCTGGGCACCCGGCGGGGCCGTGGGCGCAAGCAGCACGCTCGGCGGCGGCGGCAGGATCGGCGGATCCGGCGCCTGCGTCGCTGCTGGAGCAGGCTGGCCCTGCGCCTGCGCGCTCGCGTGTGCTAGGGGCAGCGCCGCCAGAATCCAGATCAGGCTCAGTCGAAAGCTCAGCATCCAGGCTCCTAGTACAGGTGGGTCAGGTAGAAAAAGGCGATGACCACGAACACCGCCGCGGTCTTGATGAGCGTCATGGCGAAGATGTCCGCGTAGGACTGGCGATGCGTGAGGCCAGTGACCGCGAGCACCGTGATCACGGCGCCGTTGTGCGGCAGCGTGTCCATGCCGCCGCTGGCCATCGCAGCGACGCGGTGCAGCACCTCGGCGGGGATCCCGAGCTGCGTTGCGCGCTCCAAATAGGTGGGGCCCATGGTGGCCAGCGCGATGCTCATGCCGCCGGAAGCCGAGCCGGTGATGCCGGCCAGGACGGTTGTGGTGATCGCTTCGCTGAGCAGCGGATCGTGAATGGCGCTGGCCATTGCCGTGCTGATCAGGCGAAAGCCCGGCAGTGCCGCGATGACGCCGCCGAAGCCGTACTCGGATGCCGTGTTCAAGGCGGCGAGCATGGCGCCCGCAATGGCGGTGTTGGCGCCGATCGCAAAGCCGCGGCTGACGCGGCGAAACGCCAGGCACACGACGCTCAGGATCCCGACGAGCAGCGCCCCTTCAACGGCCCAGATGGCCACCAGCTTGGAGGTATCGAGCGCTGCGGTTCCGGTGACTCCAACCTTGGAAAAGTCGAACGACTGCGCATAGATGCGCGGCAGGAGCAGCGTGAACCAGCGGTTCAGCACTCCCACCAGCAGCAGCGGCACCACCGCCAGCAGCGCAGTGGCCAGCGAGTCATCGGAGCTCGTCGCTGCGGCAGCCGGCTTCGGCGTCGATTCGACCTCGCCGTAACCTTCGCCGCGGCTTGCTGCCTGCCGCCTGCGGAAGGTCAGATAGGCCATGCCCAGCGCCATCACAAACAGCGCGCCCAGCAGCCCGAGCTTGGGCGCCGCCCAGGTTGTGGTGTGGAAAAAAGTCGTCGGGATGATGTTCTGGATCTGCGGCGAGCCGGGCAGCGCATCCATGGTGAACGTGAACGAGCCGAGCGCGAGCGTGCCCGGAATGAGGCGCCGCGGAATGTCTGCCGCGCGAAAAAGCTCGACGGCAAATGGGTAGACCGCGAACGCCGCCACGAACAGCGACACGCCGCCGTAGGTCAGCAGCGCGCAGACCACGACCACGGCCAGGATCGCGTTGTTCTTGCCCAGAAGGCCCACCACGCGGCCCGTGATCACCTTGGCAAAGCCCGACATATCGATGAGCTTTCCGAAGATCGCCCCGAGGAGAAACACGGGAAAGTAGGGCTTGAGGAAGCCCACCAGCTTCTCCATGTAGATGCCGGAAAAGAAGGGCAGCACCAGCGAAGGACTCACCCACACCACGGCCAGCAGCGCCGCCACCGGAGCAAACAGGATGACGCTGAAGCCTCGGTAGGCGACGAACATCAGGAAGCATAGCGCGGCGATTGTCGTGAGGATGTCCATGGGGTTGGCCTCTTGCCACGCGAGCTTCGGAAAGATAAAAGGTGGGCACAACTGACATGCTCTTACATCCGCCCTTTCCGCGGTCGAGCGGCGCTTTCGTCGGCAGAGAGCACGAGCTGGGGCGGACTGCCGAACTCATCGGCGCCGAGGTGCTGTTTCTGGTCTACGGACTGGCGGGAATCGGCAAGAGCGAGTTCGTCTACAAGGCCATCGAAGAGGCGCGCCAGACATCGCGCTTTCGCTCGGCGCCGGCCCTGCTGCTACAGGCGCGCGAGGGCTATCGCGCCGAGCACCTGCTGTCGATCCTGCGGCTGCGGCTGCGCGTGCGCCTGGGCATGGACGCCGCGAACGCCAAGGCGCACGACGGCAAGAGCGAGCCGCGGCTGCCGCAGGAGAGCGCGCCGAGCTTTGCCGAGGATCTGATCGCGGTGGCGCGCATGCTGGATGCGCGGCCGTGTCTGCTCTTCCTAGACGATCTGCACCACCTGGACGCAGCGGTGGGCGACATGCTGGGATTTCTGGCCCGCCATGTGCGCCGCAGCCGCATCTTCGTGGCGTCGCGAACCGAGCTGCTGCTGCCGGCGGATGCGCCGCCGCCGGTGCTCATCCGGCTCCAGCCGCTCGACGTCACAGCGACGGCAGAGCTGGTCTCGTCGCTGTCGCGGCGGATGGGCATCGCCGGCGCAGCGGTGGACCCCGGCGAGCTCTTTCGGCTCACGGGCGGAAGTCCGTTTCTGATTCGCCGCGAGCTGGCGGCGCCGGGCAATGCCGAGCGCTCCGGTGCGGATGGCCACGACCGAACGCTGGGCGAGCTCAGTCAGGAGTCGCGCCTGGTGCTGCTCCTGGCGCGGGTGCTGCGCGGGCGGCTGACGACGCAGGAGCTGGAGCAGACGGGTCTCGACTCGGCGGCGATCTGGGAGCTCTCGCGCCGCTTTCTGATCGATATCGAGCGCGGGGTGATCATCGTCCACGATCTGACCTGGGATGCGCTGCGACCGCTGTGGCCCGAGGCGGATCTGCGGCGCGCCCGGCGCGAGGTCGCGCAGCTTCTGGCCCGTCGCTGCGAGGCCGATCCTGCGCGCAATGCCGCCGATGGCGTGGATGCGGTGCGGCAGCTGAGCCTGGTGGGTGATCCGCCAGCCGCTTTCGAGATGCTCCGGCGCACCCACAGCGCTGTGGCCGCCGCTGGCCTCGACCACCTGCTGCTGGATCTTTTGCCGTCGCTGCGCCTGGGATTTTCCGGTGAAGCGGGGGCCGAGCAGCGGCTGGCGCTGGATCTGATGGCGGCGCGCATCCATCTGCGCCGCTCGGACATCGGCCGCGCGCAGCAGATCCTGCGCAGCCTGGAGCATCTGCCGTCGGCCACAAGCTCGCTGCGCTACCTGCGGCTGGCCGGCGAGGTCTGTCAGCGCAGCGGTCGCTTGACCGAGGCGCGGCAGCTCTTCGAGCGCGCGCAGGCCGCGGCCAAGACCCCGCCCGAGCGCTTCCGCGTCGCCCTGCTTCTGGCCAATGTCTCGTCGCTGGCTGGGGATGGGGAGCAGGCGCGGGCGGTGCTCGCTGCGGCTGCGTCAGAGCTTGCGCAGCTGGCTCCGGTCGAGGTCGCGCGCCTCGGCTGGTCGCGCTCGCTGAGCTATCTTTTGGAGGATCGGATGGCAGAGGCGGCCGCAGTGGCGGCAGAGACCACGGCCAGGCTCAGCGAGTCGGGACTCGAAGATGCGAGCGTGCTGCTGGCCATGCATGCGCTCATCGCCAACGCCGAGTGTGATGAGGTCGCGACCGCGCGCGCCATGCTCGATCGCATCCTGCATCACGCCGCTGCATCCGGAACGCTGCGCGAGCAGACCGCGGCCCTGTATCGCGGCATCGTGCTCTATGCCGAGGGGGACATGCCGACGGCGCGTGCGGCCCTGCACGAAGCGCTGAACACCCTCGACTCGCACCACGACTATGCGCCGGCCGCTGCAGCAGCCTTATATCTGGGGCGCACGCTGCTTGCGCTGGGCGACATCGATGGCGTGCTGGCGGCGACGCAGCGCTCGGTGCGGCTGTTTCGCGCCGCGGGGCTGCCCGGTCTGGCTGCGCATGCGGAGCTCGTGCAGGCGCAGGCGCTGGTGGCCACGCTCCAGCTGGAGCCGGCGCGCAACCTGGCGCAAAGACTGATGGATTTGCCGCGCCTGCCCGCCCGTCTGCGCCTCTCTGCGCAGACGGTGCTGGCCAGTGTGCAGCTGCTGTGCGGAAATCCGCCGCCGGTTCTGGATGCTGCATGGGCCGGTGCGGCGCAGCACGCCCACGCGCTCGACCAGGCCGAGCTGGCGCTGCTTGCCGCAAGTCCGTCGGTGCCGTCGCTGCGCCAGCTGCTTGAGCGGACCGAGCAGACGCGCCAGCACTATGCGCGGGCAGGCCGGCGGCAGCTGGAGGCGCGCGCGTGCGCTGCCCTGGCCGGGCTGCGCGTTGCGTGCGGCAGCAGCGACGATCTGACCCAGGCCGATGCGCTGCTGGCGCGCGCGCAGGACCTGTGCATGCGGCACGCGTACGGACTCCTGCACCTGCGCTGCGTGCTGCTGGAAGCGGCGCTACAGCGACGGCAGGGAAACGAGCGTCTGGCCCGGACCACCCTGCGCCAGGGGCTGGATGCCAGCGGCGCGTCAGAGGATGGGCTGGAGCTGCGCCTCTTGCGCGCCGCCATCGAGGATGGCGAGGGGCGCGAGCCTGGGCCCGGTCTGGTGACGCTGCTGACCGCGCTCGGTCTGCGCAGCACCCGGCCCTACACGATCGTCGATCGCCGCGGCCGCCGCGACGGCGACGAGCGCGAGCGCGACCGTGCGATGCAGGCGAGCGAGCTCATCATCGATATCGATCGCGGCAGCATTGCCCGGCGCGGCGGCGAGGCGAGCATCAGCGGTCGGCCGCTCATGGCGTCGCTGCTGGCCGCGCTGGTCGCGACGCAGGCCGAGTGCGCGAGCGCCGAGCAGCTCTTTTACGACGTGTGGGGCGGGCGCGAGTACCACCCCCTCCAGCATCGCAACACGATCTACGTGGCGATCACGCGGCTGCGACAGGCGCTGCGCGAGCTGCTGCCCGGACGCGACATCATCGAGACCACGGCCAGCGGCTGGCGGCTGGCGCGCGACGTCGAGCTCTGCGTGATCTCGACCCATCGCGCGAACAAATAGCGGTCAGGGCCTGGCTGGGGTCTCCTCGTCGGGATCGTGGAAGTGCTGCGCGTCCGCTTCGGTCTCGAAGATGTGCGGAGCAACGCCGCGGCTGCTGAGCGCATCGCCGAGCTTCATGCGCAGAAACGCGCTGGTGGTGTAGCGCGAGACCTGCGTGTAGTAGTGGTCGACGAGGTAGCGCACCATCTCGGCGTAGGCGCCGGTGACCGCCTCCTCGATCTGAAACGAGTCGTAGTTCACCAGCACCGCGACCTTGCGGCCGAGCAGGCGGCACTTCTTTTCCACGGCCTGGCGGATCGCTTCCACGTCGCGCAGGTTGCGCACGACCATGCCTTCAAAGTTGTTGAACAGGATGTTGCGCGCCGGGTCGTAGCTGATGCGCTGGCTCAGGTTCAGCCGCAGGAGCTCGCCCTTCAGATCCATGGCCTCGGGCCGGAAGATGCGCTCATCCATGGGCCGCACATCGCGCATGATAGGAATAAAATCCATGTGCGCAAGCACATCATCCTGGATGTCTATGCCTGGAGCGACCTCAATAAGCTCTAATCCTTCAACGCCAAGCTGAAACACGCAGCGCTCGGTCACGTAGAAGACCTGCTGCCCCAGCTGCGAAGCGTAGGCGCCGCTGAAGGTCACCTGCTCGACCTTGCGCACGAACTTCCTGGTCTTGCCTTCGCGCAGGATCGTCAGCCGACCGCCGCCGATCGCGACCTCCAGCCCGTCGGAGGTGAAGGTTCCGGCAAACACCAGGCGGCGCGCGTTCTGGCTGATGTTGATGAAGCCGCCCGCACCGGCCAGGCGCTTGCCGAAGCGGCTGACGTTGACGTTGCCGACGGCGTCGCACTCCGCCATGCCCAGGCAGGCCAGATCCAGTCCGCCACCGTCGTAAAAATCGAACTGCTGATTCTGGTGGATGATGGCGTCGGTGTTGACTGCGGCGCCGAAATCGAGCCCGCTCGCCGGCACGCCGCCGATGACGCCCGGCTCGGTGGTCAGCGTCAGGTAGTCGAGCAGCTTCTCTTCGCGCGCGACCGCTGCCACGCCCTCGGGCATGCCGATGCCCAGGTTGCAGATCGCGTTTACCGACAGCTCGAACGCGGCCCGGCGCGCGATCACCTTGCGCGCATCGAGCCCCAGCGGCGCGGCGTCGTCGACGGGCACGCGGATCTCGGCCGCGAACGCGGGGCTGTAGGCGGTCGCGTAGGTCTGCATGTGGTGCTCGGGCTGCGAGACGACCACGCAGTCGACCAGGATGCCGGGGATCTGCACCTGGCGCGGATGCAGCGAGCCTGCGGCGGCGATGCGCTCGACCTGCACGATGACCAGCCCCTTGCTGTTGCGCACGGCCATCGCCATCGCCAGGTTGTCCAGCGTCAGCGACTCGCGCTCCATGGTGATGTTGCCGTTGGGGTCCGCGGTGGTGCCGCGCAGCAGGCCGACCTGGATCGGAAAGGCGCGGTAGAGCAGCCACTCCTCGCCCTCAAGGTTGATCAGGCGCACCAGATCTTCCTTCGCTGAGCGGTTGACCTTGCCGCCTTCGAGCCGCGGATCGACGAAGGTGTGCAGTCCCACTTTCGTGATGACGCCCGGCTTGCCGGCGGCGATGTCGCGATACAGGTGCGAGATGCAGCCCTGCGGGAGGTTGTAGGCCTCGAGCTGGTCTTCCAGGGCGAGCTTGGCGATCTTGGGGATGAGGCCCCAGTGGCCACCGACGACGCGACGCAGCAGGCCGGCGTGCGCGAGGCGGTTCAGGCCGCGGGTCTTGCCGTCGCCCTGACCGGCGGCAAACACCAGCGTCAGGTCGCGCGGCGCGCCGGTCTCCAAAAAGCGCTGCTCCAGCGCCGCCAGCAGCCCATCGGGAGTGCCATTGCCGACGAAACCCGAGGTGCAGATGGTGTCGCCCGCGCGGATGAGGGCCACTGCTTGTTCTCGGGAGACGAGCTTGTTTCGCATGCGTGCACAGCCTGAAGGAAGTTTGCGGCCAAGCCAAGTGACTTGGCCTTACATGAGGCACGATCGCACGAAGGCCCAGCGGCGAACAATTTCGAACCTGCGCCGACGCGTCGAGACCGCGACACCGGGGCAAACTTTGGGTAACCCTGCGGCTGGCAAACTGGCCAGGCTGCGCTATGTTGCGCCTGTGTTTGGTTCCGACACTCAGCCCGCACTGCCGCAACCCGAGCTTCAGCTGACCCCGCTGCCCGACTTTCTGCCGCCGCTCAAGCGCTACTTTGGCTTCACCGGCTTTCGGCCGCTGCAACAGGAGATCATCACCGCCAGCCTGCGCGGGCGCGATGTGTTTGCGCTGCTGCCGACGGGCGGCGGCAAGTCGCTGTGCTTTCAGCTGCCGGCGCTGGTGCGGCCGGGGCTGACGGTGGTCATCTCGCCGCTGATTGCGCTGATGAAGGATCAGGTGGATGCGCTGCAGGCGAGCGGCGTGCCGGCAACGTACCTGAACTCGACGCTGAGCAGCGATGATGCGCGGCAGCGCTGGCGCGGTCTGCATCAGGGTGAATACAAACTTTTGTACGTCGCGCCCGAGCGGCTGATGACCGGCACGCTGCTCGACGATCTGATGCGCTGGGGCGTGGGCTGCGTGGCCGTCGACGAAGCGCACTGCATCAGCGAGTGGGGGCACGACTTTCGGCCGGAATATCGCCAGCTTGCGACGCTGCGCTCGCTGCTGCCCAAGGTGCCGTTCATGGCGCTCACGGCGACGGCGACCGAGCGCGTGCGCGCCGACATCGTGCGCCAGCTGCACCTTCAGCAGCCGGCAGTCTTTCGCGCCAGCTTCAACCGTCCGAACCTGACCTATCGGGTGCTGCCCAAGAGCACGCCCGCGCGCCAGGTGCTCGACTTCATCGCTGGCCGCCGCGGCGAGAGCGGCATCATCTACTGCGCCAGCCGCAACGCCACCGACAAGCTGGCTGCCAAGCTCGCGGCCGCCGGGGTGCGCGCCGCCGCCTACCACGCCGGGCTCGACAGCGAGGAGCGGGCGCGCAATCAAGAGGCGTTCTTGCGCGATGAAGTGAACGTCATCTGCGCAACCATCGCGTTTGGAATGGGCATCAACAAGCCCAACGTCCGCTTCGTCATCCACCACGATCTGCCCAAGAACATCGAGGGCTACTATCAAGAGACCGGCCGCGCTGGTCGCGACGGGCTGCCCGGGGAATGCCTGCTCTTGTTCAGCGCCAGCGACGTCGCCAAGCAGACCGGCTTCATCGACGAAAAGACCGATCCCGCAGAGCAGCGCATCGCCCGCCAGCAGCTCCAGCAGATGGTGCACTACGCCGAGCTCGGCAGCTGCCGTCGCGTCGCGCTGCTGGAATACTTCGGCGAGACCTTTTCCGAAGAGGAGTGCGGCGCCTGCGACAACTGCCTGACGCCGCGTGCAACCTTCGACGGCACCAGCGCCGCGCAGAAGTTTCTGTCGTGCGTGTTTCGCATCCGCCAGCGCAGCGGCTTCAGCGTCGGACTTCAGCACGTGATCGCCGTACTCACCGGCGGCGACACCGACAAGGTCAGGCAGTATGGTCACGAGACGCTCAGCACCTATGGCATCGGCAAGGAGTACAGCCGCCACGAGTGGAGCGCCATCGGCCGCGAGCTGGTGCGGCTGGGCTTTGTGCACGTCGCGATCGAGCGCTTCAGCACCCTGGAGCTGACCGCGAGCGGGCTGGCGCTGCTGAAAGATCGTCGCCAGGTGATGCTGACCAAGCCCATGCCGGCTGGCACCAAGCAGAAGCCTCCCAAGTCCACCTCCGTCGCTGCCAAGGGTGGCGAGAGCGGCTATGACGAGCTCCTGTTCGAGCGGCTGCGGGCGCTGCGCAAGCGGCTGGCCGACGAGCGCGGCGTGCCGCCGTACATTGTCTTTGGCGACACGTCGCTGCGGCAGATGGCGCGCCACTATCCGCGCTCCGAGGCCGACTTCCTGCGCATCTCTGGCGTCGGTGAGCGCAAACTTCAGGACTACGGAGCGGCGTTTCTCGCCGAGATCGGCGAGTTTTTGCGGACCAGCCAGCGGCTCGAATTTGCAACTTGAGCGCTTAACCCCTTGGAAGCGGCGCGCAGTTGTCCGATATTGCGAGCTCTTGTTCCCAACATTCGATCCCACGACTGAGGCCAAAATGTCCCGAAGCCGCTCCCTATCGTCGCTGTTGTTGCGTTTGCTGCCCCTCTCGCTGACCGTGCTCATGCTGGCAAGCTGCGGTGCGCCGGGAGACGGGATGGATCCCAACAATCCCATGCGCCCCGATGACCCGCCGTGCTCGTGCACTACCGGCGATCGTCGCTGCATAGGCAACTCGGTGCAGGTCTGCGAGCTGGAGTCGCCTGCCTGCTCGTCGTGGGGGGCGCTGGTTTCGTGCCCCAGCGCCATGTGCGTCGACGGCGCTTGCAAGGGCGACTGCACGGACAGCTGCCCGGCCGGCAGCGCCCGCTGCAGCGGCGACACCTCGCGCGAGGTCTGCCGCATCGGCGCCAGCGGCTGTCTGGAGTGGGTTGCCCAGAGCTGCCCCAGCCAGCAGTACTGCGATCAGGCTCAGAGCGCCTGCACCCCGTCGATCCCGTGCGACACCACCTGCCCCAAGGGCTACATGTGCCGCTCGAACGGCATCTGCGCCGGCGGCAGCCCGACCGATCTGACGCTGAACGTGCCGACGGTGAAGGTGTCGGGCAGCATCACGCTGAACGGCGCCGCGCCGGTCAACGGCAGCAGCTGCGACACGGTGAACAACCCCGATCTGCGCAAGGCGCGGGTGACGTTCACCGAGAAGAAGTACGGCTACACCTTCAGCGGCGACATGTACTGCCGCGACAGCGGGTACGCGTTTACCACACCTATGTACCCTGGTACCTATCGCGTAACGGTCAGCGGCTACACCAACACCTCGATCACCAACCTGCCGTCGCAGGGCTACGTCGCCGATGGGGCCTTTGTGGTCACTGGCGATGTGAGCGGCAAGGTCTTCGACGTGAAGAAGCTGACCGCGTCGGGTCGGATCACGCTCAACGGCGCGGCGCCGGTCAACGGCAGCAGCTGCGACGCGGTGAACAACCCGGATCTGCGCAAGGCTCGCGTGACGTTCACCGAGAAGACCTACGGCTACTCGTTCAGCGGCGACATGTACTGCCGCGACACGGGCTACAACTTCACCACGCCGATCTACGCGGGCACCTACAACGTCACGGTCAGCGGCTACACGAGCACCTCGATCACCAACCTGCCGTCGCAGGGGTATGTCGCCGATGGGGCCTTTGTCGTCACCGCCGATGTGAGCGGCAAGGTCTTCGACGTAAAGAAGCTGACCGCGTCGGGACGGATCACGCTCAACGGCGCAGCGCCGGTCAACGGCAGCAGCTGCGACGCGGTGAACAACCCGGATCTGCGCAAGGCTCGCGTGACGTTTACCGAGAAGACGTATGGCTACTCGTTCAGCGGCGACATGTACTGCCGCGACACGGGCTACAACTTCACCACGCCGATCTACGCGGGCACCTACAATGTGACGGTCAGCGGCTACACGAGCACCTCGATCACCAACCTGCCGTCGCAGGGCTACGTCGCCGACAGCAGCTTTGTGGTGAGCGCCGATGTGAGCGGCAAGGTCTTTGACGTCAAGAAGCTGAGCCTGAGCGGCAGCGTGACCATCAACGGCAAGCCGCCGATGAACGGCGCGAACTGCGACACCGTGAACAACCCGGATCTGCGCAAGGCGCGGGTGACGTTTACCGAGAAGACCTACGGCTACTCGTTCAGCGGCGACATG
>Ga0075163_10007029_pt1 | contig 14927 bp, 9 predicted proteins | sample JI1023141ADNA_FD_71478 | JGI IMG/M metagenome (GOLD analysis project Ga0075163, IMG submission 71478) | Wastewater effluent complex algal communities from Wisconsin, to seasonally profile nutrient transformation and Carbon sequestration -... | ecosystem: Engineered > WWTP > Effluent > Algae...
CCTGTTCCAGTCGCCCAACAACCACACCATCGTGGGCTCGGCACCTGCCCACCGCAGCGGCGCTGCCGGCGGCATGCTGGGCACGGCGCGGCTCACGGGCCAGTCGCTGGGCGCGGTGCTGGTGGCGGCGCTGTTCAGCATGTGGCCGCCTGCCGGTGGCAAGGGCCCGCTGATGGCGCTGGGCTTGGCGGCGGTGTTCTCGCTGGGCTCCGGGCTGTTCAGTGCGCTGCGGCTGCGTGGGCAGCCGGTTCATGATTGAAACAGGCGTTATGCGCCCGTTTCACCTGGGTATATAGCTCTTATTTTGGTAGCGCCTTGAAGGCCTCACTCGCCGCTTCCACGGTGGCGGCGATGTCGGCGTCGCTGTGGGCGGCACTCACAAAACCGGCTTCGTACAAGGCCGGGGCGATGTACACACCGCGGTCCAGCAGGCCGTGGAACAGGGCGTTGAACTTCGTGCCGTCGGTCTTCATCACGGCCGGGTAGTTCTGCGGCAGCTCGGGCAGCAGGAAGAAGCCGAACATGCCGCCTTCGCAGTCGCCGCTGAAGGGCACGCCGTGTGCCGCTGCAGCGGCGGTGAGGCCGTCCACCAGTGCGCGGGTCTTGGCGCCCAGGGCTTCGTAAAAACCGGGTTTGGAGATTTCTTGCAGTGTGGCCAGGCCACAAGCCGTGGCCACCGGGTTGCCCGACAAGGTGCCCGCCTGGTACACCGGGCCCAGCGGGGCGAGGTGTTCCATGATGGCGCGCGAGGCGCCAAAGGCGGCCAGCGGCATGCCGCCGCCAATCACCTTGCCCATCACCGTGATGTCGGGCGCAAAACCGGGGATGTCGCGGGCATAGACGCTCTGCGCGCTGCCCAGGGCCACACGCAGGCCAGTCATCACCTCGTCGAAGGTGAGCAGTGCGCCATGCTGGGTGCACAGCTCGCGGCAGCGCCGCATGAAGGGCACGCTGGCGCGCACGAAGTTCATGTTGCCGGCGATGGGCTCGATGATCAGGCAGGCAACGTCGGCGCCGTGCAGGGCAAAGGCTTCTTCGAGCTGGGTGATGTTGTTGTATTCGAGCACCAGAGTGTGCTGCACTACCTCGGGTGGCACGCCGGCGCTGGTGGGGTTGCCAAAGGTGGCCAGGCCCGAGCCGGCCTTGACCAGCAGGGCGTCGGCGTGGCCGTGGTAACAACCCTCGAACTTGATGATCTTGCTGCGCCCGGTGGCGCCGCGCGCCAGGCGGATGGCGCTCATGCCGGCTTCGGTGCCCGAGCTGACCAGGCGCACCATCTCCATCGACGGCACCAGGCGGATGATGGCTTCGGCGAGTTCGATCTCGCGCTCGGTGGGCGCACCGAACGAGAAGCCGTCCAGCGCGGCCTTCTGAACGGCCTCCAGCACGGCGGGGTGGCCGTGGCCCAGGATCATCGGGCCCCAGGAACCGATGTAGTCGGTGTAGCGCTGGCCGTTGGCGTCCCAGAAGTAGGCGCCTTGCGCGCGCTGCACAAAACGGGGGGTGCCGCCCACGGCCTTGAAGGCGCGGACGGGGGAGTTGACGCCGCCAGGGATGCTGCGGCGGGCGCGGTCGAAGAGGGAGAGGTTGAGGTCAGTGCTGGGTGTCATGGGGGGGCATTACAAAGCCTTCGATATCGGCCGGGTCATTGGGGGAATCTTCTTCGTCATCGTCTTCGTCCGAGGACTGGGCCCAGAACATGCGGTCGGGCACGATGTGGCCCATGCCGGGGCGAAAGCCCCCGTCCAGGCAGCGGTCCAGGTAGCCCAGCGCTTCGCTGGTGGCTTCGCCCAGGTCATTGCCGCAGGCCAGCAGGGCCGCGAGTGCGGCCGACAGGGTTTCGCCAGCGCCGGTGAACACGGCCTCGAACAGCTCGAACTTGCCACTGCCCAGGATGGTCTGGGGCGAGGCCAGCACGTTTTCGACGAATTGTTCGGGCAGGGGGATGCCAGTGACCAGGGTGTAGGGCACGCCCACGTCGGACGCGGCCTTGGCGATGTCGCGCGGTGAGGGCGGTTTCTGGTGGCTCCAGTCCGGCAGCAGCCAGCGCCACAGGGTGCTGTGGTTGCCAACCAACACTGTGGTCTGGGGCAGCAGCAGCTCGCGGAAGGCATCCTGGTAGCTGTCGATCTGGTCTTCCTGCCACCAGGACAGGTCGGGCATGTAGGCGATCACGGGCACGTCGGCATAGTCGGCCGAGATCTCGGCAATGGCGCTGATGTTCTCGGGGCTGCCGACAAAACCGACCTTGAAGAGCTGCACCTTGATGTCTTCGAGCACCACCCGCGCCTGTTCAGTGACTGCTTCATCGTCAAAGGCGAAATGGTCAAAGATTTCTGCCGTATCGCGGGCATATGCCCCAGTTAAGACAGGCAAGGGATGCCCGCCGACTGAGGCTATCGCGCTAATATCTGCGGCTATGCCTGCAGCACCGCTTGGGTCATTGGCGTTGAACACCATGACACAGGCAGGCCCGGCATCATCCAGGTCTTCTTCAAGGTCCTCTGGCGTTTCGGCATCGGAGCCGGTGAGGGTGGAGTCGGGGGGCGGGAGTGTCATTGCAAGCCGTTCAGGGAATGGCAAATTATGATGGCAGCAAAGTGTTTACCACTGTATGAACTTGTTTTGGGCCCATGGTGGCCAAGCGGTACTGTTGAGAGCATTTTTGACAGATACAATTATTGACAATCTACTAAAGGCCCACGTAAGCTGTGATCGACCCAAAGACTTGGATGTGCTTGATTTGCGGATGGATTTATGACGAGGCCGCTGGCGCGCCGGAAGAGGGCATCGCAGCAGGAACACCGTGGGACAAGGTGCCGATGAACTGGACTTGCCCCGAATGCGGCGCCCGCAAGGATGATTTCGAGATGGTTCAGATCTGACGGCCAGTCCGTCATGCCGTGCGTGAATTCGAATTGAGGAGCAGGACCCCGTGGAATCGAACCCTATGACATTCAAGGTGCTGGTGGTGGACGACAGCAACACCATCCGGCGCAGTGCCGAGATTTTTCTCAAGCAGGGTGGTCATGAGGTGCTGCTGGCAGACGATGGTTTCGATGCACTGGCCAAGGTCAACGACTACCAGCCGCAGCTCATCTTCTGCGACATCCTGATGCCCCGGCTCGATGGGTACCAGACCTGCGCCATCATCAAGCGCAACCCCCGTTTCACGCACACGCCCGTGGTCATGCTGTCGTCCAAGGACGGTGTGTTCGACAAGGCGCGTGGCCGCATGGTGGGCTGCCAGGACTACCTCACCAAACCCTTTACCAAAGACCAGCTGCTGCAGGCCGTTCAGCAGTTTGGTGCCATCCCCCAAGGAGCGCTTTAATGCCCATTCAGAAGGTATTGGTCGTCGATGACTCGAAGACCGAATTGATGTTCCTGACCGACGTCCTGCAGAAGCAGGGAATGCAGGTGCGTACCGCCGAAAATGCCGAAGAGGCGATGCGGCGCCTGGCCGAGGACAAGCCCGACCTGATCCTGATGGACGTGGTCATGCCCGGCCAGAATGGTTTCCAGCTCACCCGCGCGATCAGCCGGGACCCGCTGTACGCCGATGTGCCCATCATCATGTGCACCAGCAAGAACCAGGAGACCGACCGGGTATGGGGCATGCGCCAGGGCGCCAAGGCCTACATCACCAAGCCGGTGGACCCGGCCGAACTCAAGGCCAAGATCAGCGCCCTGAACTGAACCCGCGCCTACCCGATTGACCATGGCCAACCGCGAAGCGCTCCGTGAACTCCAAAGCCGTCTTGCGAGCCGCCTGCAGGCAGCCCGCAGCGAAGGGCTGTCCGTGTCCTGGCTGGCCGTCGAGGCTGGCGGATCCCAATACCTGCTGTCTCTGGCGCAGTCCGGCGAAATCTTTCCCTGGACCAGCATCCAGTCGGTGCCCTACACCAGCCCCTGGTTCATGGGCGTGGCCAACCTGCGTGGTGGCTTGTTCGGCGTCGTGGACTTCGCCCGCTTCGTCGCCAGCACCTGGCCGCTGGGCGCGGGTGCGGTGACGCGCTCCGAGCAGGCGCTGGCGGAAACCAGCCTGCTGTCCCTGAATGCCGCGCTGGAGGTCAATTCCGCCCTGCTGGTGGACAAACTCGCCGGCCTGCGCGGTGCCGATGCGTTTGTGTCCGTCGAGCCCCAGCCGGCGGGTACCCCCGATTATTTCGGCAAGGTCTTTGTTGACTCCCAAGGCCAGCGTTGGCAGGAGATCAACCTGCAGACCCTGTCCCAGTATTCCCCCTTCCTCAGCATCAGCGGCTGAGTTTTTTGCCAAGGCCTACCATGTCCGTTGTTGACCATTTTGGAAATCCCGTTGTCCAGAAGCCTGTGGATCCCCAGGCCCCTCCGGAAACAGTGACCCCTCCTGAACACCACCAGGAGCCGGCTGCTTTTGCCGAAGCCCCGGTGGAGCCGCCCGAAGCCGAGGTGTCGGAGCGCCAGTCAGAAGATTTCCCCGAAAGCCGTCTGCCCGAAGTGGCCGCCCCCGTGGTGAATGCGGGCGACACAGTGACCCTGCCGGTGCTGGGCACTGCGCCGGTAGAGCGGCACCAGCGCACCCTGTTCATCATGCTGGGTGTGGCCTTGCTGGTGCTGGCGCTGGTGGCCGGTTTTGCCCTGCGCCAGTCCAATACCGTGGCCCAGCAGCTGACGGCTACCGGGCAGTCGCTGATGCAGTCGCAGCGTTTGGCGAAGTCGGTGTCGCAGGCACTGGTGGGTGCGCCCCAGGCCTTCCCGGACGTGACGGAAAGTGCCGGGGTGCTGGCCCGCAACGTGCGCGCACTGGGCTCGGGTGACTCCGAGCTGGGTGTGAGTTCCGTGGGTGGGGCGGCGGCCGATGAACTGGCCCAGATCACCCCGCTGATGGAGCGCGCCGAAAAGAACGCGGCCCTGGTGACCGGACAGGAAAAAGTGCTGACCCAGGTGGGTGCTTCGCTGCGCACCATCAACCGCCAGTCGTCGGACCTGCTGGAAATCGCGGAAACCATCTCTTCGCTCAAGCTGCAGCAGAACGCCCCGGCGGCCGACATCGCGGCAGCCGGCCAACTGGTGATGCTGACGCAGCGTATCGGCAAGTCGGCCAACGAATTCCAGACCATGGAAGGCGTGAGCCCCGAGGCCGTGTTCCTGCTGGGCAAGGACTTGAATTCGTTCAAGGAAATCGGCGAGGGCCTGCTGAGCGGCAGTGCCGAGTTGCGCCTGGCCGGGACCAAAGACCCGCAGACCCGCGAACAGCTGCAAGCCCTGATGAAGCTCTATGAGCAGACCCGGGTGCAGGCAGGCTCCATCCTGGGCAACCTGCAGGGCCTGGTGTCGGCGCGGGAAGCGCAAAACGCCATCGTGGCCGACAGCGAACCGCTGCGCAAGGCACTTGAATCGCTGCAGAACAGCCTGTCGGGCCAGAGCGGTCTGGGTATCGGCTCCATCCTGGCGCTGCTGGTGGCCCTGGGCTTCGTGCTGGTCTGCGCGTTCGGCATCGCCCGTGTGCAACTGCTTGACAGCCGCCGCCGCCAGACCGTGGCCGAGCAGCAGCAGCAACATGCACAGCAGCAGGAGCAGGAAGCCCAGCGCGTCAACGACGCCAACCAGGCTGCCATTTTGCGGCTGATGAACGAACTGCAGACAGTGGCTGAAGGGGACCTGACGCAGGAAGCCACTGTGACCGAAGACATTACCGGCGCTATCGCCGACTCGGTGAACTACACGGTGGAAGAACTGCGCATGCTGGTGGGTAACGTGCAGAACACGGCAACCCAGGTGGCGCAGACCACGGCGCAGGTGGACAGCACGTCCACCGAACTGCTGGCGGTGTCCACCGAGCAGCTGCGCGAAATTCGTGAAACCGGCCAGTCGGTGCTGGACATGGCGTCCCGCATCAACGGCGTGTCCAGCCAGGCGCAGGAATCCGCTGCGGTGGCGCGCCAGTCGCTGCAGGCCGCTGATTCGGGCCTGCAGGCGGTGCAGAACGCCATCGGCGGTATGAATGCCATCCGTGACCAGATCCAGGACACCTCCAAGCGGATCAAACGCCTGGGTGAATCGTCCCAGGAGATCGGTGAAATCACCGAACTGATCTCGGACATTACCGAACAGACCAACGTGCTGGCCCTGAACGCCGCCATCCAGGCCGCATCGGCCGGGGAAGCCGGTCGCGGCTTCTCGGTGGTGGCAGAAGAAGTGCAGCGGCTGGCTGAACGCTCGGCAGATGCCACGCGGCAGATCTCGGCGCTGGTGCGTGCCATTCAGACCGACACCCAGGACGCCGTGGCCGCTATGGAGCGTTCCACCCAGGGTGTGGTGGAAGGGGCCCGCCTGTCGGACAGCGCGGGTACCGCACTGTCCGAAATCGACAGCGTGTCACGCCGGTTGGCCGACCTGATTCAGCAGATTTCCTCATCGACCTCGCAAGAAGCCGATCTGGCGAACGAAGTGGCCGGTAACATCCAGCACATCTTTGCCGTGACGGAGCAAACCGGAGAAGGCACCCGGGCCACTGCGCAACAGGTGCGGGAGCTTTCGCGGATGGCAGAAGACCTGCGCCAGTCGGTGTCCCGGTTCAAGATCGCCTGACCGCAGGGGACACGCACCTGGTGCGGCTGTGGTGCCGGCTGGGTGCAGGTGGTTGGTTTATGAGTAGTGGCACGCGCCGGCCTGGAGGGATCGCATACAGGCGGCGCCAGGCCCATTGTGTTTGGCTTTTGTTTGGCATGCGGCCAGACTGGATTCTCCATGCAACATCTTGACGCTGTCCGCTCGGTCGAAGGGGAACTTCCCGAGCAAGATCTGGGGCCCCTCGCGTGGGTGCTGGACGAGTTGCGCAGAACCCTCGATGCCGCCGTCCGGCCCCTGAAGCGTTTCGCCCAGGAGGCTGCGCGGGTGGACCGGGCCGATATCGCCGGGCTCGACACCGGCCCGCTGCGCCTGGCGCGCCAGCAGCTGCACTCTTCCACCGGTGCGGTGGAAATGGTGGGCATGCGCGAAGTGGCCATCGTGCTCAAGGCGATGGAAGCGGTGGTGCAGCGCTTCACCCAGAACCCGCAGCTGTGCACCGAGAGTGCGGCGGCACAGGTGGAGAAGACCAGTTTTGCCCTGTGTGAATTCCTCGAGGCGGTGATGGCAGGCCGTCCCGTCGGGGCGCTGGCACTGTTTCCCCATTACCGCGATATGCTGACCCTCGCGGGCAGCGAGCGTATCCACCCGGCGGACCTGTGGCCTGTCGAGCGGCGTATGGTCGAACCCGAAGACGCGGGGGTGCATCTGCCCCTGCCCTATAGCACCCAGGTTCGCGCACTGATGGACCAATCGGTGCTGCAGGTTGTCAAGAATGGGGATCCCCAGGCGGCCGCCCGGCTACGGGATTTCAGCCTTGGTTTTGCGGCGGCCCAGCCGGCCGGGGCCGCGCGTATTTTCTGGAAGACCGCTGCCGGTTGTTTCGACGCGCTGGCCGCCGGCCTGCTACCGGCCGACGTGTATGTGAAGCGTGTGGCCTCGCGTGTACTGCTGCAGTACGCAGGTTTTGTGCGCGGCGAGAACAGTGTGTCGGACCGCCTGATGCAGGACATCCTGTTTTTCTGCGCCCAGACACCGGCTGCCGCTGCAGCCGATGCACCGGCGCTGCAGGCGGTGCGCACCGCCTTCCGGCTTGACCGCTTCACGCCGCTGGACTACGAGGTGCGCCGTTTCGGCCGTTTCGATCCTGCCATGCTGGCCCAGGCCAAGAAACGTATTGCCACTGTGACCGAAACCTGGTCGTCCGTGGCCGGTGGTGACCGCAACAAACTCCGTCCGGCGGCAGACCAGTTCAGCCTGGTCTGTGATTCGCTGAACAAGCTGCGCCCGGACAGTGCGCCGCTGGCCGAGGCGCTGACCCAGGTCATCGGGTCGGTGGTGGCCTCTGGCGAGCCGCCCGCTCCCGCGCTGGCCATGGAGGTGGCAACCGCTGTGCTCTATCTGCAGGCGGCTTTCGAAGAGCTGGGGACCGACGGCGGGCAGACGGCATCCCGGGCTGTACATCTGGCCCAGCGCTTGCAGCGCGCCCAGGCCAGCGGCATATCCGAGCCGCTGGAATCCTGGATGGAAGACCTGTACCGCAGCGTCAGCGACAGCCAGACCATGGGCAGCGTGGTGGGTGAGTTGCGCACGGCCCTGGGCGAGGTGGAAAAGCTGATGGACCAGTTTTTCCGCTCCCCCCACGATGTGCTTCCATTGCGTCCCGTGCCCGACAAGTTTGCGCAGATGCGCGGCGTGTTGTCCCTGCTGGGGCTGGACCAGGCCGCGCTGGCCGTGGCGCGGATGCGGGAAACGGTGGAGGGTTTTCTGCTGCAGGGCGGTGCCACTGACACCCAGAGCCAGGCCTCGTTCGAGAAGATCGGTAATAGTCTGGGCGCCTTGGGCTTCATGATCGACATGCTCAGCTACCAGCGCGCAATGGCGCGTACCTTGTTTGTGTACGACGAGGAGCTGGGCGAGTTGCATCTGGTGGCCCGGCGTCGCGAGCCGGTTCCGGAGGTCGCTGCAGAAGAAACGGCGCCCACCCTGGTGGTGTCCGAAGGCGGTGCACAGGTGGCAACGGTGGAGCCCCAGTTCCTGCCCCTGTCGATGGACTTTGCCACCGAAGATGCACCTGCGCAGCCTACGGAAGTGGCGGTGCCAGCGCCTGTGCAGGCCGAAGTGCCCGAGGTACCCCAGGCCGAAGAGCTGGAAGAAGATGACCTGATCGACATCTTCCTGGAGGAGGTCCGCGAGGTGGTGGCCAATGGACTGGCCGCCGTGGCTGCCCTGGGCGCCAATCCGGCCGACCTGTCCGAACAAACCACACTGCGGCGCGCTTTCCATACCCTGAAGGGCAGTTCGCGCATGGTGGGCCTCACCGAGTTCGGCGAGGCCGCCTGGTCCATGGAGCAGTTGCTCAACGCCTGGCTGGCCGAGCAGAAGCCGGCGCAACAGCCCCTGCTGAAGCTGGCGGGTGATGCCCTGCGTGGTTTTGGCCTGTGGGCCGAGGATATTGGCGAAGGCCAGGCCGACGACTGGGAGTCGGCCGCCTTCACGACGGCGGCCAACGCCATGCGCCTGGATGGCCTGCAGGTCGCGCTGACCCTGCCGCGTGGCGGGGGGTATGCCGGTGACTTCGAGTTGCCCGACCCTGCAGACATCGGGTCGCGTGAAACCGCCATTGCCGAACTGTCGGACTGGGAGCCGAACCCGCTCCCGGTTAGCCCTGCGGCAGTCGATACCTCCGATGCATTTGCCGCCACCCGGCCAGCGTCCCTGGTCGAGCTGGCAACGCTGCAGGCTGTGCGGTCTGCGCAGACGCCCCTGCCATCGCTGGAGCTGGACACGCGCACGGAGGCCGATGCTTTCGGCGCCACCCAGACTGCGTCGCTGGACGAACTGGGCAGCCACGACAAACTGGCGGCGACCGAGCCCGCACCACTCGACGACATAGGCAGCCTGGAGTTCAAGGACTTCCAGGACACCGAAATTCCCGAGGAGCCCGAGCTGGAAGTGGCATTCGATGCCACCCGCCCTGCCTCGCTGGACGAACTCACCGATATCGATTTCCACCCAACCCCGTCAGAGCCGGAGCCCGTGGTGGAGGCTGTGACCGCCATTGAGGTGGAAGATCTTGCGGACGAAGATATTCCACCGGAATTCCTCAGCGCCTTGCTGGCTGCCGAGCCATCCGCAGTGCCAGACCCTGTGGCCCATGCCGAAGCCCTGCACGCGGACGCGGAGCCTGTGCAAGCCCTGGCCGGTGGTGATGTGCCGCTGGAGCCGCCCGTCACTGCCGTGGAGGTCGCTGAGGCCCCGGCGTTGCAGGACGACATCGAGGACGATCTGGTCAAGGTCATTGGCCCGCTGCGCATTGGTATTCCGCTCTACAACGTCTACCTCAACGAAGCAGACGAGTGGTCGCGTCGGTTGCAGATGGATCTGGCCGAATGGGCACTGGAGCTGTACAAGCCGGTGCCCGAGTCGGCTGTGGCCATGGCGCATTCGCTCGCAGGCAGTTCCGCCACGGTGGGCTTTCAGGCCCTGTCAGAGATGGCGCGTACGCTGGAGCATGCGCTGCAGCATGTGCAGTTGCAGGCTGCCCATGGCACCACGGCCCAGGCCCAGGTGTTTGGTGAGGCCGCCGAGGAAATCCGCCGCCTGCTGCACCAGTTTGCCGCTGGTTTCCTGAAGAGCCCCTCCACCGAACTGCTGGAGGCGCTGCAGCGCATCCTCGACACCGACGAGCCTGCCACGGCCAGCCCGTCCTTCACCGACAGCCTGGCCGAGCCCGAGCAACCGCAACCGGACGTGGTGGCGCCGTTCGTGGCGGCGGCGCCCGTGTTGGCGGCAGCCGCCGCCAGTGCCTTTGTGGCACCGGCTGTGGTGAACCAGGTGGACGACGACATCGACGCCGTGGACGTGATCGACCCCGATCTGTTCCCGATCTTCGAGGAAGAGGCGACCGAGCTGCTGCCTGTGCTGGGCGGCGCCCTGCGCCAGTGGGTGGCACGCCCCGACAACACCGGTGCGCGCCAGGAAGCCCTGCGTGCCCTGCACACGCTGAAGGGCAGTTCCCGTCTTGCTGGTGCGATGCGGCTGGGGGAACTGGCGCACCGGCTGGAGTCGGCGATGGAGCAGATCGATGCCCACAGCGCCCAGACCGCCCAGCTGGAGCCCCTGCTGGGGGGCTTCGACGCGCTGCAAACGACTTTCGACAACCTGCGTGCCCTCAGCGCTGGTGCTGTGGATACACCTGTGGTTGTGGCCTTGCCCACCGCTGTAGTGCCGTCCCCGGCGCCCAGTGCGCCTGCAGTGGCGCCCGTACCCGCAGCACCGCTGTCGGTACTGCCTGCACTGCGGCCATTCGATGTGGTGGCGCCCGTGGTGGCGCTGGCACCACTGCGCTCGGCATCCAACCAGTCGGTGCGGGTGCGTGCAGCGCTGCTCGACCGCCTGGTCAACCAGGTGGGCGAGGTGATGATCACCCGCTCGCGCCTGGACGTGCGGCTCGACCAGATGCGGGGTGCCCTGGGCGACCTCACCGGCAACCTGGACCGCCTGCGCCAGCAACTGCGCGACATCGAGGTGCAGTCCGAATCGCAGATGCAGTCGCGACTGGCCCTGGCCAAGGATTCCGATGCGGCCTTCGACCCGCTGGAGTTCGACCGTTTCACCCGGGTGCAGGAGCTGACCCGCATGATGGCCGAGTCGGTGAACGACGTGGCCACCGTGCAGCGCAGCCTGCAGCGTACGCTGGAAGGCACTGAAGACGATCTGATTGCCCAGGGCCGCCAGGCGCGTGAACTGCAGCGCGACCTGCTGCGCACCCGCATGGTGGAGTTCGAAGGTATTTCCGAGCGCCTCTACGCCGTGGTGCGGCAGTCGTCCAAGGAAAGCGGCAAGCAGGTGGGGCTGGACATAACGGGCGGCTCCATCGAGATGGACCGTGGCGTGCTCGACCGCATGACCCCTGCCTTCGAGCACCTGCTGCGTAATGCCATCGTGCATGGCATCGAAGCGCCCGAACAACGCGCTGCGCTGGGCAAGCCGGCTGCGGGCCATATCACCATCAGCCTGCGGCAAGAAGGCAATGACGTCTCGGTGCAGGTGCGCGACGACGGGCGTGGCCTGGATCTGGCCGCCATCCGTGACAAGGCAGTGGCCTCCGGCCTGCTGCAGAGCGACGGGTTCCTGAGCGAGTCCGAGGCGGCCGCGCTGATCTTCCGCCCGGGTTTCACCACGGCAGAGCAGGTGACCGAACTGGCCGGACGCGGTATTGGCATGGACGTGGTGCGGGCCGAAGTGCAGGCGCTGGGCGGCCGTGTCGAGACCAGCTCTGGCGTCGGACAGGGGACAGCGTTCACCCTGGTGCTGCCGCTGACCACGGCGGTGACGCAGGTGGTGATGATGCGGGTGGGCAACCTTTCCATCGGTGTTCCGGCCAGCGTGGTGGAGATCGTGCGGCGCACCTCGACCGATGACCTGGAGCGCGCCTACACCTCTGGTGCGTTCCTGGCTGGCGAAGAATCGCTTCCCTTCTTCTGGCTGGGCGCCTTGCTGCAGTCGTCTGCCGGCAGCAGCGAACCACCGGCCAAGAACCGGCCGGTGGTGGTGCTGCGCAGCGCCGCGCAGCGCGTGGCCGTACACGTGGACGAAGTGCTGGGCAACCAGGAAGTGGTGGTGAAAAATCTCGGCCCCCAGTTGTCCCGCCTGCCGGGTCTGGCAGGGATGTCGGTGCTGGCTTCGGGTGCGGTGGTGCTGATCTACAACCCGGTGGCCCTGTCCACGGTGTACGGCGACCAGGTGCGCCAGGCTGTGCAGGCCCGGGGACAACAGCAGGCTGCTGCCTCGCTGGCTGCGCCGCAGGGCACAGCACCGGCGGTGGTGCTGCCTGGGGTGCAGCAGGTGCCGCTGGTGCTGGTGGTGGACGACTCCATCACCGTGCGACGCGTCACGCAGCGCCTGCTGCAGCGCGAAGGTTACCGGGTGGCCCTGGCGGCCGATGGGCTGCAGGCGCTCGAGCGGCTGCAGGAAGAGCGCCCGGCCGTGGTGTTGTCCGACATCGAGATGCCCCGCATGGACGGCTTTGACCTGGCGCGCAACATCCGGGCCGACGCTGCGCTGGCGGGCTTGCCCATCATCATGATCACCTCGCGGATTGCGGCCAAACACCGCGAACACGCGATGGAGCTGGGGGTGGACCACTACCTGGGCAAGCCCTATTCGGAAGAGGAGCTGCTCAGCCTGGTGCGGGGATATACCCGCGCAAGCACCGCCGCATTGGCCACCCCTGTGCACTAGTTCCTGTTCATTCCAACGCCATGCCATACAGTTCTCACCAGGAGGATTTGAGCATGGCGGACATGGAGACCGCCCCGGCTGTAGGCGGGGATGTGGGTAGCAGTTATGTGCTGCAGGACTACCTGCGCACGATGGTGAAGGCGGGTGCATCCGACCTGTTCATCACCGTGGCTGCGCCCCCGGTGGTGAAGGTGCAAGGCAGTTTCAAGGCATTAACCCGCACCGCACTGGACGCTCAGGGCACGCGCGCTCTAGCCTATTCCGTATTGTCCGAGGCCCAGATCCAGTCGTTTGAAATGACACTGGAGTGCGACATGTCGCTGGATTTGCCCAACATTGGGCGGTTCCGCGTCAACGTGTTCTGGCAGCGCGGTGCAGTAGCGCTGGTGGTGCGCTACATCCGTTTTGAGATTCCCGACCTGGCCACGATTGGCTTGCCACCCGTATTGGGCGATATCGCCATGCTCAAGCGTGGGCTGGTGCTGGTGTGTGGCCCTGCGGGCTCGGGCAAGTCCACCACGCTGGCGTCCATGTTGTCGCACCGCAATTCCAATGCGCAAGGCCACATTCTCACCATCGAAGACCCCATTGAATTTGTGCATCCACACCGCCGCTCGCTGGTGAACCAGCGTGAAGTGGGGATGGACACACTTTCTTTTCATGATGCCCTGCGCCACGCCATGCGTGAGGCGCCCGACGTGATCATGGTGGGCGAAATACGCGACAGCCAGACCATGCAGCACGCGATGTCCTATGCGGACTCGGGTCACCTTTGTATGTCCACCCTGCATGCCAACAGTGCGAACCAAGCCATCCAGCGGGTCATCAACTTTTTCCCGCAGGACGTGCGGCACCAGGTGCTGCAGGATCTGTCACTCAACCTGCGTGCCGTGGTAGGCCAGCGGCTCATTACGAATGTGCAAGGGCAACTCGTGCCGGCGCTGGAAGTGATGGTGGTGACGCCCTATATTGCAGACCTGATCTTTAAGGGCCAGATCGACGAGATCAAGTCAGCCATGGCCAAGGGTGCTGACCAGGGAATGAGCACTTTCGACAACTCGCTCTACAACCTCTACACCGCAGGCCAGATCACCCGGGAGCAGGCTATTGACTATGCCGACTCTAAAACAGATGTCGCCGTCAGAATTCGATTGCTGAACGGGATCGAGGCGCCGGAGCTGGATACGAAGTATTGACTCCGCAACAGATGTGCCATGCACATCTGGCTGACTTGACTGGCCCGCAAAGGCTTATTCGTGTTGCAGCGCCTTGGGCCGCAGCGCCAGCGGCGCAAACGCGGTGCGTAGCCGGTCGTTGCCGTCGGGGGCGGCGTCCGGCCCCATTTGCAGTGCCGCCTCCACCTGTCCGATGTGCGCCACCATGAGCTGCTGCGCACGGGCTGAATCTCCCGCCTCCAGGGCCGACACAATGGCCGCATGGTCTGCACACGACTGCGCTGCGTCGTGCTGCGACTGGTAGAGCGTGGCAGCCAGGGTGGTGCGGGCGGTGAGGTCGCGCAGCACATCACACAACAAGCGGTGGCCCATCTGCTCGGCCAGGCAGACATGGAAGTCGGCCAGCAGGAACGCACGTGTGGCTGCGTCGGCCCCGTCGATGGCGTGTTGTTCGTCCGCAATGTGGTTGCGCAGGGTGCGGATCGCCTGGGCCAGCGGGCGGCCCGCTTCGGCCAGGATGCCTGCCTCGACAATACGCCGTGCGGCAAAGGCATCACGCGCTTCTTCGGCAGAGGGTTGCTCCACATACCAGCCGCGTCGCGCCTGCACTTCGACAAAACCCCGTGCCTGCAGTTGCATCAGGGCTTCGCGCACCATCGTGCGGCTGACCCCAAAATTCTCGGCCAGCGCCTGCTCCCCCAGCCGTTCGCCGGGTGCCAGTTTCTGCGCGAGGATGGCCTCGACGACGCGTTCAGCGATACGGGTGGGCGTGATGTCGTTCTGCATTCAGTGCGCTGCGTGGGCGGTGGTGGGTTTCTGGAGTGTCGCAGACGTTGCGTCTTCCGGCACGTCACGCCCATCCAGCACAGCGTGGGCCCGTTCGCGGTCGCTGTCACCTTCCCACGCGGCAATCGCCACCGTGGCCACACAGTTGCCGATCAGGTTGCCTAAAGC
>Ga0075163_10007030_pt1 | contig 14924 bp, 9 predicted proteins | sample JI1023141ADNA_FD_71478 | JGI IMG/M metagenome (GOLD analysis project Ga0075163, IMG submission 71478) | Wastewater effluent complex algal communities from Wisconsin, to seasonally profile nutrient transformation and Carbon sequestration -... | ecosystem: Engineered > WWTP > Effluent > Algae...
GAGCCATAGACCTCATCAGTCGAAACCTGCACATAACGCCCTAATTTCAAGGTTTTTGCGACTTCCAGAAGAGCCAGTGTTCCTTGCACATTCGTATCCACAAAGGGCGCGGCACTCATAATGGAGCGGTCAACATGGGATTCGGCGGCAAAATTGATAATGCCCGTCACGTTGTAAAGGCGGCACACATATTCGACGAGTTCCTTATTCTGGATTGCCCCATGGACAAAGCGATAACGCGGGTTGTCGGGGAGAATACCACGAAGATTTTCGAGATTACCGGCGTACGTCAGCGAGTCAAGATTGACGATGGCGTGGGACGTATTGGCAAGCATATAGTGGACAAAATTTGAGCCGATAAAGCCCGCGCCACCTGTCACAAGAATGGTTTCGTGCATTGATAGAGGAAATGATAAAGAAAAACAGTAGAATTCAGTGTGGTCGAAAAGTAAGCACCGCAAAAATACGGGATTCTTGCATACCATTCAAATCTTGAATTCAAGAGTATTGCAGAGAAGAGATATTACCCCACCAAATACAAGAATCCATCGGCATCCAAGCGCCCACGCACTTCCGTCAACGACCACAGTTCGTTTGAATCATCATTCTGCGAAGCGCTAAACGGCGTACCAATGCGCACAAAACCTTCCTCACCAAGCGGTTTTTCCTCGCCTGTCGTTGCGTCAATAATCGAGAACGCGCAGCCCGGAAGTGGTAGTCCGACAGTACCCGGCTTTGTTCCTACCTGCACACTCCAATCACCCGGACTGATAGCATCCGGCACGTTCGCTGCCGCAAGGGGGGTAATGGCAGTCGCGCCGAAACCTTCGTAGATGTGAACGCCAAATTTTTGCTTGAAAGCCGCTTCCGTAGAGGTATCGAGCGATTCTGTCTCGCCATTGCTACCCGTGACGGCAAACCGCAACCCGCCGAACATCAAGGGATGAAGCTGTTCGCTGGCAGCAAACACGCGCAATTGCCATGGTTCAGCAAAAAGTAGCGTCGCTTCGGTCATAGCAGAGAGTTTGCCGAGCGTGAGAATATCAGTATTTTCAGCGCAGACTAACTCAAGACCACTCACAAGCGGCATAAGAACAGAGGTCAGCAAGCCAAATGCCGTGCAAAGCGGCAATACGGCAAGCGCCGTATCGTCGTCGTGCGGGTTAAGCGTTTCCGTGATTTGGTGAATCGTTGTCATCAGGTGTTCGTGTGAGAACGAGACGGGGCGCAGCGTTTCAGCTTTTCCGGCAAAGACTGTTACGGCGCTTGTATGAGCATGATGTTTCGCAAAGTATAATCCTCGCACAAGTGCCTTCGGAGCGAGGCGGAGAAAGAGACCGCGTGTGAAGGAGGGGTGCAAACTAATTGCGAGTTCATCAAAAAAGACCACCCGCACCACGGCGCGAATTTCCGCGAGAGCGGGGTAACGGTGCGAACATTCTTCCCAAAAATTCTTGGACGTGATGACCACGCGCAGAGATTCCATGCGGATTCCGGCAGCAACATCCTCAGCAGAACTGGTATAGTCCAACAGCACAGGTGTTTGCCCGTTCATCATCAGTGCAAGCGTCGTGATGACCCCTTCGGCGCTTGTCGGGAGCAGTACGCCCACCTTTTTGTCTGCCGCCGTGCGCTTGAGTGCTTGAGCGCATCGTATGGTCTGCGCAAGAAGATTGATAGAAGTAAGGCGGCGTTTATCGCGGTTCACAAGCGCTACGTCGAGTGGGAAGCGTTTTGCAGTCGTCAGAAATGCTTCATGTACCGTACCGAGCGTCTGCGCGTAATTACGCCATGCGTGAATAGACAGCTCCGTTACTTTCTGCTTCACCTCACTAGCAGTGCTGTTTGCAGCGATACGTTCACCAAATGCCACTGTTACGATGCGTTTTCCGCGCTTGGCGCTGTGCAAAACACCGCTTTGCTGCTGGTGGCGTGTAGCATAGGAAAACGCAGTGCCCCATAGCCCACGCAAGTAGAAGGGAACAATGACTGCTTCTTCGCCGTGAGCATTTGGCTGTAAGCCCTCCAGCGCCCGCTCAAACCCGCGCTTGAAGACGGCAAGCTGCCCGTTACGGCTGATGCGCCCTTCGGGGAAAATTGCGACCACATCGCCATTGTGCAGTGCCTCGCGGACTTTTGCCAGCGATTCGTCTGCATCTTTGCCGGGAGCAATCGGAATGACGCCAAAAACCCTTAGCAAGCCTTTCAGAACGGGCATTTCGTAGATGGAACGCAGCATCACGTAGCGAATTGGTCGCGGGCAGGCGATTTGCAGCACCGCCCAATCGAACCAACTGGCATGATTGCCCAGAAGTAAGACCCCGCCTGTGCTGGGAATGTTTTTCATGCCCAAGACTTGCAAAGAATAACGCTGCGAAGCCATCACCGCAACAACGTACCGCACGAACATCTGTGGTAAGCGCGAGAGTGCAAATGCCGTCCCGCCGAGCGCTACCACAGCCATTCCGTAGAGCATCCACACACTATCCAGTTTGTATGTTCCGGTCAGAATAGCGGTCATTACCAGAAACGCGGACATAAGCAGATTTTGCATGAAGTTGTTCGAGGCAAGGACTGTTCCCGCTTCGTCACTTCCGGCATTGAACTGAATAAGAGCGTTCAGAGGAATAAGAAACAAGCCGCCCATGATGCCATAAACAAGAAACAGAGCCGCAAGTAGCCACAACGAATGAACCGAAGGCAGCAGGAAAAGTGAAATCGTAATACCAAGCGCACCAAAAGGCACAATACCCGTTTCGATAAAATCTTCCGATGCTTTACCCGCAATAAACGACCCGATAATAATACCCAAGCCGCCGACACCCATGAGTCCGTTGGAAATTGTTGTGTCGTGAACCCCGAGTGTTTCCTTGAGGTAAGCAGGAAAAGAGGCGAGAACGACCTGATTCACGCCCCAAAAAATCGAAACGCCGATAATACTCAGCCAAATCACTTCCGACGACCGCACACTACGCAAATTCTGGCGTAAATATCCGAAACTCACATATTTACGAACGTCGAAGTGGAGATGCGTATCTTTGCCGCGTTTGCGGGGAAGGCGCACAGTGAGCAAAAACTCTATGATAGAAAAGCCCACAAGCAGCCATCCAAGCGGTGCGATAGACTGCACAAGTGCATGAATAGTAGCAGCATCAGGCGCAATAAAGTGTTCAAATAATGCCGAAAACGCAACTGTGCCACCCAAAATGGCAATAATCGTGATGGCTTGGACGTAGGCATTGGCATTGGCAATGTTTTCCTTGCCCGTCAATTCCTTGATGTAGCCATACTTTGCGGGCGAGTAGAATGCGGCTTGCACGCCCAGAAGCAGCGTCATTGCGAATGCCAATTCAAACCACCCCATGTAGTACGAGAGCGTAATCACACCCGTTAGCGGAATGGCACACGCCGCTGCAACTTGAATGATGCGCTCCTTGGGGAATTTGTCGGCAAGAAAGCCCGTTGGCGTAAAGAAAAGCACGAAAGGCAGCACAATACAAGCGTTGACGAGAGCCGTGAGAACAACTTGCGTCGTGCCGTCGTAGAACTTGAAAATCGTGTTCTGAATGATGATTTTATGCCCCAAATCAGTAAAAGCGTTCAGAAAAGCAATAAGGAGATATGCCGCGAAGCCGCGTATTTTCAGGAGTTTAAGCATGGTAAGAGAAAATGTTGTTTTTGAACGCAGATTTGGAAGTAGGTCATTGTTCGTCAAGGAATGCAGATGACGCAGATTTTGCGGATGAAGAAGATTTGCACCTTAATCGCTTTTCATTCTTCATTCTTCATCCTTCCTCAAGCATCACCACGCAGTTTGCGGATTTTGAGGCGAATTTGCTGCAAGAGCGTGGAGCGTGGAAAACGCGCCAATGCTTGAGTGTACATCTGGATTGCATCATCTTTGCGTCCTTGAAGTGCAAGCGCGTCGGCGTGGTTCATCATCGCAAAATCGCCCATGGTGCCTTCGGGAAACTGTTCCAAAAGCCGTGAAAAGAACTTTCCTGCGGCATCGTAGCGCTTGCGGCGAAGCTCGATATTGCCTGCTCGGATAAGTGCCTGTTCGCCAATGTTTGCATGAGCAGCATTCGGTTTTATGAGGCTTGTAAGACTTGTGTACCCCGCAAGGGCTTCATCAAATTTTTCTTGTTTCTCAAGAAGTTCGGCTTTAGCAAAATTCCTGACTGCTTCTTCACCATCGGGAGTGCGCTTTTGCTCCAGCAGCGCAAGGCGCTCCAAAGCGTCATTCGCAATATCGGCGTTTGTATTGGCGGCAAGTTTAGCAAAACGGCGGTCGGCAGAATCGAGGTTGCCGCCAAAGTATTCCAATTCAGCGAGACGGAACTCAGCTTCGTCGCACTCGGAGCGCATACGGGCAAAGGTTAGGAGCGTTGCGCGAAACGTTTCGGCGGCTTTGTCCAAACGGTTTTGCTGGGTGTATAATTGCCCCAAGTCCACTGATCCTCGTGCTGCTATGGGAAAAGCGCGATATTGCTGCACAAGTTTGATGAACTCTTGCTCGGCAGCCTCCGGCTTTTTCAGATTGTCCAGCGTTATTCGCGCAATACGGTATTGCGACTCTGCGGCGTATTGTGTGCCGGGGTAGTCCGCCGCCACAGCCCGATAGCGCGAGATAATGCTATTAAGTTCGGTCTCGCTGAAGGTCGTGCCCGCTGTTTTTGCGTCTTCCAATCGGCTTTCCATTGCGCGGGCGTAGCCGTAAAATGCGGAAAGCGCATTGGGGTTCAAACGCCCTTTGTCAATCACCAAGCCGTATGCTTTGAGTGCCGCGTCAAAATACCGTTCCTGACGGGCTTTCTCAGCAAACATAAGCAGTTCGCGCCCTTGGGCGTTCAGCATATTGTCGAGGCGCTGCGTGATGTCGAGCGCACGATTGTAGTCCTTCATTTCTCGCAGAATCCAAGCATAGAGCCGTTGATAAAGAAAATTATTCGGCTCGGCTGTGGTCGCTTTTTCTAACACTTCGCGTGTTTGCTCTACCCCTTTGGGGCTGATAAGGTACGCTGATATACGCCCTTGGGCAGTATTGAGATTGCTGGTTTGTTTCAAGAATGTGAGCGCTTCTTGCGCTCCGGCAGCGAAATTGCCTACTGCGCCGTAGAGTTGGCTCAGGTCGTCAGAAAAAACTGTCGGTGCGGCAAGACGACTACGCGCCTGAAGCAGCGTCGTGATGGCAAGTTCAAAAGCGCGATTGGTGGACTGAGCGCGAGCAATGGTTACAAATGCTTGTTGTACTACTGGAGCCGTCGCAAGAGCATTTTTCCATGTTTCCTCAGCTTGCGTCGTTTTTCCGGTTTTCCAAAGCAAATCGCCCTTCAGTGCTTGTAATTCCGTGGAACGCAAGATAGTTTGAGGTGTGCGTGCAATTTGCTCATCAACAAGCGGAAGGAGCGATGCAGGCTGGTTCAGCGCTGTGAGCGTCCGCACAACGCCATCGAAGTATGCTTGCTGTGCTTTGTTGGCTTCGTAAAGCTCTTGATAGATTCGGGAGGCGCTTCGGATATCGCCACTTTGCTCGTAGGATTCAGCCATGCGGAGTTTACGCTCTTCGGTGCCGGGTTGAGCCAAGAGCACAGGCGCAAAGACCTGAAAAGCGCACAGGAAAAGAACTGCAAGAACAGCGCCGTAGCGCTTGCAAAGTGCATTGGACATGGTGTTCATAAGGACACAAAAGCCGTTGTGAATAAAAATATCGTGTACACCGTAAGATACGAACATTCCGTGAAAAAGTTTGAATATCGTTGAGGTGAAGAATTGTGCATCTACATTTCAAGAAAGGTGTGGGCAACACACTCTTACATAAACTCACCCCGAAGACGGCAAAGGCAGCAACATCTTGATAGGCTGGACTTTTACTCATCTCCTGACGATTTCAAAGCTTGCTTGTAGGTAGCAAGCGCCCGCTCACGGGCAAATTTGTGGTCTACCATCGGCGGTGGGTAGTCAAACGAACTTAATTCCGGCACCCAGCGCTTGATGTATTCCAGTTTCGGGTCGAATTTCTCTGTCTGCGAAGTGGGATTAAAAATACGAAAATACGGCGCAGCGTCGCAACCTGTTCCGGCAGACCACTGCCACCCGCCATTATTCGCCGCGAGGTCGAAGTCGAGGAGCTTTTGAGCGAAATATCGTTCGCCCCAGCGCCAATCCAAGAGAAGATGTTTTGTCAGGAATGACGAGACAGTCATCCGAACTCGGTTGTGCATATAGCCCGTTGCATTGAGTTCGCGCATACCGGCATCCACAATCGGATACCCCGTTTTCCCCTCGCACCACCGCTTAAAGTCTGCTTCATCCTGCCGCCACGGGATATTGTCGTAGGCAGGCTTAAATGACCGATGCTCTATGTGAGGAAAGTGCCAGAGAATTTGCACGTAAAAATCCCGCCAAATTAGCTCATTGAGCCACGTTTCATTCAGTTCCAACGCCGTCCGCACCAATTCACGAATGCTCACCGTGCCGAAGCGCAGATGCACCGAAAGACGCGTCGTACCCTGCTGTGCAGGGAAATCGCGTGTTTGGTGATACGTGCGAATAATATCCGTGCGGGCTTCTTTTGGCGGGAACGCTTCGCCCGTTGGCTCAAAGCCCATTTCTTGGAGTGCTGGAATGGAATAATTTTCCAATGGCTGCCAGAAGGCGCTTCCGTACTCATTCACAGAATATGCCCTCGTGTGACTATCGGCGATTTGCGCTTTCCACTTACGGCTGTATGGCGTAAAAACAGTATAGGGGCGGTCATCGGCAGTAAGCACCTCATTTTTCTCAAAAATCACCGTATCTTTGAAGGTCTGGAATTCTACCCCGTGCGCGGCAAGAAGTTTGCCGACGGCTTCATCGCGGCGCGTGGAATATGGTTCGTAGTCGTGATTTGTAAAAACAGCTTGTATGCGATATTCCCGCAAAAGTTGCTCCCAGACCTCAATCGGGAAGCCGTACCGAACTATAAGCGAGGAATGATACGTTTGAAGTTCCTTCTGTACGTCTGTTAGGGCATGATGGATAAATTCCACACGGCGGTCGCGTTTGCTAGGGAGTTCATCCAAAATAGTACGGTCAAAAATAAAGAGTGGCAGTACGCGAACACCTTGCTCACTGGCTGTTTTGAGAGCATGATGCAATCCGGCATTATCGCTCAGGCGCAGGTCGCGGCGAAACCAGAATACGATGAGAGATTCCATAGTGCGTGGTGGTAATACGTGGTAGTGTGTTAGTAACAATGATGGCGGTGATCTGGTATGCAAATTTACACGAAAAAATTTTGGTAGAACGAAAGAAAAGTTCTAACTTTGCAGTTCTGTACACGAAAATTTCCGTGCAGACACAAAATCAGCATAACCTCAAGTATTTTCTCACTTTATCCTCCCCAAATCATGTTTGCTGTTGTAGAAATCGCGGGCTTTCAATACCGCGTACAGCCGTCGGACAAACTGACTGTCCCCAAAATGGATGCAGAAGTTGGCTCCGCTATCTCTTTGACCAATATCCTTGCTGCTGGCGAAGGTGCGAATGTCCGCATTGGCGCTCCGACCCTGAGCGGTTCGGTGACGGCAACCATTCTGGCGCACGGCAAAGCCGAAAAAGTTGTGGTCTTCCACAAAAAACGCCGCAAAGGCTACCGCAAGAAAAACGGTCACCGTCAGCACTTCACGCAAATTCAAATCGGCGCTATCGCCGTAGCGTAATCACCACCCCAAACTTCGATTCACCAGAAAGGAATATTCTGTCATGGCACACAAAAAAGGCGCCGGCTCTACGAAAAACGGACGCGATTCTAATGCCCAGCGTTTGGGCGTAAAAAAATTCGGCGGCGAAGCAGTTATCGCCGGCAACATTCTTATCCGTCAACGTGGCACTGCTACGCATCCGGGATTGAACGTCGGCGTTGGCAGAGACTATACGCTCTTTGCTCTTTCGGACGGCTTTGTGCATTTCAGCCGCAAACGTGACGGTAAACGTGTTATTTCGATTCTTTCGGAAGCATAAATTTACGCTCTCCAGTTTTGATTAAACCTGTGCGTTGTTCATCCGTCCAATTGACGTGAGCAACGCACAGTTTTTGTTTCCCCTTGCTTCGGTAGAGTTGCGTAGTGGCTTAAAATCATAATATGATTTTCGCTACAAGCGGAATTTCGCTCTTGAGAAATTTCATATTTGGATAGAATCCATGAAATGTGTAAACTGTGCAGAACCTCTCATCCGTTTTTGTTTAACAACGTCGCTGCCTATTTCGTGACTAATGGCGCTTCTTCTCCACAATTCTGCTCCTTGATGATGTACATTCTTCGTTCCTTCGCGCTATCCTTCTTCGTGCTCTGCGCTTGTAGTGGACTGAAGACTCTTGCCCAAGCTCCAAACCAGCAACTTGTAACTATTGGTGTAGCGCAAGGAATCGTGCTTGATTCGATTGCTCTTGCAGGACAGAAGACATATTACTCCCTGAAAGAAGCGGTAAAAGAACCGAGTAAGGTCTATAAATTAAATCTGAGTTTCCGCAAACTCAAAGCATTTCCCCTTGAAATTGCACAAATGCGGAACTTGCAAGTATTGGATTTGGGCAATAACGAGATAACGGCGCTCCCGCCGCAAATAGGGAATTTTGGGAACTTGCAATATCTCAATCTTAGCAACAATCAGCTTACGTCGTTACCAAAGCAAATCGGCAATTTACTCCTCCTCAATACGCTCCACGTTACGCACAACAAGCTCACTGCGCTGCCGTCGGAAATCGGTATGCTCCCGCAGCTTACCAGACTTGTGCTTATGTCCAATCAACTTACATCACTACCGCCCGAAATTGGTGCATTGAGTAATCTCCGCGTACTGGATGTCAATAATAATCGCCTTCAAGCTTTTCCACAGCAAATTGGGAATCTCACCAATCTCACTACTCTTGCCGCCAACTATAACTATCTGACCGCACTTCCACCGCTTGGCAAATGCGCAAAGCTAGAGTTTTTGCAGGTCGTGGGGAACAAAATTGCGGCATTGCCTGAAGACATCGTACTGCTCGAAAATCTGCGTATTGTAGATGTGGTCAATAATAAACTAACTGCTCTTCCGCACGAAATTGGCTCTCTTAAGCGCTTGGAGCGCCTAGAAGCAAGCGTAAACAAGCTCTCCAGCCTGCCGCATAGTATCGGCGGATGCGAAAGCCTCCAAATGCTGGCTCTCGGCTTTAACCAAATAAATGCTTTACCGGCAGAGATGAAAGATTTGACGCGCCTCCGTACGCTTATTCTCACCGGCAATCAGCTTACCACACTCGACAGCAATACTTGCTTGCTGTCCAACCTTCAAACACTCGACCTGAGTAGCAACAAACTCAAACGCTTGCCCGATGCTGTTCGGTACTTGACCAATGTTCAAAATCTTAACTTGAGCGACAATCAAATCACTTCTCTTCCATCTGAACTCGGCGAAATGGGGCGTTTGCAAATTTTATCCCTGAGTGGGAATCAGATAGCAGCTTTGCCGTCCGATATTGGCAGGCTCACCGATTTACAAACTTTGTTGCTCAATGGAAACAAGCTCACAACGCTCCCAGAAGAGATTGTTAGTCTTGTGCAGCTCCGTTCCCTTGAAATTTCTGCGAACCCGCTTTCCGCAGTGGAGAAGCAGCGCTTGGCATCGAAATTTCCCAATCTCGTTGGCACGGACTAACGTGTATCATTCTCTCCCGTGAAAATATTTCGGTCGCCTTTCGTCCAATCCTTTCTTGCCCTTCTCTCTGTTCATGCGGGTACGCTTGTGGGCGGAACACTACTCCCGATAGCAATGGCTCGGATGGTGGGCGCAGAAGCGCTCGGCATCTTTGCTACCGCTTCTTCTTTTGGGCTTCTCCTTCTTGCCATTATTGACTGGGGCTACGAAACACGATTACCTCTCCTTGTCAGCCAAACTCCCGATGATGTTTCCAGCTACATTGAGGCAGCACAACGCGCCAAAACACGCCTTTGGCTTCTTGCAACGTCGGTTTTAGCTGTTGGCTATGGTGTTTTTATGCTCATTCACGGAAATACAACTGCACCACAAAGCCTGCTCTATCTTGCGCTACCGACATTGCTTTATGGCGTTTGGGCGTTAGTACGTGCTTTGGCAATGACCTATTCCCACGCACTGCGTGGTTTGCAGCATTTTGGCATCATTGCACGAGTCGAAAACAGTCTAACTTTCGCCTCGCACTTGCTTGCGGTAGGTCTTCTCGCCGCACCTCTCGTCATTTCATTACAAATCTCCCCCAGCGTGCTTGTAAGCGCCGTCATTGCGTGTCTTATCGCCGGAGAAGCATTAAAAAGTATTGTCTTTGTGCGCTATCTGCGGCATGAAAACAGACATACGTCCGAAGAACGTCCCGCTCCTCCATCAAGCAGTATTGCCTCTGGTGTCATTCCTTTGTCCATGGAACATTTGGTCTTCGTGATGATGCAGGCTTTGAGCGTTGTGCAGTCACGCGCCGGCATCTACGCACTGACATTGCTTGCCACACAAATAGAAGTGGGATATTTCAGTGCCGTCGCACGGTTCACCATTGCTCTACGCATTTTGCCCGGCGCTCTTTTTAACGTCTTGCTTCCACGTTTTGCACGCTCCCCCCAACCCGAAACGCTACGGAAGGCGCTTTTGCTGGGTGTTTGTGTCGGTGCAATCGGGAGCGCTGCTTTGTATGTTTGCGCTGGCGGACTTGTTTGGTTAATTTACGGAGAGCGCTTTGCCCATTTGATACCACTCTTGCGTGTTATCGCGTGGCTTTTTCTTTTGCAGACATTGGTCAATATTCTTGAACCCTACCTCCTTGCTCACAAGGCAGAACACTTTGTTAATGGCACGCTGGCAATGGCGCTCTGCGTCTTTGCAGGAATGTGTGTGCTACTTCCTGTGGACACGGCATACAAGGCTGCGTTTGCCTCAGTAGGCATGGAAATAATCTTGGTGGTGGTCTATGGAGTGAAAAGTTTGATCTTGCTGCCACAAAAAAAATCCGCCTCAATGCCGTAAAGCTATCGAAGCGGATTTATGTATAATGTCGTGCGTCTTCCTTACGTCTATTTTTTCTGCCCGAGCAATTTCGACTGAGCGCTTTGCAAATGCGTTGTGCCTTGATAATTTGTTGCGTGCATATCTTCGCCAAGGTAGAACTGCTCAATTGTGCCCAGCATATCGCCCACCTCGCCGCTGAGTTCGCGGGTATCTTTTGCGACGTTCTGTACGATTTGGAGATTGGTATTGGTAACCTGCGATATAGCATCAATGTTGCGGCTGATATGCTCTGCCGTTACGGACTGCTCCTCAGCAGCAGCAGCGACTTGGTAAATCATGTCGCCTACTTTGCGAATACTAGAAACGATGGTTTCAAGAGCTTTACCGGCATTCTCAGCAAGGTCAATACCGGAACGAACCTGTTCCGCACCCGATTGTGCGGCTTCCACCGCAGTGGATGTATCTTGCTGAATTGTGCGGATGGTCTTGCTAATTTCTTTCGTTGCCTTTTGGGTGCGCTCGGCAAGTTTCCGTACTTCATCGGCAACAACTGCAAAGCCTCGTCCTGCCTCACCTGCACGAGCAGCCTCAATAGCGGCATTGAGTGCCAGAAGGTTTGTTTGATCAGCAATCTCTTCAATGACCTGTACAATTTCGCCAATCTGCGCCGATGATGTTCCAAGTTTGTCAATCATTTGCGTCGTTTCGGTTACGATTTCTGCGATACGGCGCATACCTTCCACTGTACCAATTACGGTTTCTTGACCACTCTTTGCAATTTTAATTGTATCGTTCGCAAGCTGCGTTGTCTTATTAATGTTTTGTGCCGTTTCGTTGATAGTGGCGGTCATTTGCTCAATCGAAGAAACAACTTCGTCTGTTTGGCGAGCTTGCTGGACGCTGCGGTCAGCCATTTCGCCTGATGCGTTGGCAATCTGCTCAAACGACCGCGCTACGCGGCTTGAGGTAGCGCCAATCTGAGCAATCATCCGCCGCAAACCAAGAATGGTGGTATTCAGTACCGAGACAAGTTTACCCACATCATCATCACGGTGAACATCGAGCTGATGACTCAGGTCGTTATTATACATTGCCTCCAGCACAATGGAGATGCGGCTTACCTGATGCTTTAAGTATTCCTGCTCCTCGTGAGCATTTTTTGCCGCCTCCTCAATTTTCTGGTTCTGATCGGCTGTTTGCTGCAAGAGCAAATAGGTATCTTCCTGAGACTGGCGGATGCGCCCCACCATGATATTGAAGGCACGGCTGAGGTCGCCCACTTCGTTGAGTGAGTTGTTTTCGACCGATTGCTTCAAGTCGCCTTCGCTCACTTTTTGAGCCGCACTGCTGAGTTTATGAATACCGGCAACGATACGCTGAACAAAGAACAGTATTATCAACGTGCAAAATACTGCCCCGCCCAAACCAATAATCGAAAGTGCCCCGACACTCCGTGTGACGCTTTCTGTCATGATTTTTGTATTGATACCCAGTACCACTTCGCCGATTTTCTCTTTGGTTTTGGACATAATCGGCACAATAGCAATAGCTTCGCCGCCAATTGTGAAGGCGGTTTCGGTATTTTCAATAAGAGGCTTAAGCTCACGATATTGCGAAGGGCATTTTTCAATACCGCTTGTGTAAATGCTGTCACCACTTTTTTTCTTGACGATGATGAAGCTAAAGTTCGGTAATTGCAATACTCCTTCGACAGCATCAGCAACCGACTGCCTGTTGTCAAAATCCAGCCCCGGTACGGCTGAGGTGGAGGCAATTAGCGCAATGGCTTTTGTTTCGTCCTCCATCAGCTCTGAGCCGCTTTTACGCTGCTGGAAGGAAGACGTTACAACGTTAAACGTCGTTAATACTGCAATGGCAAGCGTTGCAACAAGAGCAATCTGCCAGCGAATAGATGAGCGTATGAGTTTGACCATAACGCGAATGCGAGAAGTATGGAGTGAATCAAGATTATGTTGCTTGCTATTTTTTTATTGAAAGCCTAATTTCATGGAAGTCAATAATAAAAGAGGGGGAACACGTACAACGCTAGCACTGCCCGAAAATACGAAAGAGCGCCACTGATAGCAAGTCTTTCCGCATCTGGCAGAAAATTTTTCCTGTTGATGACCGTATAACCTCTTAAAAGTTCCGTACACAAACCATGCAAATTTTGTAGATTTGGAATGTTTTGGACAATCGGAATGGTGCTATACACTATCCTTTTGGATAAGCCCCCTGCGCAAGTGCAGATATTTACTCTGCCGACGATACCGATTGTGTTACTATCAAGTTTTTCCTGCACCCTCAATATACAAAATTGCTGTTATGATGCAAATGCACAACCATCAAGAATTATCATCTTTTTCAGGACAAACGCCTTCGGAAGCCGATTTGGAGAAATACCTCCACCATCTTTTAGAAGAATCGGAGGTCTTATTTCCACACGAACAGGCGATTATTCTTGCCGCCGCCGCCGCCGCGCTCAACGAACCGCTTCTACTAAGGGCAATTCTTGCAAGCGGATTTACCTACACTACCACGCCACGCGCCTTCTACGAAGCACTCTTGCAAACATACCTTTTTGCAGGCTTCCCGGCGGCTCTGGAAGGTCTATCCGTGCTTCAATCAGTTTGCACAGAGCGCTCGATTCGTTTCGCACCTCCGGCATCTGCACCGTTCGATAATCAGCTTTTCTCGCATCGTGGTCAGGAATTGTGCAAACAAATTTATACGACTGCGTACGACAAAATGCACCGCAATCTTCATGCCATTAGCCCCGACCTTGCCGACTGGATGGTTCTGGAAGGCTATGGAAAAACCCTGAGCCGCGCCGAGCTGCCGACGCGGATTCGTGAATTGAGTGTGGCGGCTGTGCTGGCAGTTTTGGGATGGAACACACAACTTTACTCCCACTTGCGAGGCGCTATGAATGTGGGAGCAACACCTGTGGAGTGCATGGACACCCTCAAAATTTTGTCTTTTTTCGCCGACCACGCAACACCTCTCATGCGCCCAATACTGCAATCTCGTCGGGCAACAGCACAAGCAACGCTAACAAAACTGCTCGACCAGACAAGTAGCACTTAGAGCTGGTTTAAGAAGTCGGAACATCTCGCTTTCTTACCTTTATCTGGTAGCTGACGTTACGCTTTGTCAAAAGATTTCCCTCTCATCACCGCGAAAGCTGGATTTTTAGCGTCGTCTGTGAGCGCTCCACTGCTGCATCATTCACGGGCAGCGCAGTCAGCAGCAGGAAATAAGCGGCTTGGTTCGGCAGCGAAGAACCATCCAGCATAAACGAGTATTCACCGCGCGGGCGCTCTGCATCGGCAAAAATTTCGCGCACAATTCGCCCCGTAGCATCGTAGAGCCACGCTGTCACACGAGCGCGGTCAAGCAATGTATAGCGCACAAGAGTATTCTCGCCGAAAGGATTAGGATTGGCAACCGCACTCGCAAGCACAGCATTCGGGATGGCAGTCTGCGCCGTATCGCTGCTAAAGACCGCACGAAATTCTTGCGCCGGACGTAGCGTAGCGTCCAGAAATCCCAAGCGATACGCATAAATATCACCCCGCGTGGGTACGGAATCAAGAAATTCATATTCCGCACCACTGCTTGCTCCGCGCAGGCGCAAGCCGAGAGTGCGGGTAAATGATGCAACTGTATCGAAATTATTTGCCACAGTACTACTTGCAGCAGCACCCACAAGCTGCCTCAGCAGGAAAAAACCGGCATTGGTACGCCGCCCTACACGCTCTTCGGTGGTCGCCCAGCGAACACGTACACGCTTATCACCTGCGTACTCGGCTTGCAAGCGTGTTGCTCTCAGCGTTGGAGCAAGCTCTACCGTTGGCACATCCACACGATAGCGCGTTAGCGCTTCGATGTTGTCATTCGGATTATATCGTTTGCCTTCCACTGTT
>Ga0075163_10007031_pt1 | contig 14922 bp, 14 predicted proteins | sample JI1023141ADNA_FD_71478 | JGI IMG/M metagenome (GOLD analysis project Ga0075163, IMG submission 71478) | Wastewater effluent complex algal communities from Wisconsin, to seasonally profile nutrient transformation and Carbon sequestration -... | ecosystem: Engineered > WWTP > Effluent > Algae...
CTCACATACTAAAGCAATGTAAACACATGCCAAGTAAAGTTGACTACTTAGAAATACAACAAAAAATTAAAGATTGGATTGAATAATTAAAAAGTAATAAAAGCCCGAACCGCTAACAGCACCTAAATTCAATTTGGGCATTCAGCTTCGGCATTTGCAAACAAAGCCGCTTCGCGAAAGACAATTATTTGTTCTTTGCAAATGTCCAATAAACATTTAGCTTTGTCAGTAATATTTCGGTAGACATAGTTTCAAAACCCAAACTGAAATTTAGCTCCAAAACGTTAGTGGCTATTGTTGGACGACAGTGCTAAACAGAAAGTAAGTGCAAGAAAATGACAAAACATTACGACATAAAATGGTTAACAGACAGCTTTGAAAGTGGTGACACTTTGAAGTTCATTTACTTTTGGGGGCACACGAACAAATTCAACGAAGAAGTCGGCAAGTTTTGTTTTAGTCAATGGTTTGAGAGCCCTTTCATGGTTGACAACAAGATCTACAAAACTTCAGAGCATTGGATGATGTCGCAAAAAGCACTTCTCTTTGACGACAAGACAACCTTTGAAAAAATTTTAGCGGCTGACAAACCTGGAGAAGCAAAAGAACTCGGCAGACAAGTTTTAGGTTTTGACGACCAAACTTGGAACGACAAGCGATTTGATATTGTAAAGTTTGGGAACATTCACAAGTTCAATCAAAATCCTGCATTTGCAGACTATCTAATAAAAACAGGCGACAGAGTTTTAGTTGAAGCAAGTCCTGTTGACATTGTTTGGGGCATTGGACTTTCGCAAGACAGCAGGGACATTGACAACATTTATGCTTGGCGTGGACTTAATTTATTAGGTTTCGCTTTAATGGAAGTTAGAGATTTCTTAAAGGAGTTTGGACACTTCAAACCACTTAACAACGCACTACAAACACCTTGGACTAAATTTCCAAACATTGACAAACACGATATGTTTTGGAGAATGGGAAAGGGTGAAGATTATTTAATGCAGTTTTATAAATATTATGGCGGACTTACAGACAGAGAAAAGACAATTTTCAACTTAACAAATCCTGCACCATATGACTGGACAGATATTTACGTATAGAAAAACAACAGCCACTAACACGGGTTTTGCGTCAGGCGGGGTGACGTGCAAAATTGGAGCTTTGTGCTTCTATTCAAGTTCAGTGCAGGTTGACAGTTTTGTGCTCCGAAACCCGCCCGAACGCCAAGCCCGGGAACGTTAGCCGTCATTGTAAAAAGACACCGTACAAAAATCGACAATGGACTTAAATCCGAAAACATACGAGCCAAATATTGAACTGACAGAGTTCGTTAAAAGATATTGGACATTAGACGGTGAAAAGGAAAATATACCAATCAAAAACACCATCGTGCCAGACGGAACAATGAAATTGATTTTTCATTATGGCGACACTTATAAACATCATTCACAAAATGGTGAGATAACCGTTTTACCAAAGTGCTTTTTAATTGGACAACTGACAAAGCCCTATGTAATTGAACCAGTTGGTGTAACGGGCAGTTTTGTTGTTCAATTCAAACCAAATGGGTTTTTACCTTTTACATCAATTCCAATCAAAGAATTAGAAAATACCGCAGTTCCATTGGACATTTTATTTGGAGAAGACGGCATAAAACTTGGCAATCAAATCTTAACCGCAAAATCTACACCTGAAAGAATTCAAATTGTTGAAGGCTTTCTTTTAAAACAATTAGCCGACAGAAGAAACATTGACAATATCGTAAAATCAACTATTGAAACCATATTCAGTACAAATGGTAATTTTTCGGTAAATGAATTTTCAAAAATCAATAACATAAACCGAAGACAATTAGCACGGAAATTTTCTTCAGCCATTGGGTTAAGCCCAAAACAACTTGCAAAAACGATTAGAATTCAAACAACATTGAAAGTATTGTTGAATGAAGAAGTTACAAAACTAACTGACTTGGCTTATGAAAATGAATATTTTGACCAAGCCCATTTTATAAAAGAGTTTAAGGAATTCACAGGTTTGACACCAAAGGAGTTTTTCGGTGACGACTTAAAAATGTCTTTGATATTTGACAAAAAATAGGCTTGTCCCATTTTTACAATTTTGCCGTTTTGACTGAGTTTAACTTTGCATCGCAATAATGCAAAAACTTAAAAACCATAGTAAAATGGCAAATGTAAATCCAGTTGGTTGGTTTGACATCAATGTGGCAAACTTAGACCGAGCAAAAAAATTCTACGAAACAGTTTTCAATTTAAAGCTGACAGATGCACCCATTGAATGGGGCAAGCAATCATTCTTCCCTTTCAGCCCTGAAAGCCACGACATTTCAGGTGCATTAGTGGAAAAAGCTGATTTTGTTCCAAGTAGCAATAACACGGTTGTCTATTTTGAAACCGAAGACAATATTGCAGAAGAACAAAGAATTGAAGCAGCAGGTGGAAAAGTAGTTCAACCTAAAATGAATATTGGTGAATTTGGTTTCATCTCAATTTTCATTGACACAGAAGGCAATACCGTAGGACTTCATTCACGTAAATAAATTTCATTTATGGCTTACGACACAAATCTTGCTGACAGAGTTAGAGAATATCTTGCTGAAATACCTGAAATAGACGTTGAAGAAAAACCAATGTTCAATGTTCTAAACTTTATGGTCAACGGAAAGACTTGCGTTTGTGTAAGCGATGAAAAGTTAATGTTGCGTTTTGACCCAAGCCGACAGGAAGAACTTTACGAGAAAGATGGTTATGAGACAATGTTGATGAAAGGTAAAGAATACAAAGGCTACTGTTACATAAATCCTGACGGGTTTAAAAACAGAAAAGACTTTGAATTTTTCTTAAACATATGCCTTGAATACAATAAAGTCGCAAAATCATCTAAGAAACGAAAGACCAAATAAAACAACGAACGGCTAACAGCGGTTTTGCGTCAGGCGGGGTTCAGTGCTTCGTCTGACGCTTTTTGCTATATTTGAACTTTCGTGCTTCGTATCAAGTGTAGTGCTAAAAAGCCCGCCCGAACGCAAAGCCGCGAAACGTTACCAGTAAGTGGCGGACAAGACCTCGATATAAAAGAATTTAACATGACTTCAGACTTTGAACTTGTAGACAAAATTTTAGACGGCTTTTATTACGAAGACTCGGGAGTTAGTCGAGCTAATCAGCAAGGCTTTGACCAAACCGACATCTTTGTTGACCGTTACTTTAATGAGGACTTCGCTGAAATAATTTACAATTCAATAACAAAAGACACGGACTTATCAAAAGTAGCAACTCTTTTTGATGTTCTTGTTTGGTCTACTCCAGACAATGGAACGAGACTTGAAGAATTAGTGCACAACTGGATTACGTCTGACAACAAAACAAAAGTTCAAATTATTCTCTTAAGGCAAGACTGGTTCCCAAGACAAGACAGAGAAGAAAATATAAAGGTACTTGAAAAGGTAAAATTGAAATTTCCAGACTTAGCAGAACTTTGTAATTATCATCTTGAAGAATTTGATTATCAGAAAAAAACTGGACTTCGAAGAATAGAATTACTCTTTAAAATAGCTGACAAACTAAAAAAATCCTGACAAACCTGTGTGCCGCCACCATACTGGTAACAGCACCTAAGCAAGATGCGGAATAACTGCAAGTTGCAAATGCTTTTTTAATGGTGCGCTCCGCGCAACATTTTTTGCATTTGCGATTAAGTTCAGTACATTTAATAAAGTTTTTCGGTTAAGACAGTTTAGTGGTTATTAATTCCGCACCTCGCTTAGCTGCAAAACGTTATAAGCCATTTATGAGAACGAAGAAATATAGAATAATCCGAAACATAAGCATATTAATTTTATGCTTAGGACTTTTGACTATAATCTATAATTCTGTTAACGGTTATTTTTCTTTTAGTTCAAGACAATTTGTCGACTCTTATAATAAATCCACCCAGCAACAATTAGACGAATTTAATGACCGACAAATTTATTACGAGGAGCTTAACAAACAAATAGCGTTAGAGAATTACGACAATGCACTTCGCGTTTGTTTGTCTCGAATAAAAGAGCAACCAACCGAAACCATTTTTATATACAATGACATTGGAGAATTATATAATTCAAAGGGAGATTTAGATTCTGCGATATTTTATTTTTCAAAGGCAATTCAAGCCAAAGTATCTTATGTAGGAGCTTATGCAAATCGAGGCTGGACTTATTATCGGAAAGACCTTTATGTTAAAGCAGAACAGGATTTGAATATTGCCGCTAAGTTGAATTACGACTACTATTTTGCTTTAGGAATTGTTCAGGAAAAAATCGATAAAAATCGAGCAGTAGAATCTTATAAAAATTTTATTCTCAATCATAAAGACAACTTAGAATGTAAACAACGACTGGACAGTTTGACGAAAGCTATAAAAAACGGCTTATAACAGCACCTACCAGCTATGCGGAGATTCTGCAAGTTGCAAATGCTTTTTTAAAGGTGCGCTACGCGCAGCATTTTTTGCATTTGCGATTAAGTTCAGTACATTTAATAAAGTTTTTCGGTTAAGACAGTTCTGTGCAAGCAAATCCGCACAGCTGTTAGCTGCAAAACGTTATGCGGCAGCTTAAAAGATGAAAAGAAAAGACAATAAATTAAACAAAAGATTATGAAAAAAATATTATTATTAGTACTGACAACTCTTACCTTGACCACATACGGACAAGACAAGTATAATTACGTTCACTTTAACAAACTGACTGAGGTTATAGGAACAGAATATGTAATCGCCTCAATTGAGAATAGGGGTAAAGATATTGGAGCTAAAAGTAAATACCTTTTATTCATAAACACAAAGAATGGCGAGACAAAACAAGTGGATTTCCCAGGTGACTCATGGATAGAAAAGCTTGAACAAATTAAAATAGACAGTCTTGGAATTAATTTAATTGTTGTTTCAGCCAGAACAATTGACCTTGATGCAAAAAACGGAATTGACTGGAACGACCCGACACAAATAATAGTTTTATCGCTAGACGGTAAAACAAAAACTCAACTAACAGACAACAATTTTTTTGCTAGAACTTGGACAGTTAACAAAGTAACAGGAACTATTGTAGTAACAGGACATTACGATACTAACAACAATAACAAATACGACAAGACAGATAAAAACGAAATACGCGTTTACGAACTGAATACACTAAAACTGTTAAACAAAATATGAAAGAAAGCCGACCGCATAACAGCACCTACACGCAAGCAGGGGTTTTGTGCTTCGTAGGACAGGAAAGTGCTAAATTTGAATTTCAGTTCTTAGTAGGAAGTTCAGTGGTTAATATCCCTGCCTGCGTGTAGCTGCAAAACGTTATAGCCAATTTTATGAACGACACACTTAACAACTTTGAAGTAACGGACAGACAAACTTTCATTAAGTTTCTTGACTTATTATGCAAGGACTTTTTGGACAATCCTGAAAGTTGGGAAAACAAATCATTACCCGACTTTTTAGAAGCGTTGAGTGCTTACACGGAAGACATACAAGGTTATTACGACAACACAAAGCAAAACATAAATGCTGATCAACCAGACTGGTCAACATTTGCAGACATTTTTAAAGGTGCTAAAATTTATGAGTAAATTGAAATAGATGGATAATAATAAGAAATGGTTTGAGTTCATGAAATCAGCACATACTCTTTTGCTGAATGGACAAACTATTGACCATTATCAGTCTCACATTCAAATTTTAGTTGAACCTTCTTTTGACAACAGTTTCCATTTGCAACTTGAAGTAAATGAACAAGTCGTTAAATGGCATAGAACGACCTGGCTGCGGCTTGTTGACGCACCAAAATTTTACGACCCTATTGAAAGTCTGAAGCATATTGGACAAGCAGTCGGACCGACAATAATTTATGAAAGCGGAACGACAGAAATAATAAGCATTTCACCAATCTTTGATTTTGTAAAATTAATTTCTACTAAACCAAAAATTGAAAAGTGGGGAGGAATTATGCTTGATGGAGTATTTTACACATTGAAAATAGGAGTTGAAAATACACAGACAACTTTCAAGTGGCATCATCTTCCAGACGAGTGGAAAGACATAGAAAAACTTGCAAATATGTTGACCGAATTAAATAGTAGATTATGATGACACGCAGAAAAACTGGCTATAACAGCACCTACCCAAAAGGCGGGGCTTCGTTTTCCAAAGACAGTTTTGAGGTTAATCAAACATTAGTTTTTCAAATCGAGTTTTGTGGTAAAAGTCCCGCCCTTCGGGTAGCTGCAAAACGTTATACACAAGGCGGCTTGACGCATTAGTATATTGCTATATTAGTTATAGAAATACAAATTTGGTATCAATTTCCGACACATTTGGCCACCCAAAAGAAAATTTTGTTTTTTGCCTACGCTCTTAAAAAAGAAAAAAAAGGCTAGCTCTCATTTAGCACATTTTGTTTGCTCGCACTAGCTGACGCAATAACAAAAGCAAACAAAAAAGCTAAATCTGCTCTCACACAAATTAAGAGTTTGATTATAAATATTTTTTGATTACATTAGCTATATTGTAAATCATTAAATAAAAAAAGCCAGACAATTAATGAAACTTAAGTATTCCATAATATTTTTATTTTTTTTTAGCTTCTTAAAGGAAAGTTTTGCCCAAACATGGCCTATGCCTGGAGCACATTGGGAGTATTGCAGAGGGGGAACAGGTGCCGATTTTCGAATCTTTGAATATACTAAAGATACCATTATTAACAGTACAAATTATCAAGTTATTGAACAACTAAATGTTCCGCCATTACCTTATTTGGGCTCAGTATATACTCGGTATAGCAATGATACCGTTTATCGTTATGCACAATCTCAAGAATTTCCTTTCCTTGTTTTCAATGCAAGTCTAGGTGATGTCTATACTACTTTCAGAACGAATCTAGATAATTTTGCTGACTCGACTTGCCGTTCGATTTTGCCAGTTAAGGTTACACAGCTTGACACATTGAATTATGGGACACTCTTGTTAAGGCGATGGGAATTAGAAGACACTTTATTTAACGACATTTATACAGGAAGTCCATACCCTTCATCCATTTGGGATATAGTTGAAAGGATTGGTTTTATGAATGATTTTCCTTTTACTCCTACAATGACTTTTTATGGAAACTCTTGCTTTCTTCCAACAGATATGGGAACTGGCTACTTTCTAAGTTCATATTCTGATAGTCTATATAGTTATATTACACCTTATAATTGCTATTGGCAAGTAGGAATATCTGATATAGTGAAAGAAGTAGAGTTTAATGTTTTTCCGAACCCAGCAAATAATAAAATAAATATTGTTTTTCCGAATACAACAAATTCAACCTACGTAACAATATACAATATCTGGGGACAAAAAGTTTATAGTTCTGGCACTTTTTATGAGGCGTTTAGCTTTCCAGTGGAAGAGTTTCCTGATGGTTATTATTTCTTAAAATTCGTCAATAATGATTTTGTGCTAACTAAAACAGTAATTATTAATCACTAATAAATTTAAACATGAAAAAATTTTCAATTCTATTAGCAATTTTTGTTTCTCTTTTGTTCAGCAATAATTGTTTTCCACAATTAATTGATGGAAATTGGGACTGTGGAACAAGTACAATGACTTATTCAGGAGATCCTTCAAGAGGTGCAAGTTGCGCCAATATAGGTGTAGCTTGGATGACAAAATACAGAACCCCAGGATATTGGGCGCCAAACACTTCTACACCTATAAAAACAATTCTAGTGAACATTGTTGCTTGTAGGGATAATGCTGGTGCAAATGGTTGGCAAGATACTCCTCTTTTCAGAGCCGATATTGACCAATTGTTTGTTAATATTAATGACAAGTATTCAAATGTTCAAGCAAAAGGTTATTCACTTTCATGTGAACCAATTATTAATCAAACTACAGATACTAGAATTAGATTTGAGCTAAACGAAATCATATTTCTTGATAATAGTGCATTTAATGTTGCATGTAATTCTGCTTCCGTTGATTCGTATGTTAGAGCAAATTATCCTACATCAAGAAAAGCAATGAATCATATTTTCACTTCTCCACCCTCTTATTGCGGATATTTAGGTTATTATAGCATTAACGCTGGCAATAGCTATATTCATACATCGGGAATGTGGGATCATTTTTATATAAATCATCCCGACTATATAAATCATATTTGTCACGAATATGCGCATGCGTTAGGCCTTCATCACACATATGATAGTGAAGTTAAGCAGATTTCAAACTATGATTTTCTAGATGATGTTTTTGGAACTTGTGCAGAACCTTCTATGTCTGATCCATTAAATCCTTGCTTTGCTTCATGTCCAAGTGGACCATGTGCTTATCCACCACCAGCAGTTGGTTATGTTACATATTTACATAAATGTTTCTTTCCAAATATATCAGGCGATCCATTGATGTGTGGTAATAGCACTCCAAATTATATTAGCCCAAAATCTGCTGGAAGGATGCATAGAGCATTATCATTAATTAATAATTCTTTCGTACTGTCAAGTCAGCCAATGCATCAGTATGTAAAAGACAGATATTCATATATTATCCCTTTGGAAATAACAAATAACGAAACATGGGACTTTGCGATTCAAATGTATCAGGATATAATAGTAAAGGCTGGAAGTATTTTGACTTTAACATGTGAAGTTAGAATGCCGATAAATGGGAAAATTATAGTTGAGCCTGGGGCAAAACTAATTATAGATGGAGGCGTGGTAACAAACGCATGGGATGATGGTCTTTGGGAAGGAATCCAAATAAGAGGAACCTCATCTCAACCCCAAACAATAGTTGCAGGAGGACTGTCTCCCTATCAAGGAATTGTTGAGATGAAGAATAATGCAACTTTAGAAAATGCAAGAACGGCTATTCATACAGGGACATATACTCCTGCAGGTGATATCGATTTTGGTTCCTTTGGTGGAATTATCCTAGCATCTAATTCTAACTTTTTAAATAATAATAGAGATGTTGCTTTTTTACTTTATCCAACTTATAATAACAAAAGTTATTTTAATAATTGCAAATTTGACATCAATACAAATCACTTAGTCGGAATTGTTCCGAATGCTCATATAACTATGTGGGGTGTGAAAAACATAAATATACGTGGCTGCGATTTTTCAAATTCAGCTTATGCAGATTTCCCAACAGGGGGTGCAGGAACAGGAATCTATACTATAGATGCAAAATTTAATGTAATTGATTATTGTTCTAGTTTTTTATACCCATGTCCAGTAGCATCAATCAAGCGATCTACATTTGACCATCTTGATTATGGGATAAACTCAAGTAATTCGGACCCGCTTGTAAACTTAAATATTAACCATGCAATATTTACAAATTTTACTTACGATGCTATACATTTGGCAGGTGTCAATTATCCGTCAGTGCTCAACTGTAGTTTTGATGTTGGAACATATTCTTACGCAAATGCTGGATTATATTTAGATTATTGTAAATATTATCAAGTTCAAAACAATCAATTTTTTACTACTTCAGGAGGCTACGTAGGAATGTATGTGAAAGATTCCAAAACGGGAGCACACGAAGTTTACAGAAATACATTTACTGGATTACTAGCAGGGATTATTCCGTTAAATGATAATTCTGGTGCAAGCAACTATGTTGATGGATTAACGATGCACTGTAATATTTTTTCTGGAAATAATTATGACATTGCAGTTACAGGAGGACTTTCCAACAATACAATAGCATATACTCAAGGAGCCTTTATTCCTGGCGTTCCAACTAGTGTAGTTCGAAATCAGTATTCTGCAATTTGTGGCAGCGAAAATAAGTTTGGAATAGGCGCGTCAGTTAAACCAGTTATTCATGGAAGCAATTCTGACGCAAGTACTCAACCTTTGCCTCAACCTTCATGCAGTGATTTATTAGTATCTGTAGGGACTTCTGGCCCACTTTTAAATTATGCTTCAGACTGTGCAGATAAAACTGGCCTAGGTAAACTGACTCTTACTGCAAAAATTGTTGAATTCGGAAATTCATTATCCGATTTAAAACAATCTTATACTAATTTAATTGATGGAGGTAATACGTCATCTTTACTTTCATCTGTAACCACTATGTCACCAGGGCCATTAAAAACGCTACTTCTTAGTAAATCTCCATATTTATCAGATGAAGTAATGATTGCCTATTTATTACATCCAGCAACTGTTCCATATGGTCATATAGAGCAAGTTATGCTTGCTAATTCACCAATCACTAGTGAAGTAAAAACAACCTTGAATAGTTTAAATCTGCCCAATGGAATTATGAATCAAATCAATGCAGCTCAACAAGGTATATCAGCTAGAACTATTTTGGAAACACAAATTATACAAACAAATTACGATCAGCAATTATACATTAATGATAAGATAAGATATTTTTTAAATGACACAATTGAAACCGATCCAATGGATAGTGTGCTATATGTCTTAAAAACATATCCTCGCGAAGATCTTGCCTGTGACTTGATACAAGTATATTCTACAAAAGGTGATTATGTAAAAGCAATTGCAATTATTGATTCTTTAGAAGCAATAAACAAATTGGACGATTATTGCAGATTCCAAAAATTACTAATTGAACTTAATCAGGCACCTGAAAAATGTTTTAAAATGAAAACAGATGCTGCGACTAAAATAGCGATTGAAGACTATGCGAATGATTGTGATAAACAAAGCTGTCCGAATGCACAAGCGTTGCTAAAACAAGTGTTTAATTACCAATACCCTGTTTTAAAAATGTTGCCAGAAACAAATCACAGTATGATTCCTCAACAATCAATAGAAGAGTCGATAAATAGTGATTTGGGTTTTCTTTCGCTTTATCCAAATCCTGCAAGCGAATATTTAAATATAATATTTAATAATAAAGATTCAGAAATTGGAGTTATTGAAATAAGAAATGTTTTAGGAGAATTAGTGGATAAAATCCAAATAAAAAATTCTGAAACTTATTTATATAACACCGAAGCACTTGATAAATCAATTTATTTTGTTTCATTATATGTGAATGGAAAATTGCTTGAAAACAAAAAACTTATTTTGACAAAGTAATGTTCAATTGATTTCACTAATGAAAAGGCACATACTTATATTTTTCATTCTTTTATATTCTATTGGAGGGTTTTCTCAGCCATCTGTTAGATTTAAACGATTTTATGATTTGCCACCACATTTTACTTCTGAAAGTCATGGTGTTGTTACTACTAATTTTGGATATGTTATTTCTGGAATAACCATAGACACTTCGGTAGGTTTCGGATACAATAGGCTTACACTATTTGCTGTGGATACATTGGGTGATTCTTTGTGGGTGAAAAATTATGGTAACCCCAACTTTCAGTATGCTCGTGATTATAGTCCAAAATGGATGATTAAAAAGGGGAATAATCTGTTTTTAACTTGCCCAGTTCTTAAACCCGGAAGCATTACAACCAGTGTGCTTATTAAATTTGATATGAATGGAGATACTCTTTGGCAAAAAGAATATTCGGGTATTGAAAAATCAATTGTTACAGATGGAATTAACTCCACTCCAGACTCTGGATTTATTATTTCAGGTTGGATTGAAGATACAATAAACCATTCAATATTTTTATTAAAAACAGATTCTTTAGGAAATGAACAATGGAGAAAAAAAATAAATACAACAACTCTTTACTCTATAGGTGCACAAGTTATATATGATGCAACAACTGATAAGTACGTAATTGTTGGTTCTTATTATCCAACAGCAGGTAGTGCACCACAATCGTTTGTAATAATAACAGATAATTTAGGAAATAAATTGAGCCAATTTTCTTATAATAGCTCTAATGGAGGAAGTTTGGCTGACATTATTCAATCTACTGATAATAATTTTATTGCATGTGGATTAGATTACACGGGATTAATGATCGGTTCATGGCAAAAAATGAGATCTCAAGCGGTAAAATTTGATATAAATGGGACATTAATTTGGCAAAAAAAGTATGGAGTTCCATCGATAATAAATTATTTTTCATCCATAGGCAAGTTGCCCAGTGGAGATTTAATTCTTGGAGGGGAATATGACACTATTTACAATTATGGATTAGGAATAAATAGTGATTTTAAAATTCAGAAGACTTCTGCTATTGGTGATAGTGTCTGGTCGCGAGAAATTAGTTTGCAAGGGATGAACGCACAAGATTCGTTTAGAGGTTTTGATTTTGCAAATGATGGTGGATTTGTTGCATCAGGTTTTTTCCCTTCGGGTCCATCACCTCAAACATATTGTTTAGTCAAATTAGATAGTTTTGGTTGTGAAACTCTAGATTGTCAGCTTGTTGGTATAGAAGAAGAGACGGAATTACAAATTGGATTAAAATTGTATCCGAATCCTTCTGCAAATCAAATCTCAATTGAATTTGAATTAACCGAAACAAAAGCTGTTTCTGTCGAACTTAAAAATGTTTTAGGACAAAAAATTAAAACTATTTCAAATAAAGCATTTGCAAAAGGGAATAATAAAATTGAAATTAATGTAAGCGAGCTTTCAAACGGATTGTATTTTATTCAAGTCCGAAGTGAAAATAAAAGTGCAAGCAAAAAATTTATTAAAAACTAACCTTTTAGCTTGCATTACGACCGTTTTGTAAAGACCAATGTGTAACGACCGATGTGCAGAGAAAAAAATCACCACACTTGAACGGAACGGTTGCATCACGACCTGCGTGTAGCGACTGTTATGTTGAAAGATTTGCTCACGGCAAATAAATTGTTGCGTTACGTTCTGTGTGTTACGACAACTGCGATTTAGATAGATTGCAGAATCTAAATTTCAGTTATCATTTCACAGCTTTGGTCAAGCACATTTTAAAACCGCAAAAGCAAACGCAAGTCCAACGTTTTCAAATAAGCTTGCCCTTTTCTAGCGCAGAAAAAAAAAGAGAAAAGCCTCCCTAAAAAAACAAAATTTTCTTGCGAACGCTTCACCGACACTCAAGAAAGCTGTATAACGCCCAGTGTATAACACAGGTTACACGCAATGCGGAGTTTGTGCATGTTGCAAATGCATTTTTTAAAGGTGCGCTTCGCGCAACATTTTTTTGCATTTGCGATTAAGTTCAGTACATTTAATAAAGTTTTTCGGTTAAGACAGTTTTGTGGTTATTTATTCCGCACTGCGTGTAGCCTGAAAACGTTAGTGGCAAATGCTGGAAGACAATATACACATAGAATTTTGGACTATATAAAATAAATTAGGTATGAAATTATTGCAAAATCTGTCTGACTGGAATATCAAACGTGACAAAGTTGACAAGCCTTCAGAAGGTTTAACTCATTCTCTTTGGGAGACAAATGGCGGGATTTTTGGTTTTTATTTTTACAATATAGGTGAGTATGGAATGATGAAACATTACTGCAAGCTTCAAATACTGAAAGATAAAACTAATCCGAAAGTAGTTTATGAAGGTAAAGACGTTGCATTCATTTATGATCCTTACTCAAAAATGTTCACAGACTATGACTGGACAGACCAAGGGATTTTAGTTTTGCGACAGCTTCTCGACAATGGATATAAAAATTCATTTGTTATAATTAATCTTGACAAGATGAGTTTTATTTCACTAGAAAAATCTAATGTAAAGCTCGAATTGCATGAAAACAAAATGATGGTAGTTGAAACAATTTACAAAGAGGAAGATAATTCAACAAGAGAAGTAACAAAGCAAATTAATCTTGATAAGACATATTGGAAACCACTAAATGAATTGACGAATTAAAAATCCGACAATTTATTGAAGCATAGCAGCAGACAATAACACAGGTTACACGCAATGCGGAGTTTGTGCAAGTTGCAAATGCTTTTTCAAAGGTGCGCTCCGCGCATCATTTTTTGCATTTGCGATTAAGTTCAGTACATTTAATAAAGTTTTTTGGTTAAGACAGTTTTGTGCTTTTAAATTCCGCACCTCGCTTAGCTGCCAAACGTTATAGGCAAGGAAAGAATAATGAAAATACTCATAACCATATCAATTATACTTTTGCCTTGTTTAAAGGTGCTTTCTCAAAATATTGATTTTGAAAAGAAGGCTACCATTGACTCAATTGTGAACAAGTACGCTAAGGAATATTCAATAGTTGGTTTGTCCATAGGGATTATTGATAACGGCAATGAATTTACTCAACACTATGGAAATACGGATTTAAATAAGAGATATATAGTAGCTGATAGCACAATGTTTCATTTAGCTTCAATTTCAAAATTATTCACAGCTACCGCAATATTGCAACTTGTCGAAAATAACAAATTAAGCCTTGAAGATAAGTTGGTGGACATTCTTCCTGATTTTAAAATGAAGGATAAACGATATGGCGAAATTAAAATAAAACACCTTCTTACTCACTCATCTGGGTTGAAATGGAACAACAAACTAAAGAAATCACCTGATGATACAAGTTCTCTTTCATTGTATATTCAAAATTTGCAAAAGGCGAAATTAAAATTTACCCCAGGAGAAAAAATGTCCTCTGCAACATACAGCAATGTAGGATATGACTTGCTCGGAATTGTGGTTGAAAGAGTCTCTGGGCTAAGGTTTGATAATTACGTCTCTAAAAACATCTTACAGCCTATAGGGATGTATCGAAGCACTTACTATAAAGAACAAATAGATACTATTCACTTAGCTGTTCCCCAAATTGTTGCGGGGAATTCAAGAAAAATAAAGAAGTTAAATTATTTTGGAATTGATAGCAAGAAAAACCCTATCGTTAATGGAGAGCCTCTACGGTTAAAAAGTCTTAATGTATATGGAGAAGAATATGAGCACAATCCAAGTGGGAATTTAATATCTACAGCGAAAGAACTCAACTTATGGATGCAACATCATTTAGAGAT
>Ga0075163_10007032_pt1 | contig 14922 bp, 7 predicted proteins | sample JI1023141ADNA_FD_71478 | JGI IMG/M metagenome (GOLD analysis project Ga0075163, IMG submission 71478) | Wastewater effluent complex algal communities from Wisconsin, to seasonally profile nutrient transformation and Carbon sequestration -... | ecosystem: Engineered > WWTP > Effluent > Algae...
GGCGATTAACAAGGCAAAAGACGCGCTTGGGCGCCGCCAGCCCAGCGGACCCGACGATTGCCTTACGGTAAAGGCCGACCGCCAGTGGGTAAAAATCGCGATGGCGGATATCCACTATGTGGAAGGCTGGAAGGAATACGTCAAGATATTTACCGGCTCTGGAAAAATCATCACGCTTGAAAGCCTGAACAACCTCGAAAATACCCTGTCGTCCGATCATTTTTTGCGGGTCCACAAGTCCTACATCGTTGCCAAAAACAAAGTGGAACGTTTGGCCGGCGATGAACTGGTATTGCACGACGGTACTCGGGTACCCGTAGCCCGGGCGCGGAAAAAGGAAGTGGTGCAGGTATTGTTTGGAGCGTGACCCTATTATTGAGAGTCTCACTTGAAGTGAGACTCTCAATACATCCTCCAAGTGAGGCTCTCAATCTTTATTACGAAATCCTGCTCCACACCCGCGCTTCTTTGCCTTCCGAGGCCAGGTGATGCCGCAGCCGTGCATGTTCGGGCGCTGTCAGTTCCGGGTCGGTGTCCAGGATGCGCATGGCCGTTTCGCGGGCAGCTGTCAGGATTTGCCCGTCGCGGGCGAGGTCGGCCAGCAGGAAACGCAACATGCCGCTTTGCTGGGTGCCTTCGATGTTGCCGGGGCCGCGCAGCCGCAGGTCCGTTTCGGCAATCACAAAGCCGTCGTTGGTCTGGCACATGGTCTGGATGCGTTCGCGGCCGTCGGCGGAGAGTTTGAAGGAAGTCATCAGGATACAAAACGACTGCTCGGCGCCGCGACCGACGCGGCCGCGCAACTGGTGCAATTGCGACAAACCGAAACGTTCGGCATTTTCGATGATCATCACTGAGGCGTTGGGTACGTTCACGCCTACTTCTATGACCGTGGTGGCCACCATGATCTGCGTTTCGCCGCGCACAAAACGTTGCATTTCAAAGTCTTTGTCAGCGGCTTTCATTTTTCCGTGTACGATGGAAATCTGATAATCCGGAGGCGGGAAATCGCGGCTGAGGGCTTCGAAGCCTGACATCAGGTTTTGCAAATCCATCGTTTCGGTTTCTTCAATCATCGGGTACACCACGTACACCTGCCGGCCTTTGGCGATCTCGTCGCGCATAAAACCCTGCACCCGCAGGCGGTGGTGCTCGTTTTTGTGCATGGTGGTGATGGGTTTGCGACCCGGTGGCAATTCGTCGATCACCGATACGTCGAGGTCGCCGTAGAGGGTCATGGCGAGCGTGCGGGGGATAGGGGTGGCGGTCATGACCAGCACGTGCGGCGGTCCGGCGGGGTTTTTCTTCCAGAGTGCGGCGCGTTGTTGCACGCCGAAGCGGTGTTGCTCGTCAATGATGCTGAGGCCAAGGTTTTTGAACTGGACCCAATCCTCGATGAGGGCGTGCGTCCCGATCACGATGTGCAATTCGCCGGCGGCGAGTTGGTCGAGTATGGCTTCGCGCTTTTTGCCCTTTACGGTGCCCGACAGGAAGCCGACCCGGATACCGAGATCGCCCACGAGTTCGGCGATGTTGGCAAAATGCTGCTGGGCAAGTATTTCCGTGGGCGCCATCAGGGTGGCCTGGAAGCCGTTGTCGAGCGCCATGAGCATGGTCATCAGGGCGACCACCGTTTTGCCGGAACCCACATCGCCTTGCACGAGCCGGTTCATTTGTTTGCCGATGGCCAGGTCGGCGCGGATTTCCCTGAGCACCCGTTTTTGGGCGCCGGTGAGTTCAAACGGCAGTTTTTCCTGGTAAAAGCGGTTGAAAAAGTCGCCTATTTTTTCAAAAACAAAACCCCGGATGCTGTCTTTGCGGCGGGTGCGGATTTGCAGAAGGCGCAATTGCAGGAAGAACAATTCCTCAAATTTCAGGCGCCGGGTTGCGGCATCGAGGTCGGACTGAGTTTCCGGAAAATGTATTTTGGAAAGGGCGTCCCAGCGCGATGCGAGTTTGAACTGGGCTGTGAGATAGTCGGGCATGGTTTCCGGCAGGTCCTGCTCCGAAAGGCCGTCGAGCAGAACGCGCATGAGTTTGCGCAGGCCCCGGGCATCCAGGCCTTTTTGGGTCAGTTTGTCGGTGCTGGGGTACACCGGATCAAAGCTGCGCGCTTTTTGGGTATTGTCCGGCGATGCTTCTTCCATCTCCGGATGGGTGATGTTGAAGCGGCCGTTGAATTCGTTGACGCGGCCGAATACGATGTATTCCTTCCCCACGACCAGGCTTTTTTCCAGCCAGTTGATGCTTTGAAACCAGACGAGTTCCATCATGCCCGAGTCGTCGCGCAGGCTTCCGACGAGGCGTTTGGCGCGGCCTTCACCGAGTGTTTCGAGGCGGCGCAGGATGCCGCGGAACTGGACCTGCTCGCCCTCGGTATGCACGTCCCTGATTTTGTGAAATTTGGTGCGGTCGATGTACCGGAAAGGAAAATGGAACAGCAGGTCCCGGCAGGTAAAAATGCCCAATTCCTTTTTCAGCACTTCGGCGCGTTGCGGGCCGACGCCTTTGAGATATTCAATGTTGGAGTCGAGGGCGGGCATTCTGATTGATGATCACTTATTTGCCGGTGTGAGCCTTGATTTGCGCGAGGGCTTCTTTGACGAAGATTTTGGAGAGGTCGGTGAATTCGTCGGGGCTTAGCTTTTGGGAATAGGGTTTGGAGATTTTGATTGGTCGTTCCAAACCGTGTGGTTCTATTTCATATTTAAACTTATAAAAATTTATTGAAATCGAACGATTTATATTGAATGGCTCGCCTGCTTTGCGAAACTCATTCCACTGATAATCATAATCGATTATGGCAACTGGATTCGCGGTTTCATTGCACCAATCCTGTTTCAATTGGTACCAGTCAATATTATCAATGGTTGTTTTGGAATTTTCACCTTCCCGTGCAAATTGTATCCTGTCCCATTTTGTAAAAAACAGGTCATCCAGTTTTTTGCACTGATCTTGAATTTCCCGCAATAATGGAATGAAGATTTCTGAAAGCAACGGAATAATGATATTGTTGCTTTTAGGGATAATATCTTCACCTGCCAAACCCTTTTTCAACAATGCAATTTCCTTATCCAGATCATCCGGCTCTTCCAGAGATTCGCCGCGGGCGCCTTTGAGTTGGATGTCAAGCGAGTGGAGCAGGTTTTCGCCTATGTACTCGATAAAAGCGCTGAGTTCGCCTGCATCGGCCTTACGAAGAGCGAAGTAGTATGCCTTGCGATCCTGCTGCCGGATCACAACCGGCGGGTATCCGTATTGCATGAGCAGGAGGTTCATCAGCAGGCGCGACATACGTCCGTTGCCATCGTCGAAGGGATGAATGGATACAAAGCGATGGTGGAAGGTCGCCGCCAATACCAGCGGATGGAGGTCATTCCGGGTTTGATGGTCGCGCAACCAGGCGACGAGGTCGCTCATTTTTGCAGGCGTTTCTTCCGGTGTTGCGTAATAATGTATCTCGCCGGTTGGCGTTCGGACGTGGTTGGGCTGTGATTTATACTTCCCGAGTGCTACCTGCTTTTCAATCTTTTGACCATCGGGAGTACGCGCAGGGTTGGCATATGGCTCTACCAAAATCATCTCGTGCAGCTCCCGAATAATTTTTTCGCTCAGTTGATCCCGGGATTTGATGAGATGCATGAGATAATCAATGCCTTCATTGTGGCCCTTGATGTCCAGGTGGTCTTTGAAAGGTTTGCCTTTGGCCGTCAGGCCCTCCATCAGGAATGCGATGGTTTCACCGTATGTCAGCGAATTCCCTTCAATAGCGTTGGAATGGTAATTCCAGTCAAGTCTGAATTTTTGCATGATGCGCCCTTCCTGCTCCGCTGTAAACGGACGCATCGAATCAACCGCTGACTTGCGTTGATCGATTTGTTGGAGAATATCCTGCAAGGATGAAAAATCCGGGTTTCCCATAACTTGAATTGAAGGGTCTGGCCTGCAAAAGTAAAATAGTTTGTTTTAAAATACCTCAAAATGTTGCATTTTATCTGGAAGCGTGCGTGGCGCCAGGCAGCGCTCACTCCCCCAACATTTCCAGCAGCCAATCCTTTTCCGTCAGGATTTCCTCCTTTTCTATCTGTTCCCGCAGGGCGGCTACAGCCGCAGCATCGTTGAATTTCAGGGTCATTAACTGCCGGGTATATTGCACGATGTGGCTGTAATTGGTGCGGTGGTATCCGATGGCGGTGTGGCGGCGGATAAAATTCTGCATACTCGACAGGTGACTCTCCAGCAGGTTGTATTCGGCAGTTTCGTAGTATATTTTCAGTTGCAGGGTCTTGGCAATGAGGTTGTTGATGAGGTCCTTGTAGTCGGACCGCTGCAGGTTCAGGAGCGCGGTTTTGTAGTCGCGGCGGGCGTAGGCCACCCGGGCGAGGTTGAGTACGGCGGTGGCTTCGCGCCATTGGCGTTCGAGGCGGGGTTTGTATTGCAGGATAAATTGCTCCGTCCAGTCCACTTCTCCCGTGCGGAGTGCGATGGCCGCTATGTTGTTGAATGCAAAACGCGACAACACCCCGTTTTCGAGCAGCAAATCCCGTTCGAGTGCGCTTTTGTACAAATCCAGTGTGGCGCGCAGCCAGCCCTCGGCCGATTCGTTGATTTTTTTTACGCCAAAATTGAGCGCCAGGATGTAGAATGAGCGCAATTCATCGGGCGGAAATAACCCTGCGTGTGCCAGCAACATTTCCCGGAACAGTTCGAAATGCCGGTCGGGGTCGCGGTCGGTCAGGAACTGGTAGCAGTGAAAATACAGCCCGATGGCCGGTATTTCCGCGAGATTTTCTGCTTCGACGTGCTGCAGAATGGCATCGAGCAAGCCTACCCGATATTCGGTTTTGAACACGGCGCGGTGCGACAGGCTGGCGCAGGCAATCCGGAGTTTGCGCACGATGAAGGCCACATCCATCAGATCGGACATCGATTGCAAATTGAGCGATTCCGTGCGTTTGGCCGAGGTGTCGTACTGATATTGTTCCCATTCGAGCAGGTTCAGGTCGTGGTAGTAGTCGGCGTGACGCCAGGGCAGGCGTTCGCGGGAGGCGCGCGCTTCGCGCAGGGTGATCCGGAAGTGTTTGCCGAGGCCTCGTTTGCGGTAGGCGGCGGCCAGCCTGATTTTGGCGCGGTCGGCGTCCTCGAATTTTTCGCGGTACATCCAGAATTGTTCGAGCAAGGCGAGCAGGGCGGAGTTGGCGAGGCGCAATGCCGCTTCGGGTGGCAGGGTGGAATGAGCGGGCGGCATGATTGCAGCCCCGGCGCCGGCGGCATCGGGCATGTTTCCTTTTTCGCGGGCAGCCGCCAGATATTCGTACAAAGCCACAGCCTGTGGCCGGGTATTAAAAAAAGGCGAGCGGACAAACTTCCCGAATTCCCTTATTTCGGCCGGAGTCAGCGTTGAAAAGGCCTCGAAAAGCAGGGTCTTTTCCATGGTACTTAAATCAAGATAAATTACTTTCGTTTTTTAAAATATTGATTTACAAATGTTTCAAATTTTTAAATGAAAATTTGTAATTACAATTGGGAAAATTTGTCTTTGTTCAACCGGGCAGCAATCCGAATTTTTGCAGCATCAAAGTCTGCGAGTCGGTTATCGGTTATCCGTGCTAGCCAAAAGATGACCTACGCACCACCGGCCAAGCGTTCATTTCCTGCATATCAAAAAACATGAATCCTATGTTACTCATCCGTTACACTCTGATTACCATCCTGCTTTACCTGCTGGCTGCCCTTCCGGCTGCCCATGCCCAATGCACCACCGATGCCGGCACCATCAGCGGCGGCGGGCTGTATTGCGAGGGGGCGACCATTTCCATCAATAACATGGCGAATGAGACGCTCGACGGCAACGACATCCTGATTTTTGTGGTGTACACGGGCGGCACACCCAATGCCTCCAATGTGCTGGCCGTTTCTTCGACCGTCAATTTTCCCTACCAAAGCAGTTTTCTCAACAATTCTCCGGTATTCGTGGCGGCCGTGGCAGGCAACGATGCCGGCAACGGGGCAGTGGACTGGAACGACCCTTGCCTGTCAGTGTCGCCGGCATTGACGGTGAGTTTTTTACCACCGCCCACCATAACGGTCAACCAGCCCGTACTCACCTGCCTCACGCCGTCGGTCGTGCTGAACGCAACGGGCAATCAACAGGGATTGACGTATGGCTGGTCGGGGCCGGCGGGCTTTACCTCAACTGTTCAAAATCCCGTAGTCGTGCAACCCGGATCGTATTGTGTCACGGTCACCAACCCGGCCGGTTGCTCCACCATCGAATGCGCAACAGTGACCAGCAATATTGACATCCCCATCGCCGACCCCGGCCCCCCGCAACTCCTCAATTGTTTTACTCCCGAGGTAACGCTGATTGGGGGCAACTCCTCTGTGGGGCCCAATTTTACCTACTTGTGGACCGGCCCGGGCATTTCACCCGCCAACCAGAACACGCTGAACCCCATTGTCACTATTCCGGGCGCCTATACCCTGTTGGTGACCAATGTCACCAACGGCTGCACATCCGTGGCACAAACCATTGTCAATTTTAATGCCTCCGTTCCGGCCATCGATGCAGGTCCGGACACCGGCATTCCTTGTGACGGCGGGACGGTGACGCTCGTCGCGACGATAACAGGTGGTGGTCAGTATTTTTACAACTGGGTTGGCCCGGCGATTTTGAACGGCGTCAATACGGTCTCGCCGGAAGTAAACGGCCCCGGTACATACACCATCGTCGTGACCAATGCGGACAATGGCTGTACCAGTTCTGATGAGGTCACGGTTTTTCCCGGACCGGCGATTCCGCAGCAGGATTTCATCGTGACGAGTCCTGCCTGTTTTGGCGAATCCACCGGCACCATCAACACAACCATTTCGGTCGGGCAGTCGCCCTTTGTGACGGAATGGACGGGACCCAACGCGTTTTTTTCCACCGCCGAAGACATCGGCAATTTGCAATCCGGCACCTACACCTTATTGGCTACGGACGACACCGGCTGTACCTATTATGCCAACGTGAAAGTGGGTGGTTCGCAATCGCCCCTTACGGCAACAGCCACCAGCAGTAATTCATGTCAGGACATGAATACAGGTGTCATTGTGCTCCAGATTTCGGGCGGCACCCCGCCCTACCTGGTTTCGTGGAGCAACGGGTTTTTCGGCCCGGTCACGCAGGGAGGGCTTGCGGCAGGCGTTTACACGGTCACCGTCATCGATGCACCGGGCTGCGTTTTTGTCCTTCCGCCGATCACCGTAGCCATGCTCCCGTCGGTCCTGGTATCGTCGCAGGTGAGTTCCAGCGATTGTTCCAACAATGGTTCTATCGCTTTGGCTGAAGTCCCGTCAGGAACTCCCATGACATATCAGTGGACCGGGCCGGGCAATTTCAGTTCGAATAACCCGATCATTACAAACCTGTCTTCCGGCTTTTATACCGTTACGGTAACCAACCTGTTGAGTGGCTGCACCGCCATTTATACTTTTGAAATTCAAAACACAGCCTCCGGTAGTTGCAGTTACCTCACCGGCAACGTCATCCGCGATACTTCCGAAAACTGTGTGGCCGATCCCGGAGAGCCCGGTCTGGGAGGCTGGCTGGTGCGCGCCGTCAGTACAACTGATACCCTTTACGGCGTGACGAATGCCTCCGGCACCTATCTCATGTCGGTCCCCCTGGGCGACTATCTCGTGACGGCCATTCAGCCGAACAGTCTGTGGGAATTGTGTCCGCCGGGCGCTTTGGTGAGCGTCAACATAACAGACGACACCTTCCCTGTCGGTGACATCCCCGTGAAAAAAGTAGTGGATTGCCCGGCGCTCAGCGTGTCCATCGGCACCAACCAATTGCGGCGTTGCTTTTCCAACAACTACTACTATCTCGACTATTGCAACGACGGCACTGAGACGGCTGAAGATGCCTTCATCCTGGTCACACTTGATCCGTTCCTCAGCCCGCTTTGGGCCTCGATACCATACACCAGTCTGGGGAACAATATTTTGCGGTTTGATGTCGGCAACCTGGCGCCGGGCGATTGCGGTTCGTTCACCCTTCAGGTTAACGTCAGTTGCAGTGCCGTGCTCGGGCAGACCCACTGCACCGAAGCGCATATTTTCCCGGACAGCACCTGCCTGCCGCCGGATCCGCTGTGGTCGGGCGCCAGCCTGAAATTAAGCAGCCAGTGCAACGGCGATTCGGTTCATTTTACGGTGAAAAACATTGGTGTGGGTAATATGGCCGACGGCGTGGACTACGTCATCATCGAAGATGCGGTGATGCTGATGATCGGGTCGCTGCAACTGGATTCGGGCGATTCCGCCATCTTCCAGGTTCCGGCCAACGGCAGCACCTGGCGACTCGAAGTAGCGCAGGCAGCGTTCCACCCCGGCAATTCCCAGCCTTCGGCCTTCGTCGAAGGTTGCAGCAACAACCCCGCATTTTCAACCGGTTATGTCACGCAGTACTCTCTCAACGACGCCGATCCCTGGCTTGATATCGATTGTACGGCCAATATCGGCTCCTACGACCCGAACGACAAACAGGGCTTTCCGGTGGGTTACGGCCCGGCGCACTACATCCGCCCCGGCACCGAGATCGAATACCTGATCCGGTTCCAGAATACAGGCACGGACACTGCCTTCACGGTGCGTGTGGTGGATACCTTGTCGTCGTGGCTTGACCCGGCCAGCATCCGGCCCGGCGCCAGCAGCCATGCCTACGAGTTCAACCTCAGCGGCCCCGGCATCGTCGAGTTTTTGTTCGAAAACATCCTGCTGCCCGACAGCAACGTGAACCAGGTTGCCTCCAACGGTTTTGTCAAGTTCAGCATCCTGCCCCGCGCCGATGCGCCGCTGGAAACGGTGATTGAAAACGATGCCGCCATCTTTTTTGATTTCAACGATCCGGTCATCACCAATACCACCTTCCACCGCCTGGGCGAGAATTTTATCCTGCACGGCTGGCATCCATACGTTCCGGGAGCGGACGTATCCGTAGCGCCCAACCCGTTCAGCGACGCGGCTGTGCTCACGGTGAAGGGGCTGCCCGACAATGCGCCGCTGCAACTCCGGATTTTCGACCTCCGGGGGATGCCGGTCGGCGAACTGGAATCGGACAGCGCCGTATTCAATTTGAAAAAGGGCAACTGGCCGGCAGGGGTGTACCTGTTTCAGGTAGCACAAAACGGACAGTTGGTGGGCAGTGGAAAATTGTCGGTGAATTAAAAAAGGTTATTTGAGTCATAGAAGGCCATTATTCTGATTCGTGCAAGGTGTTCAGCCTCCATTCGCTTTGACCTTAATGACGCCCAACGGCCTTTACTGACTGACTCTTAACAACTTATTCTCCCTTCTGAAACGTATTTCAGACCAAAATCAAAACAAACAGCCGGGCTGCGCCATTGCGCAGTCCGGCTGTTTGTTTTGATTTTGCTAAAAAAGCAGATGTTTGCAGGGCAAAAAAAATGAGGCAGTGCCACCACAGCACTACCTCAGCCCTAACCAAATAAAACCAAATTATTCTTTCGCGTACTTGCTTTCTGCTGACAAAGGTAAATTGCTTTGTGTAATAACTACAACAAGAAAGCGATTTTTTTTTAATTTTTTTTTGCCCTGAACCCGCAAACGTTTGCATAAATCAGGAAAGCCTGAAAATGCGCCAACCATCGGTTTTGCAAAAATGATAACTTTGCAAAGCATATTTTAAAGCATGGGAAATGTAAACCCGCATTTAGAACATAATTTTATTTGCTCTTAAAAATGGAAAATTATCGGTCATTCACCCGCATCAGCCGCCTTTGCCTGCTCCCCCTTATTGTCGTTTTTACACATCAAAACCCGATGCAGGCCCAGTCGCCTGAAAAAGACGCCGATGCGGCCTTTATTCGCAAAATTTACGACCAGGCGCTTACCGACGGGCGCTGTTACCCCTGGCTCGAACACCTTTGCCTGCGCATCGGCCACCGGCTCAGCGGCAGTACCGGCGCCGAAAAAGCCGTGCAATGGACGCGCTCCACGCTTGATACGATGGGTCTGGACTCGGTATGGCTCCAGCCCTGCATGGTGCCGCACTGGGAACGCGGTGCGCCCGAACAGGTGCGACTCACCGGCTCAAAGGCATACGGCGCCGTCCAACTCAATGCCCTGGCGCTGGGTGGTTCGGTCGGGACTCCCGCAGCCGGTATCAGTGCCGAAGTGGTGGAGGTGAAAAGTTGGGAAGAACTCGACAAACTCAACGAGCGCGGCATCCGTGGCAAAATCGTTTTCTACAGCCGCCCGATGGACCCGACCAAAATCCGCACATTCGAAGCCTATGGCGGGGCGGTGGACCAGCGCGTTCAGGGGGCATCCCGGGCGGCCAAATACGGCGCCGTGGCAGTGCTGGTGCGCTCCATGGGATTGCGGCTCGATGATTTTCCACATACCGGCTCCCTGCGCTACGACTCAGCCTACACCCTGATTCCGGCAGCAGCCATCAGCACCCTGGCGGCCGAAAAACTCAGCCGCGTGCTCAAAGAAGAAGGCAAAGCCACCGTTTCCATCAAAATGAACTGCCGGACCCTGCCCGATGCGCCGTCCTTTAATGTCATCGGCGAAATCAGGGGCTCCGAGCGGCCAGGCGATGTGATCGTGGTTGGAGGCCACCTCGACAGTTGGGATGCGGGCCACGGTGCCCACGACGACGGCGCCGGCTGCACCCAGAGCATGGATGTATTGCGCATCCTGCGCCGCGCGGGCTATCGCCCCCGGCACACTGTGCGTTGCGTGTTGTTTATGAATGAGGAAAACGGCCTGCGCGGCGGGAAAAAATACGCCGAGGAAGCGGAACGCAAAGGGGAATTCCACCTCGCAGCCATCGAAAGCGATGCCGGCGGGTTCACGCCCCGCGGATTTTCATTCGATGGCGATGAAGCCGTATTCGGAAAGTTTTTTGAAAAAATAACGGCCTACGAATCCCTGTTCGAACCCTACGGTCTTCGACTCACAAAAGGTGGTTCGGGTGCCGACATCGGCCCGCTGCGCGGAATGAAAGGCCTGCTCAGCGGCTATTCGCCCGACTCCCAGCGCTACTTCGATCTCCACCATACTGCCGACGACACCTTCGACAAGGTGAACAAGCGCGAACTGGAACTTGGCGCCGCCAGCATGGCAGCACTGGTGTATATGCTGGATAAATACGGGCTTTGAGGGGACGACTCAATAAAGCGGAAAACGCTTCATGTAGGCATTTACCTCGGCGCGTACTTTGGCGTGGTGCGCCGAATCTTCCGGCCGGGAAATCACTTCATCCATCCATTCCACCACTTTCACGCAATCGGCTTCCTTGAAGCCGCGCGAGGTGACGGCGGCTGTGCCGACGCGGATGCCCGAAGTGGTCATCGGCGGTTGTGGGTCGAAGGGAATCATGTTTTTGTTGACGGTGATGTCCGCTTCACCGAGGGCGCTGTCGGCGAGTTTGCCGGTTACGTTTTTTGAACGCAGGTCAATGAGCATCAGGTGGTTGTCGGTGCCTCCGGAGATGATGTGGTAGCCGCGAGCCACGAATTCGGCTGCCATGGCGGCGGCATTTTTGATTACCTGCTGGCCATAGGTTTTGAATTCCGGTTGTAGCGCTTCGCCAAATGCGACGGCCTTGGCAGCGATTACGTGCTCCAGCGGTCCGCCCTGCATGCCCGGGAAAACACCGCTGTCGAGAATGGCCGACATTTGGATGGGTGCGCCTTTTTTGGTGGTGCGGCCCCAGGGATTGTCAAAGTCTTTGCCCATCATGATGATGCCGCCGCGCGGGCCGCGCAGGGTTTTATGGGTGGTGCTGGTCACGATGTGGCAGTGCGGCAAGGGATCGTTGAGCAGGCGGGCGGCGATGAGGCCGGCCGGGTGCGCGATGTCGGCCAGCAGCAGGGCACCCACGCTGTCGGCAATGCGGCGAAAGCGGGCGTAGTCCCAGTCGCGGGCGTAGGCCGAGGCACCGCAAATGATGAGTTTGGGATTTTCAGCCAATGCGATGGCTTCCACCTTGTCCATGTCGATGCGGCCGGTTTCCTCTTCCACGCCGTAAAACACGGGATTGTACACTTTCCCCGAATAATTGACCGGCGAACCGTGCGACAGGTGGCCGCCGTGCGCCAGGTTAAAACCCAGGATTTTGTCGCCGGGCTGCAGGCAGGCGAGGAATACCGCGGCATTGGCCTGTGCGCCGGAGTGTGGTTGCACATTGGCCCAGGCAGCGCCAAACAGTTCCTTGAGGCGGTCGATGGCGAGTTGTTCCACTTCGTCGACCACTTCACATCCACCATAATAGCGGCGACCGGGATAACCTTCGGCGTATTTATTGGACAGGCAGGAACCCATGGCATCGATTACGGCCTGGCTCGTAAAGTTTTCGGAAGCAATGAGTTCCACACCGCGGCGCTGGCGGTCGAGTTCTTTCCGGATGAGGTCAAAAACAATATCAGACATGATGATTAGTGGATACGGATGTATGATTGCGGATTGGCGGGGCAAAAGTATATAAAGCGTGTGGTTATTTCCGGTGAAAACAAAGCAAACGGTGGTGAACGCTGATGGCCATTCGCGGCTCCGGTTGTTCAATGCTTGTGTGGGAATGCAGGATGACAGCCTCGCACCCCGAATAGTTTTTGAAGTTTTCCTTCCGGTTTTGTTAAATCCGCAAGCTACCCGACACTCTTTCGCCTTTTTTCCGTTTTCCACCGCACAAAGCACTATTTTTGTTACCGTGTTTAGATGAATGCCGGCCGACCAACCCTATCCTCCCAGTGCTTCGCGTTCAGTGAATAGCCCCGGCAACGAATTTTGGATGACAGTTTTCTCTCTCTCCTGTTCAGCGCTCCGTTCCGGCGGGGTCGCATTTTTTTTAATTCTAAACCGAAAATTCGATTTGTTACAATGAAACAACGAACACACTTCGCTATTGCCCCTCCCGTTATCGGCATCCTGATGCTGATCGCGATGTCATCTACCCAACTCACCGCCACAGGCTCGATCTCGGGCTTTGTATGGGACGACCTCAACACCAACGGTATTCAGGATGCCGGCGAACCCGGCCGCGACAGCGTTTGGGTTTTCCTGCTCGACCTCTCCGGCAACCAGATTGCCGGCGTACAAACCGGCGCCAACGGCAATTATGCTTTTGACAGCGTAGCAGCCGGCAACTATGTGATCCGCTTTGCCAACCCCGGTGGCGTGTGGCAAACCCTCAAGGATCAGGGCAACGACGACAGCAAAGACAACGACGCCGATCCTTTCGGCTACACCGACCAGTTCAGTCTGACCGACGGCCAGTCGCTTGATTTTGACGCGGGCTTCACTACCGAGCCCCAGGGCTGCTTCACTCCGATTACCATCATGATTTCGGCCATCACTTGTGACGACAACGGCACACCCGATCCGGACGACGATACCTTCACTTTCGGCATCACTGCCCTGGGCGGCACCGGCCCATGGGGCTGGGACATGCTGCCCGACCTGATGATGATCCCGTATGGCACCACACACACCTTTGGCCCATTCCAGATTGTGGACGGCGCGGTGACCATCACCATCAACGACCATGACAATCCGGACTGCATTGCGACGGCAACCATCAATCCGCCGGCGCCGTGCTCTTCGCCCTTGCCCCCATCCGGCGACACCCTCATTCTCAACTGTTCGGCCGACATCATCACCACGACGGCTGACAGCAACGGCACCACGGTGACATTCGCTCCACCCACCGTGACCGCGACCTGCCCCGGTGGCGCCACGGTGACCCAGATACAGGGCCCCGCCAGTGGCAGTACTTTCCCGGTAGGCTCCACGGACGTGTGCTTTGCTGCCGTAGATACCTGTGGCAATGCCGACACCTGCTGTTTCAAAATTGTGGTCAATTCGCAGCCGCCTACACCCGGCAACTGCGACGAAAAGGTGATTGGCTGCATCAAATATGAACTGCTCGACATCACGCTCGACGCCGATAAAAACCGCACCTACCGCATCCGTGTGACGAACAACTGCACCGGCAAACTGATCTACACAGCCTTCCAGTTGCCCGACGGTGTGACCGCCATGGCGCCGCCCGACAATTCCATTTACACCGCTCCGAGCGGTCGCGAATACGCAGTGCGCAATCCGAATTTTTCGCCGTTCTATTCCATCCGTTTCAAATCGCAGATGGACAGCATCTCCAACGGCCAGTCCGACATTTTCTCCTACACGCTGCCGGCCCAGTCGGCGCCCGACTACATTCACGTCATTGTGCGGGTGTATCCGAAAGTATTCTACGAGACTCACCTCAACACCTTTGATTGTGTGCCAATCACCGTACCCAAACCAGCCGACATGGACAATCCGACGCCGGCCGATCTGGTAACGCCGGAGGAATATCCGGATGCCGCGCCGCTGGCCAAAATTTCGCCGGATGCGCCGCTGAAAATATATCCCAACCCCACCGCAGGGGCGCTGAGCGCCGACCTGTCGCCCTGGTCCGGACAATCCGTCAAGGTATCGGTACTCAACGGGCAGGGGCAGGTGATGACTTCCGTTTCGGCAGAAGCCAACGATCAGCCATTCAACATCGGCATCAACGGCAACCTGTCCGATGGTTTATACTTTATTGAGGTGATTCCGGCCGAGGGCAGCCGGAAAGTGCAGCAATTTGTGTTCAAACGCTGAGTTGCATACAGATACCGATCGATCTCAGATCAGGATTCAACATAACTTACAGGAGGAGCCATCCCGGATTTCCGGCGGTGGCTCCTCTTGTTTTGAATAATGGCAAAGCCGTTTTTTGCATCCTGTGCCGGCTCCCGGACCATGAAAAAAAATGGGCCGCGTTTTCAGACGCGACCCACTTGTTGAGTTTTCTCAAAATACATATTAATCGATAGCTGCGATTCCGGTATCAGGCAAAGGACGTGCCGAGTGTTTGTACTT
>Ga0075163_10007033_pt1 | contig 14921 bp, 15 predicted proteins | sample JI1023141ADNA_FD_71478 | JGI IMG/M metagenome (GOLD analysis project Ga0075163, IMG submission 71478) | Wastewater effluent complex algal communities from Wisconsin, to seasonally profile nutrient transformation and Carbon sequestration -... | ecosystem: Engineered > WWTP > Effluent > Algae...
GAGCAGTATTCACCGCCAGCCAGACACCACTGCGGTCAAACCTGCGGACATCCACCCCGCGCTCGGAAGCAGGATTATACGCGTACACTAGGAAAAATTCATCATTCTCTTCTGTGAGGAAAAGTGTGGAATTGTCTTTTGGATGTAACCACATGGAATTTTCTTCAACGTACTTCGCGATTTGCATACGAGTCAGTGCAAGGTCATACAATCCGTGATTAAACGATGTAAAAAATTGTGGCCAGAGTCCGTCGCGTGTGATTTCAAATACACGCACGAGTGTTTCTGGCGTCGCTGCTTGTGGAACGTTGAGTCCGAAGTTTTCAAAATCGCCATCAATGTTACCAGGAAAAATGTTTGTGGCATCTTTCATGAGCAACGTGCCATCACAAGCGGAGATTTTCACTTCTGTACCTTCTGAAAGACATTTCAGAAAAGAAGTGGATGTAGGAACAAGACCAAGTTTTTGATTCTCAAGATTTTGAGAATAACGGCGCAGTTGCTCTTCAAGAGCAACAATCGAGGTGTTAATTTGATTATTCATGAGTTTTAGATTTTGAGAGAACAGTATTTATTAGCGATATTATAGCATACTGAATTAAAAAGTCAACACACTCTCGCAAGAACGGTTCTTGCGAGCCGGGGGTAAATTAAAAAGCACCCCGCTCAGCGGGGCTGCTTTTTGTTGAATCTAAAACTTGAATTAGTTGCGTCCCATTTCTCCACGAACACGTTCGATAGAGCGAGCTGCAGCATCGCGTCCACCAAGACCGAACGCAAGTCCGAATCCAAGTGCTGCGGTTACCACAATTCCTGCGAACAAAATTTGTCCGAAGTATTGGAAGACACCGAGCTTATCAAGTGCAACAACGACTGCAAAAATCCATACTGCATATCGTGCGACAGTTCCGATTGTTTGCGCTGATCGTACGCCAGCTGCTTGCGCTGAGCCTTTCACCACGCGATCAATTGCTTGTGCAACAACTGATGCAACCACGAGCACAAGTGCTGCGATGATTACACGTGGAAGATATGAAACAATGACTTCTTTAAGAAAATCATTCACCTGTGTGAGGCCAACGATTTCAAGAGCAGTCATAAGAAAGACGATCACGACAAACCACTTTACGAGGCCACCGAGAAATCCTCCTACATGAAGCTTCATGCCTGCTCGATGCATAACATCATCAAGACCTGCACTTGCGAATACTCGATCAAGCTTGAGTGCGTCGAAGAGCTGTGTGATTGCGCGACCAACAATGGAAGCGAGCATCCATCCTACGATGAAAATAATGATTGCTCCAATGAGGCTTGGAACAAAACTAATGAATCCGAGCCAAAGGTTCTGAAGGGATACTGTAAAAATTTCTCCCCAAGTGTTGATAAACATATTCTATACTCTGCTGCCGAGGCAGCGCACATTCATTGCTGAATGTGAAATGAAATTATTGCTAAATACCTTACAGTTTCGACCCGTTAAAGTACTTCCCCTATTATACCAATCCTAGGGAAACAATGTGGGGGTATGTGGAAAACCCAAGTTCCCCGTTGTATGTCATCCTCGACAGCACCGACCGAAGGGAGGGCGCGATCGGGGATCCAGGGTTACGTGCACTATAAGAAACAGTTGTTTCAGAATGTTCATCGAAGACTACTACCTCACCCCAACCCTCTCCTTCGCAAGGAGAGGGAGCCAATGCGGTGGGAATAGCTGGTTGACGTAGAGCCCTGGATCCCGGTGCTTCGCCCAGGATGACAAGGCTATGCGATATTCTTTGGAACCTGACTCAGCACTCCTTGATCGATAATTTGATCGTGTGGAAAATCAATCACATCACGAATGAGTTTGTCGTACATATTTGCACGATATAAAAATTCAGGTGTTTCAAAAACCGCATACGCAAGTTCTTTTCCAATTTCTGCCTCAAGCACACGAATTGTTTTTTCAACAACTCCGCGTTTCAAATTATCACCGACGAGTAGAATGTCGAGTCGACTGTCTTCTTCTTTTCGAAATACGCCAGCGGCAAGAAGGAGTTTAATTTTTCCCGCGCGCTTAAAACGTTTTGCTAAATCATTTGGTGTCAGGAATTCAGTGTCGAGCAATAAATTCTGAAGTGCTTCACGATATTCAAATCCTTCGTCGAAAATCCAACCGCCGGTTTTCTTTGCCACATGCACAGCAACTTTTTTACGTCCCCGCTTTCGCATCACTTCAGTGTGCTTCACATAATTTTTCTGCTTCACGAATCCTGCCTTCACTAAGTCACGCATTTCACTTCTGCATGATGCTTGCGTGACGCGCGCGCGAAGCGAAATATCTGCCGCATCAAACGGTTGCGTTTGATTCAATAAAAAAAGACGCATAATCTTTACTTTCGCCTCCGAGCCAAACAGTTGTCCAAGCTTTTCTACCATGGTGGCTATTATAGTACTGGATGGGAAATAAAAAAAGCCCGCACACGTAAGTACAGGCTTTTATACAAAACAAGAGTTTAATTTTTGGATACATGATCTCGCATGGTCAAGCGACGTTGAGTCGTAAAGCCAGCTTGAATCGCCTTCTCGATTCCATTCAATATTGCTACCGAAGACAGCATTTTTCTGTCTTCAATATGCACGCATTCGGGTATAGAAGGCCAGTTTTTTTTATCTTCTACCATAGATCCTATCATTTTAAGTTCGTAGGATCGCATGCAGTGAGCGCTTTGATTAACCTCTACAACATAATGCGATTGTGTACAAAAATACCACATCGCGTGATTGTCAGATTCAAACAACTGCACAAAAAAAGCATACTGGGATTGCAGATTAAAAAGCACTTCATCGTGCAGATATGTCACGTCCCATAATCTATTTATAGGCAACGTTCGCTGGTATATACCGGATGCAGTTTTCAGTATTTCTTCTGCGGAATCGAGCGCCTGAACACACACATCCCATTCTTTGGATTTTATTTTTTCTCCAGAAAGAATTTTGTTTTTCAGACAACCAACAACATTTAAACTGTTGATGCGGCAATCTTGCAAATGAGTGCTAGTGTTTTCCAGTAATAAAACTGAAGTGTTCTTTTCAGAAACAAGGATGGTTTCGTTCATAAAAATGAAAGGTATTAAAATGTGAATATATTTTGTTCAAAATTAGTATACCACACAATATAAAAACCCGCAAGATGCGGGTTTTTATATAAGAAATTGAGTGTAACCTTCAGTCCTTCGACTACGCTCAGGACATCCGGTAACGTTACTTTAAAGTAACTTTACCTCCGGCTTCTTCAATAGACTTCTTAAGCGCTTCTGCTTCTTCCTTCTTCATTCCCTCTTTGAGAACTGAAGGAGCTGCATCAACGAGATCCTTTGCTTCTTTCAAGCCAAGACCAAGTGCTTCTTTCACTACTTTCATAACTGGGATTTTGTTTTCACCAGCTGCAGTAAGTTCAACAGTGAAACTGTCTTTTACGTCGCCTGCATCAGCCGCACCTGCGCCTGCTGCTGGAGCTGCTGCAACTGCTGCTGCAGAAACACCAAATTTCTCTTCGATCGCTTTCACGAGTTCGTTGAGTTCGAGTACTGATGCTCCTTCGAGCTCAGTAAGAAATGAATCAAATTTTGCCATACGAATATAAAGTTAATTAATTAATTTTTTGTCTTTGCGACTTCGTTTACCGCAATCGCAAGACGTTGAAGTGGACTCTTAAGCAAGAAGGCAATCTGTGCAAGAAGGACCTCACGTGGAGGAATTGTTGCAATTGACATCATGCTTGCTGCATCCTTGTACTGTCCTTCAAACACACCACCGACAATCTCAAGATTCTCTTTGTGTGTTTTTGCAAACGCGTACACTTCACGAGCTGCCGCAAGAGGATCCTCTCCCCATGCAACACCGAGTTCACCAGGGAGCTCTGGCATTGTGCCAGCAAATCCTTTGACATCGAGTGCGCGACGAAGAAGTGTCTTCTTCGCAACGCGATATGATACATCTTCCTTACGAAGACCTCGGCGAAATTCAGTCACATCTTTCACGTTGAGTTTTCGAAATCCAACGAAAACGATAGACTTCGCGTCAGCGACTTCTGTAAGTTCGTTTAATACTGCTTGTTTTTGTGTTTTTGTAAGTGCCATATAGTTGTACTGTACAAAATAAAATCGACCCATTAATGGGCCGTAGAATGCATATTCGTTCAATCCTTCGACTACGCTCAGGACAAGAAACTATATGCGCCTCAGTCGGTCTTATGTCTCTTGCGAGAAGCCAACGGTCTACGGCGACAAAGACAAGATACCATTTGAGCTGGAAAAGTCAATATTCTTTGACAATAACTAGCTCAAGATATATAACAAACACATTCAGGGGACGCCTTGAACATTCATTACTGTAATGAACGGAACACACTCAAGTATCCATAGTATTCCGTCTACTATGAATCCGCAGAGGCTATCAGGAATACGCCCGAAGCGCGATGAGTGTCGTACATCCTTCCTATAATTCCCTATGCGGGAAAGCCTGTCTCGCTCTGTATCGTTACGACCATACAAACGAAAACGACAGCACAAAAGAAAAGCCGACCCATCATACAGGCCGGCTTTTATTCTTCTAGGTGCATATCGAGTACACTCGCCGTTTGCCTATGCCATTTCTCGTGACGAGAAAGCTGCATTCCCATTGCTGAATATTCAATAAGTGCATCGCTCGTCATTTTTGTGAGTCCATCTACTGCAACAACAAGTCCCTGTACAATTTCTTTCAAACCATTCACATCCTCGCGTATAGCGACAACGTCTTGCTTATACGCCATAGTGGAAACTAAACGAACTGTTAGATTTTCTAAATCTTTTTTTGTAGCAGAACGTGCAAAGTCCTGTTTGGTCGCAAACACGGTAGAAAGTTTTTTAATATCAGTATCAGTAATCATACAAACCCACTGTATCAAATACAGTATGTATAGTACAAACTTTTTCTTTAGAATTTCTTGAGTTTTATAAAGAAAACATAAAGACTTAGCGTTCAGGAACACGGAGCGTATTTGAATTCACCACCGCTTCTCCGCGACTTTTTTGGTACATATTAATCGCAAAGAGTGCAATAATCCCGAGTCCCACAATCAGGATAAAACTAATGAGTCGTTTTAAGAAATGTTTGAAATACATGGGCTCAGTATATCACGAGCACTCTGCGTGACAAAAAGCATAATCCATTGTACGATACACTCACCTATGAATTCTTCACGCATATTTCTTCTCCTTGTCGGCGACGTCATCTCGTTTGCCATTGCGCTTACCGTGATGTTGATTGTTGATACTCGAACAACACCGGGTGCATCATTGTTGTCTCTATATATTCCCGCATTCAGCATACCACTCCTCCTCGCGCTCGTTTCATTTTACGTCGCTGACCTGTATGATATTCGCCGTTCAATTCCGGCACCACGTACGATCGGGCGCTTTGTAGTCGGTATCGTTCTCTTTAGTATTTTGACTGTTATTTTCTTTTATCTCTTCCCTCGTTTTGGAATCACGCCAAAACTAAATCTTGTCGTTTTCGCACTCACCCTCCTCGCCTGCATGCTCCTGTGGCGACGTCTTTTCTTCTTTCTTTTTGCACAAACATTTGCACGCACCATTCTCTTTATCGGTGAAGATCCAGAAATTACTGAACTCACCGAAGAACTCCGGATTCATCGACATGTCGGCACCAGCGTCGGTATTCTGAAAGATATCAACAGTTATAATCCGAGTATTCATCATGCAGATTTAATTGTGCTTTCACGAAGCATTGGAACACAAGACGTTGAACGACTCGCACGAATCACCACACCACTCATGACAGTGCGCGGTGCGTTTGAAGAAATGTTTGGGAAAACGCCACTCTCGCTTCTTTCGCAAGAAGAAGCATTTACTTTGCTTGAACACACAAATAAACAATCAAACACTGTTGCACACCGCATGTTTGAAATCCTCATGAGTAGCCTCGTACTTATTGTCACATCCCCGTTCCTTATTCTTGCAACGATCGCGCGACTCATTGAAGATGGTCGTCCACTTTTTATCGGCCAAACACGCGTTGGCAAAAACGGTACACAATTCACCCTCTACAAATTTCGCAGTATGAAAGCGCTTGCTCCCGATGGTTCGGCTGAAGTAGCAGGACCGCAATGGGCTGAAAAAAAAGATCCGCGCATTACACCTGTTGGTCGCATCCTTCGAAAAACACATATTGATGAACTTCCACAGATGTGGAACATCATTCGCGGAGATTTGGCACTCGTTGGACCACGCGCCGAACGTCCTGAATTCGTCGATACACTTGAAAAAGCAATTCCCTACTACGCACTTCGTCATAGTATCAAACCCGGATTCACTGGTTGGGCACAAGTGCGCTATCGCTACGCGCGAACAATCGATGATAGTAAAGAAAAATTTGAGTACGATTTATACTACTTAAAAAATAAAAATATCTTTCTCGATATCGGAATTATTGCGAAGACAATACAAATTATTTTCACACATTAAAAAACGGCCTACTGGCCGTTTTTCTTTTTAATTTCATCGTTTGATTGCACGACTGCTTTCAAAAGTGTTGGTGAGTATCCTTGTGCTTCTGCTGCTTTAATAATTGCATTCAAATCTTTTGGATAACACTTACCTCCCCATCCACGTTTATCTTCAAACACGAGTGTGTGGTTGGGATTAATGCGGGAATCAAGAAGCCACAACTCACGAAGTTTTTTGTAATCCACTCCGTATGCTTTTGCAATTTCAAAAAATTCATTACAAAACGAAACTTTTGTCGCAAAAAAAGAATTCTCCATGTACTTCGTTACTTCTGCTTCTTCAGCCGTCGTCGCCATGTAGTGTGTGTCGACTGACATGACTTTCATAAACACGTTGAGAATTTCACTCGCTTCGTCACCACCGATAATAATAAAGGTGTGTGTTTCTGCGCGCTCAGGATCAGGATACTTCCAAAACGGAGTAAAGTATGAACTCTCACCCATATATTCAGGAGAGAAATTGACTTTCTTTCCATATTTTTCACGAAGCATACGTGTGGTACCTGGTGGGATAGTACTCTTAATCAAAACGAGTGGGGTTGTGAGCCATGCGATCGATTCTTCCACATACGAAATATCGCATGAACCATCTTCTTTCATTGGCGACGGCACGCACACAATTGCAAGGTCGCATTCATTACACGCATCTTTCGTTGCAGATCCGTCAACGGCAGGGTCATAAAAAAGAACGTCAAAACGCTTTTCGAGGAGTTTATACATCCCTTTTCCCACGACTCCGTATCCAATAATTGCGATTTTTTTCATACTTTATACACCACTCTGAATAATGCGGGTACTATACCATGGGCTTTGAAAATAATACATAGTATACTAAGACATCGATAGAACACCACGAAGATTACTTATACCCTCCCAATGATTACATTCATCGAAAAAATATTCGGTATCCATTTACGAACATACACAAAAGAAGGTGCTTTTTTATTGGCGCCATATTTTATTGGGGCTATATGTAGTTTTGGAATGAGTATTGTATTTGCATACCTTATACCAAAATCAGAATACGGTATTTATAAACTACTTATGAGTTCTTCCGCGGTCATAGGAGGGCTCACATTAACGGGAATGAACACTGCGGTGACTCAGGCAATATCTCATGGTCATACTGCAATATACACAAAAAGCATCACCTATCAGATGCGTTGGAATAGCGTAGTTGCGATTCTCACACTGATTGTGCTTTTTACATTACAAAACACCCGCAATGGACTACCATTTGTTGTTTTTCTGCCAATAGTAATCGGAACAACACTATTAACCGCCTACAACACATACGCTGCCTATTACAGTGGTCGTAAGGATTTTAAAACACTTGCCCAGTCACAAATAATTATTACTCTAGCTCAAACACTCTTATCAGTACTCATTGCAATTACCAGCAAGAACGGAGCCATGATTGTCGCTGGTATATTTACTATTCAAACAATAGTCACGTACATATATCATAAAAAAGTAGTTCAAAAATTATCAATTGATAGCACATCAGAAGACACCCTCGATAGTGTTCTACTATTTGGCAAAAAAGTATCATTCATTAATTTTTTTAAAATTCTTTCAGATCAAGCTGACAAGATCATTACTTTTATTATTCTTGGACCAGTCGCTCTTGCTCTCTATTCTTTTGCATATGCAATACCAGATCAAATTCGTGGTTTTTTCAAAATTATTCCAGCGCTATCACTCCCCTATTTTGCAGAAAAAAATGAATTGCGTATTCGCCAGGTACTACGACGCTATTTATTGTTATTTTTTTGTGTAGTATTCGTGATCGCAAGTATCTATTTTTTCATTGCGCCATTTATTTTTAAAACATTTTTTGCACCATATAGTGATGCCATACTCTATTCGCGTGTCATTGCTTTTATAATGATACCAACAGTATTACTGTTTCCTCTCACAACATATCTGCATGCACGCAAAAAAGCTCGAGTACTTGCCTATACAAACATCATGCAGGCAGCACTTGATATCACTGGCATCATTCTACTTGGAAAAAACTTCGGACTCACCGGAGTACTTATTACACGTGCGTTCAGTACGACTATTACACTCAGCGTACTTATACTCTACGTTTTTTCACATACTATTTCTTCCTCAGACGAACAAAAAATTCATAATTAAACAAAATACTATCAACAGCACCAGTCTCAAGTGAACGCAGTGCGTCTTGAGGTGACGAGACGATCGGCTCTTCGTGCATATTAAAACTTGTATTCATGATAAGCGGAATACCTGTTTTTTCATAGAATGCATGAATGAGCATCCAGTACGATTGATTGCGATCCTTGCGCACTAATTGCGGACGTGCAGTTCCATCCACATGCACAATTGCAGGAATTTTTTTCTGCCACTCGTGCTTCACATCAAATGTGATAGTCATGAACTCTGCCGCGTGACGAGCATGCTCTACATTTTGAAACAAGGCATCCGCGTATTCACTGAGAACACTTGGTGCAAACGGCATAAAATCACTACGCTGTAAGCGCATATTTAAAAGATCATTAACCTTTTTATCTCGAGGATCTACAACAATTGACCGTGCCCCGAGCGCTCGTGGACCAAATTCCATACGACCATCAAACACACCAATGATTTCTCCATTCGCAAGAAGATCTGCTGTCTGCTCATATGAGGTAAACGGTTCAATTTGATACAGTGAATTATTCTCCACAACAGACATAATGTCTGCCCGAGTATAGTGAGTCCCCAGATACATATGACGTAATGGTCCGACACCTTCAAAATTAGATGTAGTTTCAGACATATACTGCCATGCGGCACCGAGCACTAATCCCTCATCACCCATCGCAGGTTGTATAAAAATAGAAACATTAAAACGATCTTTAATTCGTTGATTTAATTTAACATTCGCAAAAACTCCACCAGCCACACAGATAGATGTGTGCGGATATTTTGTTAAGAGCACACCTACGTGCTCAAGCATAATTTCTTCCAATAAGCCCTGCGCACCAGCAGCAATTTCTTCTTTTGTATACCCTTCTTGAATTAATGATTTAACTGTTGTTACCATTTTTTTATACGGGGTGCGTTTAAAATGCAAACCGCCTTTTGTGGTACGAGCAAAATCTTTCTTCATTCGTTCAATCAACACACTTGATGCAGCGTACGCAGCAAGACCTACCAATTTCCCCTCATGCTGATTTGGTTTAAACCCTAAACCCTCAGTAACAGCTCCATAGAATGCTCCGAGTGATTCATTTGTATCACCAACAACAGCAAGATTCCATATACCATCTTTTACAGAATATGCGGTATGGGAATAACTATCCCCCAAGTTATCGCAAGTAACTACTAAACTTTCTGTGTATCCACTACAAAAAAAAGCAGAGGCTGCGTGAGCCCGATGATGGTCACAAAAAAAGAGGACTGCATTCGGACAGTACTTTTTTTGAAATGAACGAACAGCTCGCTCTTTTATGAACGCCTGCCATATATTATAAAAATTCCCTAAAACAATTTTAGGTCGTTGTATTGCGTATGTTGAAGCTGAGCTTAATTTTCTTTTTGCGTATTGAATCCAACTCATGTGTGACACACACACGACATCAATCTCATGTGCGCCTATATTCGAATCAGCTAATACAAAATCGATAGAACGCACTGGCCACCCCCAAAAAAATTTCTTACGATTAATACGCTCTTCTGAAACAGCAGCGAGTAGCACTCCATCCTTGAAAAGCGCTGCTGATGCATTATGTCCATCATGTATAGAAAGAAGTACCATTATAACAACTCATTAATTGTCTTACTTTTTTGTAACTTATCCATAATATATGTTTTAGCGTTTTTTTTCATATCTTCCAGCAGTTTATTTTTTTCAGATATACACTGCAAAGCGTTATTCCAATCATCAACCGAGGTTACCGCGAAGCCCCGTTCATTCGCATCACCAATACTATCACGCAAACCACCCACAGGAGAAACCATAACGGGTAACCCAGCATACATAGCCTCAAGAACCGAAAGACCCAGAGATTCTGAGCGTGAAAGTTGAACCAATACATTCGCAAGAGAATAGTACTGAAAAACTTCGTCGTGCGGTACTGCGCCAATAAAAATCACGCGATCAGACAAACACAACTCCTTGGCGCGTGCTAGTAAATATCCCTTCTGGCTCCCTTCACCAATAATCAAGCAGTACACTGTGGACGGAGAATATTGCATATACTCAAGCAATCGATCAACTCCTTTTTCTTTCTCAAGTCGAGACACCGAGAGGACAACGCATGCGTCAGGAGGAATACCAAACATGTCTCGTTTTTTTTCATTTGCTATTGAAAAAGAAACAGTATCATGCAGTGTATTCGGGGTAATCATACGTATGTGTGATGGTTCCATTAAAAAATATTTTTGTGCATATACATATCCATCATCACTGAGCACAAAACAGTAATTCACTACGGAGCGCACGCTACGCTCCACTATTATTGTATAGAGATATCTCATCCAACGATGCGTCATACGTGAAAGTGTTCGGTGTAATGTATTAATAAAATATACAACTGTTGGTTTTTGTGAGACAAAAAGCACCCACCACACGAGAGATGCATCGGCAACAACCACTGTATCGAACTGATGCAGTTTATGCATTCGCCATGCATGCAACCCAAGATATACATCAGAAAACGGTCGCACATGTCGGAAAGGAAATGCTATTGTTTTGACGTGCACACTGTGGGAAATAGATCCAATATATGCGTCCGTTCCAATCTGGAGCATCGTTATTGTATTATTCTCTGGGTTTAAACCATCACGAACGAGCCGTCGATAGGCCTCATCAGGCATAGTGCGTGACATATTTCTCCAATCATACGAGAGATACAAAATATTCATACTATTTTTCATAGAACATTGTTTTGTATACCTGAATAATACGCTCTATCAGAGCAGGTAAACTATACTGCTCTTCCACGATATGTCTAACCTTCTTTTGCATGCTGAATCGTTCATTTGGACTCAGATTCAAGAACCACTCCAACTGAGTGGCGAGTTGCTGTGCATCATGACACCCAAATATAAAATGTTCAGCATGAAGCGACGCATCAAATGCGAGTATATCTCGCAGATTAGAGTTACAACTCAACACAACAACTGACGCAGACATGGCTTCGAGCATTACTTTATCAAGACTTCCCGTCATACTTGCGTTCACGAAGACGTCCATTCCGGCACACAATGCTACAATTTCGTTATTATTTTTTTCACCAACAAAAAAAACGTGGTTTTCAAGTGATCGTTCCCGTACAAGGTTCTGAAGTGTGTACAGGTACTTACTTTGTTCAATACTTGCAACACCCCCAACGATGGTCAGCGCGCTGTCAATTCCCTTATCACGTAAAATTGCAACTGCTTCAATAATTACTTCAAAATTTTTCACAGGAGATACACGACCTACTGAAATAATAGAAAGACGTGATGATGACTGGAGCGAGCCTGTATTGACTGAAAGATTCTCATGCACCGGAACCCCATGACGAACAATATGACGTTTTGGTGTAGCGATACGCAAACTTTTTTCTGTAGGCGTAAAGCATGCATCAACCCATCGTACGGCAATTTTTAAAGAAAGAGTAACCACACCATGTGCATACCATAAACCAATTTTTTTACCGCATATCCGCCACAACCAAGCACCGAGCAACACATATATCTGATTCATGTGGACAAATACAACATCATATTCTGCACGATATTCCCACGTCAGATAATAAAAACGAGCGACGCGCATAATTCGTGAATTACCTTTTTCCTTTCCAAGAGAATACACCTCCACATTTGAGGGTAGAGTATACTCACCTTTTTCAAGGCAGAGAACAATAACAGTACTACACTGGCTCGCAAGCACCTGTACCCATTCGTGGAAAAAACCCAACACGGGATCATTTTTATCTAGTTTTTGAGTACATATAAGCATCCGCATACATTTACACACTGTATAGTAGCACACTACAATATCTATCTACAGATTGGGGTATTTTCTAAGGCAGCCGCATATGAATCGTGCATGGCTTTCATATGTTTTGGAAAATCAAGGATAGCAGAAAAATCAGTTGTTTGTAGTTGTTTTTTTGTCTCGTTATACTGCTCTGTATGAGTCACTATGCGTTCCAAGAGCACAGCTGCTGATCCAGGCTTTTCCACAATCCAAGAATTTTTCCCATGGATAATATACTGCGAAGCAACACCTACATTCGTAGTCAGCACAGGTGTTCCTCCAAGTAGTGATTCAACAATAGTCATTCCATATCCTTCACTCGGCGAAAGCGTTATGAAGAGATCAGCTGCTTTATAGTATCGTTCAGGTGTGAGCGTCCATGGCATAAACGCAATGCGTGTCACACCAAGTTTTTTTGCATACTGCTCCAATCTATCTTTTTGAGAACCTTCTCCCACAATAACAAAACTCACTCCTCGACATTTTTTTTCAATCACCGCTGCACATTGAATAACTGCATCAATTTTTTTTTCAGATTCAAGCCGAGACATACTAAGCACAAGGAATTGAGTATCAGGAATACATGCGCGAATAGATTCATCTGCCTCTGCCATTTGATACCGAGTCTTATCAATATAGACAGGAAGCACGTCAACAGGACACCGTGCAAACGGAGCAACTGCTTGTTCCACAACTTCTGAAACAACGCGAATCCGATGCGCATATCGAACAACGAAGCACGTGATCACTGACGGATGAAAGTCGCTATGAATTTGAATATGTAATCTTTTGCCTCGCATAACCGAAACAAACAAGGCAATTAATCCATGCGTGGTGGGATTTTGACTTGAAATAACATCCACATCTTTTGATACCTTCCATAAAAAAAAGAGGGCTTTAAAAAAAAGCAACACTCTATACGGCGAATACACAGAATAAAATGAAGTATTCTTTTTCGCACCAATATTTTTTTGGTGATAATACCGAGCGCTACGCGAAACAACTGCAACAACGTATGAATCATACATATCCACACTTCGAAGTGTCCGTGTGCGCACAGCACTTCCCTCTTCAAATAATTTTGTATCACTTCCAATTATAAGTAATTTCATATCAATAATTTTTCAAATTTACTACCAATCACATCCCATGTGTGTATATATGTACAATCCTCAATAGCAGCCAGATAGCGTTTATATTGAGATTCATCTGAAAGAGCATGGAATCCTTGTCGAATCGAATCTTCATCAAATGGATCAACAAAAAAACCCATTGATGCAAACCGCGGATGCAGTCCTGTATGTTTTGTCACAATAAACGGTTTACCTCGTGCCACTCCTTCTAAAACAAGGTTCGGACTTACTTCTGAGAATGAGACGACTGCCGTAGCATGGCACTGGGTTACTATTTCATGTAAATCGTTCTGAGACATCGATGTATCTATGAGCGAGATCGGTGGATGCTTCATGGCATTACGCACCTTTTTTAGCCTATCTTTATTTTTAAGTTTAATGGCACGACTTGCAGCAACATATGTATGTTGCATAGTTTCTGGACACATTTGTACCCCTGCAAAATAATTTTCAATGCATGTTGTTTTCTTTGTATCATATACATAACCATCAGAAAGAATTTTGCTCAACCATTCTGTATTCACAACAAGGTGTGACACGTTACGTAATACAAATGAAGTAGTTATGTATATCCATTTTTCTTTTAATGAGAGTGCAGGGAGTTTTTTGTAAAATGAATCAAGAGTGATTTCACTTCCCGTGCGTTCCACATACCTCTCCCAAAGAAAATCACCGCCGAGTCGCACTGTTGACGCAGTGCCGGTTATTCGACATGCAAGTATTGTGGGAAAGCCAACACTCGATGCATCTAAGGTAATAACATGATCTGTAGACAGCGCACGGGCAAATACCCTAAAAAAATAAAAAAGATGCCGGAATCCTGATGGTATTTTTTTTTCAAAAGCAAAGGAAACAATAGTGACTTGGTGCCCTTTTTGTTTAAGATATTTTTCCAGGTGAAACGCGTATGATGCTGGACCTCCAATATCTGATTGGAGTAACGGAGTTGAAATAAGTATCTTCATACATTCACCCTATCACCCACCGATGTTTCAGACAACACCGCTCGCATTCGACCAGCAAGAACATCCCAATCATATCGATCAGCGACCATGTGTTTTGCTTGCACAATAACGTGATCGCGAAGTGTTTCATCCTCAAGCATAGAAACCGCACGACAAATACTTTCGGGATTATGTACTTCGCAAAAAATTCCCGTTTCTTTTTCTTTTAAAAAGTCAGGAATGCCACCGACGGGCGTTGCAATCACCGGAATTCCAGCGGCCATTGCTTCAAGAAATGCATTTCCCAAACCTTCGGA
>Ga0075163_10007034_pt1 | contig 14921 bp, 10 predicted proteins | sample JI1023141ADNA_FD_71478 | JGI IMG/M metagenome (GOLD analysis project Ga0075163, IMG submission 71478) | Wastewater effluent complex algal communities from Wisconsin, to seasonally profile nutrient transformation and Carbon sequestration -... | ecosystem: Engineered > WWTP > Effluent > Algae...
GAGCACCGCCTGGCGATGGGCGCGGTCGGCGATGACGTCCGCGCGGTCCTGGTGCGCGGCTGGAGCGGCGGCTACCGCCGGCGCTGGCTGGGCATGGTCGCGGTCGACGAGCGCCTGGTCGAGCTCGGCGATGGCCCCGAGACCTGCGACGGCGTGCCGTGTCGGTTCATCGACGAAGCCAGCCGGACCTTGCGGACCCGCGGGCTCGCCGCGTATCTCGCCGACACCTGGCGTCCGGCCGCCGAGGTCGCCGTCGAGTACGGCGTGCGCTGGCAGTCGAGCCAGCTCGGCTCGGCGTTGACCACCCGCGACTGGCTGCCGCGGGTGAGCGCGGCGTGGGATCCCGTGGGCGGTGGTCGGTCGCGGGTCTTCGTCGGTTGGGGCCGCTACGCCGCCGCGCTGCCGGTCGGACTCGGCGAGCGGGTGTTCGCCGGCCCGGCCTCGCTGACCCGGTTCGACGCCACCGGCGTGCCGGCCGATCGCGTCGTCGAGGGCACCGGGATCCCGGTCGCCGACGACGCCCGCGGCACCCGCGTCGACGAGGTGCTGGCCGGCGCCGAGGTCGGTCTGGCCGACGTGGTCCGGCTCGGCGTGCTGGCGCGGTCCCGCCACCTCGGCCGCGCCCTCGAGGACGATCGCGGCTACCTGGGGGCCGCCGGGCGCACCGGCCCGGTCGCCGCGCGCCGCGAGTTCACCGAGGTCGCGGCCTGGCTCGACGGCGCGCCGACCTCCAAGCTCGGGCTCCGGCTCGGCTACGCCTGGTCGCGGCTCCGCGGCAACTGGCCGGGCCCGATCGATCCCGTCGAGGGCACGACCTTGGGCCTGTCGACCCTGTTCGACTACGGCGCCGATCCGGCGATGACCAACGCCCTGGGCGCGCTGCCCAACGACGAGCCGCATCGGTTCTTCGCCGAGGTGGCGGTGCGCGGTCGGTGGCGCGGCCTGGCTCTCGACGGCGGCGTGCGCGCCACCGCGTCGTCGGGACGGCCGCGCAGCGCCCGGGTCGGCGGCGATCAGGCGTTCCTGATCCCGCGCGGCGCGATGGGCCGCCTGCCGAGCCAGACCCGGGCCAGCCTCCACCTGGGCGCGCGCCGCGGCCGGCTGACCGTCGGCCTCGACGTCTACAACCTGTTCGATCGGCGCGGCGCGCTGGCGATCGACGAACGCTACAGCGACGACGGCGAGGCCATCGCCGGCGGCGCGGCTGGCGATCTGGTCTGGCTCAAGACCGCGACCGGCCTCGCCGCGAGCCGCAACCGCGGCTACGGCGCGCCGCTCCGGTTCCAGGCCCCGCTGACCGCGCTGGTCGGCGTCGCCGTCGAGCTATAGCGGCCGTCCGCCGCGCCCGCCGCGCCGCCGTCGCCGGCCACCGCCGGGGCGGGGCTCGTTGCCCCCGGCGCCACCGGCCGGTCGGGCCTCGCCGCTGGCCGGTCGGGCCGCCGCCGCTGCGGGAGCCGCCGCGGTCCCCGCCGGGCGCCGGTCATCGGCCCGCCGGTCGTCGGCCCGGCCGCGGTCGTCGCGGCGACCGTCGCTGCGCTCGCGCCGTCCGGCCGCCAGGCGCTCGGCCTTCTTGGCCTGCATCTGGGCCTGGGGCGACATCGCGACGCGCTCGCCGGGCCGGAGCGGCTTGGGCGCGCGGTCCTCGAACGGGTGGCCCTCGATCACCGGGATCTTCATCCGGATCAGCTTCTCGATCGCGACCAGGAGCTCGCGCTCGTCGGCCTCGCAGAACGACACCGCGTAGCCCGACGCCCCGGCGCGCGCGGTGCGGCCGATGCGGTGGACGTACTGCTCGGCGACCTCGGGCAGATCGAAGTTGACGACGTGGGTGATCTCGTCGATGTCGATGCCGCGGGCCGCGATGTCGGTGGCGACCAGGACCCGCAGCTTGCCGGCCTTGAAGTCGGCCAGGGCCCGCTCGCGCGCGCTCTGCGACTTGTTGCCGTGGATCGCGGCGGCGCCGACGCCGTTGTCGGCCAGGTGATCGGCGATGCGGTTGGCGCCGTGCTTGGTGCGCGAGAACACCAGCACCTTGCGCATGCCGACGTCGCGCAGCAGCTCGATCAAGAGCGCGCGCTTGTCGCCCTTGTCGACGTAGGCGACCTCCTGCTCGACCTTCTCGGCGGTCGACGACACCGGCGCCACCGCGACCCGCACCGGGTCGTGGAGGAGCTGATCGGCCAGCTCCTGGGCCTCGGGCGGCATGGTCGCCGAGAAGAACAGCGACTGCTTGCGCGCGGGCAGGAGCCGCAGCACCCGCCGGACGTCATGGATGAAGCCCATGTCGAGCATGCGGTCGGCCTCGTCGAGGACGAAGACCTCGAGGCGGTTGAGGTCGACCAGGCCCTGGCCGGCGAGATCGAGCAAGCGACCCGGGGTCGCGACCAGGACGTCGAGGCCGGCCCGCAGGGCCTGCTTCTGCGGCTCCATGCCGACGCCGCCGAAGATCACGATCGTCTTCAGGTGGAGGTGCTTGCCGTAGGTGGCGAAGCTCTCGGCGATCTGGGCCGCCAGCTCGCGGGTCGGGGTCAGGATCAGCACCCGGATCGGCCGCGGGCCGCGGCTGGTCGGCGGCGCCGGGGTCACCAGGCGTTGCAGGATGGGCAGCGCGAACGCCGCGGTCTTGCCGGTGCCGGTCTGGGCCAGCCCCAGCAGATCGCGGCCGGTCAGGAGGTGGGGGATGGCGCGGGCCTGGATCGGCGTCGGACGCTCGTAGCCTTGCTCACGCACGGCGCGCGCGATCGGCTCGATCAGGCCGAGGTCGTCGAAGCGCTCGGGCAATGGTTCTCTCACGGGGCGCGCACCTTGCCACGAAACCCGGACCAGGCGGGAGTCGCCGGACCGGATCTCGTCGGATCAGCGGCGCGCGTCGCCGCCGCCGCCCAGGAGCCCGCCCAGTTTCTTACGTTTTTCGGGGTCGTCCCCGAACAGCCGGATCCGCTTGCCCGCCCGATTGTGACCGATCGCATAGACCAGCCCGGCGATCCCCGACAGCGGCAGGAGCACCATCAAGACCGGCATGAGCAGGAACATCGGCAGGATCTTCGACACCACGCCGGCGATCAGCAGGTAGCCGACCGCGGCCGGGATGGTCTCGCGGAACGACCCGGCGTAGAGCCAGCCCAGGGGCCCGAACAAGAACGACAGGCCGCCCGAGACCAGCCACGACTTCTCCCCGGCCTTGGTGGGGCGCGCCAGCTCGGCCTTGACGTCGCCGGCCTTGCGGGCGAGGGCGACCGCGCGCTCGAGATCGCCGGCGCCGCCGCGGCTGCGCGCCGGCGGCACCTCGGGTTCGTCGTCGGGCGCGGCCGATCGGCCACCGTGCAGGGCGGCCTGGCGCTGGCGCAGCGCGTCGCGCTCGGCGGCGGCCGCCGCGCGCTGGGCGACGATGCGCTCGCGGGCGGCCTCCTTGCGGGCGCGATCGGCGGCGGTCTTGGCCGCGACCTCACCCTCCAGCTCGCGCAGGCGGGCGCGCACGGCGTCGTCGTCGGCAGCCACGGCCCGAACTATGGCATGATTCCCGGCCTCCACCATGCGCGGCGCGCTCTCGCTCTTGCTCGCCCTCGCGGTCGCCGGTTGCGCCGGCCCGCCGCTGCCCGCCGATCGCCGGGACCGGGCGATGGGGATGGGCAAGCCCCGGCCGCGGTCCGACGGCAAGCACGGCTCCGAGGCGATCCGCGAGCCGGCCGACCCCGAGACGGTGTCGGGCCAGGGCAAGCGCTGGGGCGGCTGGCGCTACGCCGGCGATCGCGACGACTGCTTCTTCCTGGTCGGGCGCAAGTGCTATCCGACCGAGGCCGCCGCCTGCAAGGCCGCGAAGTGCGGCCGCGGCAAGTGCGATGTCGACGGCGCCGGCCCGGCCACGGTTCGCTGTAAGAAGTAGGGCGCACCACGACCTCGCGGCGGCGGCCCCGACGAGCGCGTGGTGCCGGTCACGGAGGCGAACTCCGCACCCATCGCCCGCCGCGATCCGTGGTCAACTCCCGGCGATGCGGTCCTCGCGCCTTCCGACCCTCGCGTTCGCCGCCGTCGCCGCCTGCGCTGGTGGTTCGTCGACCACCCCGGATGGGCCCCCAGCCGACGCGGTGAACGCCGCCGACGCCCTCCCACCCGACGGTCGCCCGAGCGAGAGCTGCATCTTCCCGGGCGGCGAGCATCCGGGCACCGAGCGGCTGACCGATCCGCTCGGCGAGGCTACCGTCGCGATCGACGACCCGGCGGCGTGCGCCCGCCGCTACACCCTCACCACCACCGCGCCGCGCCGCGACGGCCTACCGACCAACCCGCGGGTCGTGGTCGAGGCGCCGGGCGCGCCGACCGTGCGCACCGGCCACCACCTGTTCGACGCGCTGTACGCCCTGGCGCTGGCCGAGGTCGGCGAGGCCTCGGTGGCCGCGATCTCCGACGGCGCCTTCGCCGACGGCGCGCCGGTGCCGTGCCCGCCCGGCGGCTGCTTCGAGACCGGCCGGCTGTGGCGCTACGTGTGGACCCGCGACGTGTCGTACGCGGTCGATCTCGGCCTGGCCGCCGTCGACCCGGTGCGCGCGCGCAACTCGCTCGAGTTCAAGCTGAGCGCGCCGCGCCGCGGCGGCGCCGAGCAGATCGTGCAGGACACGGGCACCGGCGGCAGCTACCCGGTGTCGTCGGATCGCGTGGTGTGGGCGCTGGCCGCGGACGCGCTCCTACCGCACCTCGGGGCCGCCGATCGCGCCGCGTTTGGCGATCGCGCGTTCGCCGCGCTGCGCGCCACCGTCGAGCATGATCGCGGCGTGGTGTTCGACGCCGTCGACGGGCTGTACCTGGGCGAGCAGTCGTTCCTCGACTGGCGCGAGCAGAGCTACGCCGACTGGACCGCGACCGATCCGGCGACGATCGCCACCAGCAAGGCGCTGTCGACCAACCTCTTGCACCTGCGGGCCCTCGAGATCACCGCCGCGCTCGCCGACCAGCGCGGCGACACCGCGGCGCGCGATCGCTACACCGGCTGGGCCGACGCGCTGCGCACCCGCATCCGGACCCGGTTCTGGGACGAGGCCAGCGGCCAGTTCGCGACCTTCGCGCCGACCTTCCTCGACCCGGCGCCGGCCCGGCGTTGGGACCTGCTCGGCGCGGCGCTGGCGATCGTGACCGGCGTGGCCACGCCGGCCCAGGCCGATCGCGTGCTGTCGACGTATCCCCACCTCGGCCCGGGCGCGGCGCCGGTGATCTTCCCGCAGCAGCAGCTCACGCCGATCTATCACAACCGCGCCGAGTGGCCGTTCGTCACCGCGTACTGGCTGCGCGCCGCCGCCGCCGCCGATCACGACGGCGTCGCCGATCGCGCGATGGCCGCGCTGGTCCGCGGCGCCGCCCTCAACCTGTCGAACATGGAGAACCTCGAGACCGTCACCGGCGCGCCGTGGGTCGACGACGGCGCGTACTCGGGGCCGGTGGTCAACTCGCACCGCCAGCTGTGGTCGGTGGCCGGCTACCTGTCGATGGTCCACCACACGCTGTTCGGCCTGCGGTTCGGCCCCGACGGCCTGACCGTCGCGCCCTACGTGACCCGCAGCCAGCGCGAGGGCTGGTTCGCCAGCTCCGGCTCGCTGGTCCTCAATCACGTGCGCTGGCAGGAAAAGACCCTGACCGTCATCGTGCGCCTGCCGCCGGTCGACGGCACCGGCGCCGCCGGCGGCAGCTACCAGGTCGGCGAGGTCCGGCTCAACCTCGCGGCGGTCACTGGTCCGATCCGCTACGACCAGCTCCCCGACCAGAGCTACGTCGAGGTGACCCTCACCAGCCCGACCGCCGCGTCGCCGGCGCCGCTCACCGTGCGCAGCGCCGCCGACTGGCGCGACGTGTTCGGCCCGCGCACGCCGCGCATCACCGGGATCACGCGCGCCGGCGCCGCGCTGACCGTCGGGGTCGCGGCCGGCGCCGACGATCCCGCTGCGCTCCGGCTGTCGATCTATCGCGACGGCGCCCGCATCGCGACCGACCTGCCGGGCACCACCACCAGCTACACCGACGCCAGCGCCGATCTGGCGCGGTCGCCGTGCTACGTGGTCGAGGCCTGCTTCACCGCGAGCGGCAACTGCTCGCAGCACGCGGCGCCGGCCTGCTGGTGGGGCGACGGCGCGGCCGCGATCACCAGCTACGGCGCCAACACCTTCGTCGCCACCGGGGGCACGGCGTCGACCAACCACGGTCGCTTCCACTACCAGGACTGGGGCGATCCCGGTCATCGCCTGGTGGTGCCGGCGGTGACTCCGACCCGCACCGGCCCGCACCTCGTGCAGGTGGTCTACGGCAACGGCGCCGGGCCGATCAACACCGGCATCACCTGCGCCGTGAAGCGCGTGACCGTCGAGGACACCGGCACTGGCCAGGTCGTGGCCAGCGGCGTGATCCTCATGCCGCACCTCGGCCGCTGGGACACCTGGGGCAATAGCACCTTCGTGCGCGCCGACCTGACCGCGGGCCGCACCTACCGCGTGGTGCTGAGCGACGACGCCGGCACCGTCAACATGTCGGCCTTCGCACACTTCGCGCGATACACCGGTGGCACCGGCGGCGCTGGCGGCGAGTTCGCGCGGGTCAACATCGCCGAGCTGAAGCTCCTGGCGCGCTGAGCGCGATCACGGTCCGGTCAGCGCGGCCAGCGCCGCGACCGCCAGGTGGCGATCGACCTGGGCCCGGGCCAGCCCCGCGTCGGCGGCCAGCGCCTGATCGTGGCGCTCGAGCACGTCGAAGCTCGTGCCCAGGCCGGTGCGCCAGCGATCGCGCGCCAGCTCGACGGTGCGATGGGCCAGCGCGGCGGCGGCGGACGCGGCCGCGATCCGCCGCTCCGAGAGCGCGAGCGCGTCGACGGCGCGGGTGACCGCGGCGGTCAGGCCGGCGCGGGCCGCGGCGTCCTCGTGGACCAGCCGCGCGCGCGCCGCGCGGGCCGCGGCCTGGCGCCCGGCGGCGGCGCGATCGCCGACCGGCAGGCGGAACGCCAGCGCCGCGGAGGCCTGGTAGCCGTCGCCGCGCCCGAGCTGAGCCCAGGCCTCGGCGGCGTCGGTGGCCTGGCCGGTCGGTCCGCCGCGCACGATCAGGTCGAGGCGCGGTCGTCGGTCGTCGGTGGCGCTACGCAGGTCGACGTCGGCGGCCCGGGCCTGGTGGCCCAGCGCCGCCAGCTCCGGCGACCACGCCAGGGCCCGCGCCACGGCGTCGGCCGGTGGCGCTGGCGTCGGACCGTCGAGCGGATCGGCGACGGCCAGGCGGGGCCCGCGCGGGTCGCGGCCGATCGCGACCGCCAGCGCGAGGCTGCGCGCGGTCAGCTCGGCGGCGGCGGCGGTGTGGGCCGCCTCGCGCGCCGCCATCGCTTGCTCGATCGCCACCACGTCGAGCTCGGCGGCGGTGCCGACGCCGGCCCGGGCCTGGGTCACGGCGAGCTGATCGCGCGCCAAGACCAGCGCGTGGGCGCGGAGCTCTAGCTCGCGCTCGGCGTAGGCCAGCTCCCAGTAGGCCCGGGCGACCTCGAGCGCCACCGCGGCCTCGACGCCGGTGTGGCGCGCGGCCTCGGCCTCGACCGCGAGCGCCGCGGCGCGCCGCCCGGCGGTGTGAGCGCTGCGTCCTCGATCGCGCAAGAGCGGCTGGACCCACACCAGCGCGACGCTCGGGCTGTGGATCGTGGTCGTCACGTCGGAGGCCGGGCCGGCCAGCGCGACGCGGGTGGTCGAGCGCGCGCGCTCTTCGCGGACCTCGAGGCCGACCCGACCGCCCCACGGCAGGGGTTGCCACAGCGCGGCCCGGGCGGCGACGGCGTCGAGGTCGGTGTCCTGGAACACCGCGCCGGCCACCGCCTCCGACGATCGCACCAGCCCCTCGGCCTCGACCTCGACGACCAGGTCGTCGACGCCCGCGGCGGCCCGGGCCAGGCCCGCGGCGCGGCGGCCGTCCTCGGCGGCGGCGCCGAGGATCGGGCTTTGGGCCCGCGCCTCGGCCAGCGCTTCGGCCAGGGTCAAGGCCGGGGCGCGGTCGCCGTCGTCGGCGATGGCCGCGGTCGCCGAGGCCAGCAAGGCCACCAGCGCCGCGGTCGCGCGGGCCCACGCGCGCCCGGAGCTCACAGCGCCTCCGCGGCCGGCGCGGTCGGCGCGATCGTCGGCAGGTGCACGTCCATCCGCAGGCCGAGGGGCAGGGCCAGGGCCGGATCGAGGGCGACCACGACCTCGAGGACGCGGGTGTCGATGCGGGCGCGCGGATCGTCGAGGCGCTGGGTCTTGCGCCCGAGCTCGCCCAGCACGCGGACGACCCGGCCGGTGAAGCGGCGCTCGCCGTAGGCCAGCGCGGTGGCCCACACCGGCTGACCGATCGCGACCCGGCCGACGTCGGCCTCGTCGACCTCGACCCGCAGCTCGAGCTTCGCCAGGTCGGCCAGGATCATGACCGTGGTCGGCGGCATGGTCGTGACGTGCTCGCCGACCTCGTGCAGCGTGCGCACGATCACGCCGGCGCGCGGCGCGCGCAGGACGTGGTGATCGAGGTGGACCTGGGCCTCGGTCAGCTCAGCGGTGGCGGCGGCGACCGCGGCGGCGGCCTCGGTCACCAGCTCGGCGCGCGTGCCCTTGCGCAGGAGCGCGGCCCGCGCGGCCGCGGCCTCGGCGACCCCGGCGGCGGCCGACGCCACGCCCTCGGCGGCGTCGAGATCGGCGGCGGCGATCGCGTCGGGGTTGGCGGCGTGCAGGGCGCGGGCGCGATCGCGGGCCGCGGTGCGCTCGCGGGCGGTGGCGGCGGCGGCGTCGGCCTCGGCGGCGGCCGCGCGCAGCTCGTCGGCGCGGGCGCCGCGGCGGGCCAGGGCCAGGCGGGCCCGCGCGGCCTCGAGGCCGGCGGTGGCGCGCGCGACGCGGGCCGCGGCGAGACGATCGTCGAGGCGGGCCAGGACCTGACCGGCGACCACCGCGTCCCCCTCGGCGACCTCGAGCCCGGCGATCCGCCCGGCGGCCTCGAAGCCGAGCTCGACCCGATCGCCCTCGGCCTCGACCAGACCGGGGGCGACCAGCTCGAGGGGCGCGGCGATCGCCGGCGGGGCCGCCGGCGCCGAGCCGCGGGCCCACAGGAGCCCGCCGAGGGCGAGCCCGGCCAGGGCCAGGCCGGCGGTGAGCTTGGTGGAAAAGGTGCGAGCGTGCGACATGACGTCCTCCGTTACGCAGCGTGGGGCTGAGAGATGGTGTCGACCGCGACCACCCGGCCGTCCTCGACCCGTGCCACCCGATCGGCGAAGCGCTCGAGGCGCGGATCGTGGGTGACGACCACCACCGCGCGGCCGGCGTCGGTGGCCAGCGAGCGCAGGAGCGCCATCACGCCGAGCGCGGTCTTGGTGTCGAGGGCGGCGGTCGGCTCGTCGCCGACGATGATCGCCGGGTCGCCGCCCAGGGCCCGGGCGATCGCGACCCGCTGCTTCTGCCCGCCCGACAGATCGGCCGGGCGGTGGTGCAGGCGGTTGTCGAGGCCGACCGCGGACAAGAGGCGTCGGGCCTGGCGGTCGGCGTCGCGGTTGCCGGGATCCTTCATCCGGATCGCGATCGCGACGTTCTCGAGCGCGGTAAGGGCCGGGAACAGGTTGAAGCCCTGGAACACGAAGCCGAACGCGCTGGCCCGGATCGGCGGTAGCGCGCGCTCGGGCAACCCGGTCACGCGCTCGCCGCGGACGTAGACGTCGCCGCGGGTTGGCTTGAGCAACAGGCCGAGGATCGAGATGAGCGTGGTCTTGCCCGAGCCCGACGGCCCCTCGATGAGCAAGATCTCGCCGGGGTAGATCGACAGGTCGGCGTCGGCCAGGGCGGTGACCTGGGTGTCGCCGTCGCCGTAGATCTTAGTGACGCCGGCCAGGGACGCGACGGCGGGGCGGTGCGAGTTCGACATGAGGTTCTCCAAGGTCGCGAGGGGCGAGCTGGGCGGCGATCAGCCCTTGAACACCGAGGCCGGATCGAGGCGCAGCACCTTCACCACCGACAAGAGCGCGGCGGCGCAGCACATGACCGCGGTCAAGATGGCGGTGCCGATGACCAGGGTCGGGGTCAGGAGCACGGTCAGGTTGGCGGCGACCATCGCGCCGCGCGCGGCGATCGCCAGGCCACCGCCGAGGGCGAACCCGACCACCGCCGAGATCAACGCCTGGTAGACGATCACGCGGACGATCGCGCCGTTGCGCGCGCCCATCGCCTTCAGCGTGCCGTACTCGCGCAGGTGCTCGAGGGTGCCGTTGTAGAGGATCTGCCCGACCACGACCAGGCCGACCACCACGCCCAGCGCCGCGGTGGTGAAGAACCCGGCGCCGACGCCGGTGCGCGACGACCAGTAGTGGCGGGCCCGGGCCGACATGCGTGGCCCGGTGTACGCGTCGAGGTTGGGCAGGGCATTCAGCCGGCGCGCCACCTCGGCCGGCGCCACGCCGGGCGCGGCCTCGACCATGACGAAGTTGAAGCGATCGGCGGGATACAGCGTGTAGGCGCGGGCGCTGTCGAGATCGGTCCACACGAACGGCGAGGTGGTGAAGCTGCGGATGCCGCTGGTCAGCGCCACCACCTCGGCGCGGGCGCCGAAGATCTCGCGGCGCTCGCCGACCCGCCCGACCTTGAGCTTGGGGGCCTCCGAGACGTCCGTGACGATCGCGCCGGGTTGACCGAGGCGGCGGACGTCGCCGGCCACCACGTTCCACGGCCGCAAGAGCCGCGCGCCAGGGTCGAGGCCGATCACCTGGACGCCCTGGGTGCCGCCGTCGGCCAGGCGGAACTGCCCGAAGGCCAGGAGCAGGCGCTCGGCCCGCGCCACGCCGGGCGTCGACGCCACCTGGTAAAAGGCGCGGTCGTCGATCGGCGAGGAGAAGTCGAAGTTCTCGCTGCCCTCGCCGGTGACCCACACGTCGGCCTCGGCGTGGTCGATCAGGTTCGACGCGTTCTGCATGAACCCGAGGTAGAGCCCGATCTGGACCAGGACCAGCATCACGCTGATCGAGACCCCGGCCGCCGCCACCGCGAACTTGATGCGATCGTGCAGGAGGATCTTGCGGGCTAGGGTCCACACGCCCGGCGGTAGAGCAGGCGGCGTGCCGAGGCGCTGACCGTGGCCCCACGCGGGGTTGCGCGCGTCCTCGGGGACGGCGGCGCCGACGGGCGTTCGCCGCGGTAACGGAACGTGACCAGATCGCGGTAAGGAACCGTTACCGCGTCGCTCCGCTCACGCCGCCAGCGGCAGCACGATCGAGAACGTCGAGCCCTCGCCCGGCTGCGACCGGACCACCAGCTCGCCGCCGTGGCCGCGCACGATCTTCTGCCCGATCGCCAGGCCCAGGCCGGTGCCGTCGGGTCGCGTGGTGAAGAACGGCTCGAAGATCCGCGGCAGATCGGCGGCGGCGATGCCGTGGCCGCGATCGATCACGTCGATCGCGACCCGCGCGCCGTCGCGGCGGGTCCGCAGCTCGACCGCGGCCCCGACCGGCGAGGCCTTGGCGGCGTTGTCGAGGAGGTTCCACACCACCTGGCGCAGGCGCGCCGGGTCGAGGTCGACCGACGGCAGGTCGGGCGCGTGGTCGCGGGTCAGGGTCAGCGCGCGCTCGTGGAAGACCGCGGCCGCGGTCCGGGCGGCGTCGTCGGCCAGGGCGGCCAGCTCGACCGGCTCGCGATGGAGCTGCAGCGGCTTGGCGTAGTCGAGCAGCTCGCGGACGTGCTGGTCGAGGCGGCGCAGCTCGGTCTGCGCCAGGTCGAAGTGCTCCATGTCGTCGGGCGGTAGGTCGACCTTGCCGCGCAAGATCTGGACGTTCATCTGGATGCTGGTGAGCGGGGTGCGGATGTCGTGGGCGATCGCGGCCGCGAACGCGCCCAGGGTCGCGAGCTGGCGGGCCTCGTCGAGGCGGTCGCGCAGGCGGCGGTGCTCGCAGGCGTCGGCCAGCCGGGCGGCGAGCTGCTGCGCGGCGTGCAGGCTCTCGCGATCGAGGACCCCGCCGGTGACGATCAGCGCGCCGTCGAGCTCGGCGCCGGCGCCGACCGCGACCGCCAGCTCGTCGGCGCCGCACCGGCAGCGCAGCCCGGTGGTCAGGACTGGGCGCAGCTCCGACGGCAGCGCCGCGGTCGGCACGAAGCGCGCGACCCCGCCCGCGGTCAGCTCGCCCAGGACCCGGGTCGCGGTCGCCGCCACCGCCGCCGGATCGCGGTCGGCCAGGCCCGGGGCCGCGGCGTCGAGGAGCTCGCGGCGACGGGCCCGCCGCGGATCGACCCCGGCCTCGAGGCGCGGCCGCAGCCGCTCGGCGATCACGAACACCGCGAGCGGCACCACCGCGGACAGCATGAGCAGCGGGCGCTCGATGCGCGGCCAGTAGGCCGCGGCCTTGCCGGCGGCGGCGACGCCGGCGGCGGTCAGGAGCAGCCCGGTCATCACGAACGCGGTCTCGAGCAAGAGCTCGCCGACCGCGCTGCGCATCGTGAACAGGTTGGAGCGCATGATCGCCAGGCCGATCAACACGAAGGACGCCAGCACCATCACCGTCGACTCGACCCACAAGAGCTGGTGCCACACCTCGGGATCGAGGTGGCCGTAGGCGGTGTAGACCGCGTTGGCGGTGAGCCAGCGCAGGGTGAGCGCCGCCAGCACCAGGCGCTGGCCGAGGCGATCACCGGTGGCGCGCCGCAGGTTGCGGAGCTGGAGCGCGAGGAAGACCACCGACACCGGGATGAAGTAGCCGAGGTTCAGCACCCCGGCCTCGCGCAGATCGCGCGACGCCATCATGACGCCGATCGCCGTCGCGGTCCACGCCAGCACCGGCGCCCGCCACCGCCACGGCATCGGCCGCGAGAACGGAAACGACCACGCGAACTCGATCGTGGCCCAGGCCAGGAGCGGCGCCAGGAGCGCGCACGGCAGGAGCACCTCGGGATCGAGCAGCGACGCGCCGAACAACCCGGCCACGCCGCGGTACAGCGCCATCGCCGCGTCGAGCAAGCCGAGGACCGCGAACGCGCGGTTGTCCCAGCGCCCGGGTTCGGCGCGCAGGATGAGCAGCGAGAACGCCAGCGCGACCGCGCCGATCAGGATGAGCAGGCCCGGCGTCACCGGTCGCTCCCGTCGTCGTCGGTGGCGTCGCCCGGGCGGACCAGCGCGAACTCGGCGATCTTGCGGTCCAGGGTCGGCCGGCTGATCTCGAGGATCGCCACGGCCCGGCGCTTGTTCCAGCCGGTCGCGCGCAAGACCCGCTCGATGTGACGGCGCTCGACCTCGCGCAGCGGCACCAGCTCTGGCCCGCGGTGTTCGTCGACGGTCGGGGGCTCGTCGACCGCCGACGCCGATCGCGGCGCGACCTCGACCAGCGGCAGGTGGCGGGCCTCGAGGACCTCGCCGGTCGACAGCACCACCGCCCGGGTCAAGGCGTTCTCGAGCTCGCGGACGTTGCCCGGCCACGGGTAGCGGCACAGAAGCGCCATCGTGTCCGCGCCGATCCGCCGGACCCCGCGATGGAGCTCGCGGTTGATCTTGGCCAGGAGCCCCTCGACCAGGAGCGGCACGTCCTCGGCGCGATCGCGCAGCGGCGGCAGGCGCAGCTCGACCACCCGCAGCCGGTAATAGAGATCGTCGCGGAACGTCCCGGCCGCCGCCATCGCCGCCAGGTCGCGGTGGGTCGCGGCGATCACGCGGGCCCTGAGCGGCACCGGCCGGCCGTCGCCGACCCGCTCGAAGACCCGCTCCTGCAGGACCCGCAAGAGCTTGGCCTGGAGCTCGATCGGCAGCTCGCCGATCTCGTCGAGGAACAGGGTCCCAGCCCCGGCCAGCTCGAGGCGCCCGGCCTTGTCGGCGACCGCGCCGGTGAACGCGCCTTTGACGTGGCCAAACAGCTCGGACTCGAGGAGCCCGGGGGCGAAGGCGGTGCAGTTGATCGCGACGAACGGCTTGTCGCGCTCGGCCGAGGCGTAGTGGATCGCCTTGGCCACCAGCTCCTTGCCGGTGCCCGACTCGCCGAGGATGAGCACCGTGGTCTTCGAGGTCGAGACCGCGCCGATCTGCTTGTAGACCTCGCGGATCGCCGGGCTCTTGCCGATCAGGTTGCCGACCCCGGCCGCCTCGGACTCGCGGGCGACGAACTGGCCGAGGGCGCGCTCGGCGTCGCGCGAGGCGGCGGCGCGCTTGACCACCAGCGCCAGGCGGTCGATGTCGAGCGGCTTGACCAGGTACTCGTAGGCGCCGCGCTGGATCGCGCGCACCGTCGACTGCATGTCGTCGCGGGCGGTGATGACCACGACCGGCGGTGGGTGATCCTCGGCCCGCAGGTCGGTCAGGACGTCGAGGCCGTCGACGCCCGGCAAGCCCAGGTCGAGCAAGACCACGTCGGCGCCGCCGGCCGCCCGCAGCGCCTCGGCGCCGTCGCCGGCGGTCACCACGTCGTAGCCCAACCCACCTAGGAATTTCTCCAGGCTGCGGCGGATCGAGCGATCGTCATCGACCACGAGGACGCGGGTCACGGGGGCTCCGCGGCCGGTCAATACAAGGGGCGTGCCGGGCGCTAACCGCCCGACCTTGCTCCGGCGCGCGCCGACGAGTGTAACGGAACGTGACCTCGAGGTCGCGATCCCGACGGAGGACCCAGCGTGGGACGGGTAGTCGCGGGGGCGCGCCCGGCTACAGCCCTGGCCGCGGTGGTCGATTCCACAGGTATGGCGCACGTGGTCACCCGGAGCTTGCTCCTCATCGATGAGGTGGCCACCGCCCACCGCCGCCCCGAACAGCTCCAGCTCGCCGCGCTGGTTCGGGCCGAGGGCTACGAGGTGACCCTGGCCAGCGGCTGCTTCGAGGCGATCGAGATCGCCGAGAGCCGGTCGTTTGGGTTGATCTTCCTCGAGCTCGCCGAGCCGACCGAGATCGGCCTCGGCATCCTGTACGCCCTGCGCGGCCTGCCGGCCCACACCTCCACGCCG
>Ga0075163_10007035_pt1 | contig 14920 bp, 14 predicted proteins | sample JI1023141ADNA_FD_71478 | JGI IMG/M metagenome (GOLD analysis project Ga0075163, IMG submission 71478) | Wastewater effluent complex algal communities from Wisconsin, to seasonally profile nutrient transformation and Carbon sequestration -... | ecosystem: Engineered > WWTP > Effluent > Algae...
GGCGGTTATCAATACTCATTGCCACATTGATCATATTCTTGGAAATAAATCTACGTGTGAGCAATACAACATTCAACTTTGGGCCCATGAGCTCGAGCTTTCAACGATCGCTAGAGCGCCTGTTGCCAGTTTAATGTGGAGCATTCCTTACCGCGAAACTCCTGCTCCTCATCACTTTATAAGAGAAGATAGCGTCATCAGATTTGGAAATACGACACTGGAAGTAAGATTTACTCCCGGCCATGCTCCCGGCCATGTTGTATTTATTCACCATGATGAAAAAACCATTATCGCCGGAGACGTGCTATTTAAAGGAAGTGTAGGCAGAGTTGATCTTCCAGGCTCCAATGCACAAGATCTTGTGAAATCAATACAAACTCAGCTGTATACTCTTGACAATGAATACATCGTTTATCCTGGACACGGGCCTGAGACGACAATTGGAGAAGAAAAGCGAGTTAATGCGTTCGTGCGTGAAAGCTGGTCGGCCTTCTAATCGTTATCCCTTTTTTAGAGTAAAACCGAAAGTGCTACCCACTTCTTCGGTACTGCGCACGGAGATGCTTTGATTATGACTATCGATGATGTGTTTACATATTGCTAGACCGAGTCCAGAGCCGCCCTCATTGCGTGATCTGCTTTTGTCAACCCTGTAAAATCTCTCGAAAATTCGCGGTAAATGCTCCATGGCAATGCCAATTCCATCATCGGCGATTTCAATAAGCAAATTATCACCCATATCATAAAATCTCACACGGGTTTCGCCTCCAATCTTGCCATAACTGACGCTGTTCATTAAGAGATTGACAAAAACTTGCTGGATTCTTTTTCTATCCGCTTCAACGATAATTGGTTTTTCATTCGCATTGCGAATACGCAAAGTAATGTCCTTCTTGCGTGCTTCAGGTTCAAGCATGTCAATAGTTTCCTTCGCAAGCGCCACAACATCAAATCGGGCAAGTTCAAGTGGAATATTGCCACTTTCGAAATTTGTTATTTGATCGAGATCCTTAATCAGATCTGCAAGGCGATCGCAGCTTGCACCAGCACGTTCAAGAAATTTTCTGTTGAGAGCTACATCAGTAAGATCTGTATCCAACAATGTATCAATAAAACCCTGAATGTTGAACACTGGGGTCTTTAACTCATGCGCTAGATTGCCAATAAATTCTTTGCGGTAGTTTTCTACGCTTCTTAATTCCTTTACCTCTCTGATTTTCTCATCGGCCCAATCAGCCACCTCACTATTCACGTCACCTAGTACATCGGTGCTCATCAGGATTTTTGGTTTACCATCGCTTTGGCTTTTTAAGGAGTGAATTGTTTTGTAAATTATTTTCACTTTGTGGTACAAAAACCTTTCGATGAAATAGTGCACAATTCCATACGAGATGCCAAAACCAAGAACAAGAAGAAGTAAAAGCCAGAGAATTTCAAATTCCCTTTCAAGAAAGTAGATGAGAAAAAAGTAGGTAATTGCAAGCAAACCGGTAATTAGCATGGCAGAGGCTAATGCCACACTTTTCGGTGTTCGGATTGTAAAAATGCTCACGGTTCAAATTTATACCCTACGCCCTTAATGGTCTTAAAATATTCGTCACCAAGTTTTTCACGCAGCTTGCGGATATGAACGTCGATCGTGCGATCACCGACTATAACATCATTTCCCCAAACACTAGCAAGAATATTCTCACGGGTAAATACTCTTCCAGGCTGAGACGCAAGCAACGCCAGCAATTCAAATTCCTTTTTCGGGAGGGAAAGTTCCTCACCATTTTTGAAAACCACGTATTTTTCTTTATCGATTACAACACCGCTATCTCCAGTTGTAGTTGTTTCCTTTTCGACACCGTGTGGTCGCCTTAACAATGCTTTCACCCTGCTCACCAAGACTCTTGGTTTGATAGGTTTCGCGATGTAGTCATCTGCTCCTGCGTCGAACCCTGCAATTTGCGAATAGTCCTCGTTGCGCGCAGTAAGAAACGCGATAATAAGATTGTTGAATTGTGGATTTTCTCTGAGTTCTCTGCAGGTTTCCATGCCATCCATTTCAGGCATCATCACATCGAGGAGCACGAGATCAGGATTAAAATTTTTAGCAATTTCGATGGCCTTCCTTCCATTGACCGCTGTCTGTACCTCGTAACCTTCCTTTTCAAGATTGTATCCAATCATTTCCAGAATGTCGCTTTCGTCATCAACCAGAAGAATTTTTTGTTTGCTCATCAGCTGTTTATTAGATCATTTAAATCCTTGACAAAGGAAAGGGCTTTAGGTTACTAAATGGTTAAGTCATCATTATTGGAAGAAAAATACTTATTGCGGATATCCAATTTCAACGCAACTTCACGGCAAAATTATACAAGTGTTCAATTCATACTATTCAGGGAAAACAGTTTGGGTTACTGGAGCAAGCTCTGGTATTGGAGAGCAGCTTGCATATCAGCTCTCGCAGGCAGGTGCCCATATTATCATATCAGCAAGAAGAAAAGAAGAACTCGAGCGTGTAAAAGCAGCCTGTTACAGCCCAAATGCCGTTGAAATTGTAATCTTCGATCAGTCGGACGAACATTCCATCAGAAATGCTGTGAGCGCAGTTCATACAGGACATACCAAAGTCGATATACTCTTCAACAATGGTGGCATCAGTCAGCGATCGGAAGCAATGGCGACATCACTTGAAATAGAACGCAAAATTTTTGACATCAACTTCTTTGGCAACATTTTGCTTTCAAAACTTGTCGCTGAAAAAATGCTTGAAGCCCGCAGTGGCGTGCTAGCCATAACAAGTAGTTTAACGGGCAAATATGGTTTTCATCTGCGTTCAGCATATTCCGCCACGAAACATGCACTTCATGGTTATTATGATTCAATGCGGATGGAAAATGAAAAAAATGGATTAAAAATCAGTCTTATCATTCCCGGGTTGATTGCTACCAACATTTCCCTCAACGCAATCAATGAACAAGGCAAAGGCACGGGAGAAATGGACAATAATCAAGCAAACGGCATAAGCGCCGCAGAATGTGCGCGACAAATATTGGCAGGCGTTTCAATGGAAAAAAAAGAATTTGGCGTTGGGGGCAAAGAGTTAATCACATTAAAATTACGCCGGTACTTCCCTGGAGTTCTCGATAATATACTTCGCAAGCGCTCCGCGAAATGACAAGGCCTTTTGAAAGCGAAAAGCTCAACACTTCATGCATTTTCATTTGCATGGCAATAATTTTCTTTGCAATATTCATCAACTACAGCTTCTTGTCCATCATGGTAAAAAGTGATGTATCTCGCTATTTTCTAAGTCCAATATTGATAATCACAGACATACTTTACTTGAGTGAAATAAAGAGCATCATTTCCACCACCAGCATTGAATTCAAAAGCGATACATTAATGAATTCTTCCCATTACTTCTTTTGGCGCAAAAAATTCGAATTGACAGAAATCGATCACATAACCGAAAAAGGAAGGGCCAATCGCTCGGGCGCGGTGCTGTGCTTACATCTCAAGAATCGCGAAAAGATATTGCTCAGACAACCCTGCTATCGTCTAAATGATTTAATTCTATTAAGAGATTATTTGATTGAAAAAGGAATCCGCAGCGAAATAAAAAGGCGCCGTATCAATCTTTAATTCTAGAAAAACGCAAAGCCTTCAACATAAAGTCGGGCAGAGGTTTTAGCGGATCTCGTTTCTCAACATTAAGATAAATCCCCCACTTTTCCATGATTGGAACTTTATACACTTCGATCATTTCGATCAATGTTCTATCATCATCGTGGATATATGTGCAATGCACTTTTGTGGTTCCCATGTTTAGTGCATCATTGCTATCACAAGTGAAAGGATAACCCGCTTTGGCTAGATCTGTTCCTAAGGCCTTCATGCCTTTTACATCAAAGCCAATGTGGGCAAAACCAATATCGCCCCAAATTCTATTTTCGAAAATAAAAAATGGTTTACGATCAATTGCCTGCACCAATTCGATATAAGTTTTTCCTGTAACACGAGCAAAACCACCACCTGGTTGAGCAGACTGCGTTAATAACACACGACGATATTTTTGCTCGCCGCCTGCCAATGATTTCCAATCATCAAATACACCTTCTTTATCATAAACCACTTCATCGAAGCCAAGAATGTCCCTATACAGCCTCAGTGCTTTATCCATGTTGCTTACACCAGTCGTGCAGCCCACCACACCACCACTGTGATGTTGACCAGATGTGTACCATGAATCGCCTTGCACGAATTGCCAAACATTAGCATCAGGGTCTTCAATGTAGAAAGTTGACCTTCCGGAAGGATCCTGTGAAATATCTGTTAATCCTGCTGCTGCATTCTGTTTGCAGAATGAGTGCGTTTTGTTGATGTCTTTACATTTTATCTGTGTGAAAAAAATACCGAGATCTCCAATCTGAACCTTCGCAATTGATTTTGTCGGTTCGAAAGACGTTGGTCGAATCACTTCAATTGCGCAACCACCTTGAAGATTCATCACCATGCTCGCACGTTTGGTAATTGTTGAATTTCTAGTATAAACATCCATGAGTGGTGCCGGTTGCACACTATCAAAAAAAGGAATATCGAGTCCGAAAAATTTTCTATAAAATCGGAGTGAACTATCCATATCCGATACAGCGACACCTATATGCTGCAACCCATTGATTCTTTTATACATCTTAAAAAGCGGTATTAACGTTTTTGATCCAAGCAATAATTTTGTCTCTTTTAGCAAACCATTCAGTGTACTTTGGATTTCCTGACTTCTGATATTCCTTGCACTTTATTCTATGCATTAATCTCTTCCAAACGGGCCACCATTGCAAAGAAATCAAACCACTCATCACCAAAAGCAAAATAATTGCCCCGGAAAAATTCCAACTGTGCGTCACAATTTTAGCAATAAAAAATATGATCAACAAATAGATTGGGGTAAGAAAAGTCCAGAAGCAAAGTCGAATTGAATTTCGAAATAGCGGATCCTTAATCACTTTTGCCACGAACCTTTCTGTGAGTGTGTAAATCGGATAATAAACCAACGCAGAAATCAGTGCGAATGGCAATCCAAATGCAACAATCATCAGTTCACCAAGATTTATGTTTTCACGATATAGATTTTCACTTAAGTGCAATTCATGCATTAATTTTTTATACTCATTCACATCATGGTTGAGGAAATGATGAAAATTTTCATTCTTATCTGCCCTTTCGGAAAATGTCTTGAAAAAATCAAATTCAGTAGCCAACGATCCATCAGCTGTCAATGAATCGCAAAGCGGCTTTAAGGACATAATCTCGTGATAAACGTTATCATTATCGATATTGATCATTAACGAAATCATTTTCTGCTGAATGATCTGTGTAATACCAGCGTGCACCTTCGGATTTGACAATTCCTCAGCGTTAAAAAGCTGATTAACTGAAATTGGTTCACCGAAGTTGATCAGTAAATTTTTCCGATACTCAAAATAATTCTCATACTCCAAACCGACAGGCACAATAACGAGATCCTTTACATCGGCATCCAATGCGCCGGTAATCATTCTAGCAAGACCCTTTTTCAAAGGAACCAATTGTTTTTTTCCCCTGTGTGTACCTTCCGGAAAAATGCATACAACTGCGCCTGCTTTGAGTCGATCGAAACACTCATCAAATGTTGCTTTATTTTTTTCAAGCAAATCAGCAACCCTATCTCTTTCGCGAAAAACCGGCAACATATTGAGGCGCCGGAGTAAATTGTTTATTCGAGGTTTTTTAAAAATATCAGCACGAGTAAGCCAATGCAATTGTTTTTTGTTCAGCAAACAAAGCACTACTGGATCCAACATAGCATTCTGATGATTTGCTACTAGAATTACCGGTTTGTTTGCGGGCATATTATGGCCATTTCTGACCTCCAATTCTTTGAAAAAGAACATTGCCCCAAGCCTTACCCAGGGTTTTAGCAATGCGTATAGAAATGTTTTAGTCTGCGGCAATACTGAAAAAAAATAATGGTGATTACAAGGATGAAAAGATCAAAAACCTTTTCATTCGTGATAATTCATCACTTTGTGGCCACCCTCCATGAGGTAACGATCGCGCGTGAACAACTCCACATCAGCCTTCATCATATCCGTCACCAATTGCTCGAGTGAGTGTTTATGTGTCCAGCCGAGTTTTTGCTTTGCCTTATCTGGATTGCCGATTAATAAATCCACTTCGGTTGGGCGGAAATATTTCGGATCAATTTCGATCAAAACTTTACCGGTTTTGCTATCAATGCCCTTTTCGTCAACACCAGTTCCTTTCCATTCTAGTTGAATACCAACATGTCCGAATGCAAGGTTACAGAAGTGTCTTACCGAATGAGTGACACCAGTTGCAAGAACAAAATCATCGGCTTCATCTTGTTGCATCATGAGCCACATACCTTCGACGTAGTCCTTTGCATGCCCCCAGTCGCGCTGTGCGTCAACATTGCCAAGGAATAGTTTATCTTGAAGGCCGAGGCTGATTTTTGCTGCTGCTCTGGTAATTTTTCTGGTTACGAAAGTTTCGCCGCGAAGCGGTGATTCGTGATTAAACAAAATTCCATTGCACGCATAAATTCCGTATGCCTCTCTATAATTTCTTGTTATCCAATAAGCATAAAGTTTAGCCACAGCATAAGGGCTGCGTGGATAAAACGGCGTTTCTTCTGATTGAGGAACTTCCATCACTTTGCCATACAATTCGCTGGTAGAAGCTTGATAAAACCTTGTTTTCTTTTCAAGCCCCAAAATTCTGATCGCCTCAAGCAGCCTGAGTGCTCCAGTAGCATCGGCATTAGCAGTGTATTCGGGTGTTTCGAAAGAAACATGAACGTGACTTTGTGCCGCTAGATTGTAGATTTCATCGGGCATTGTTTCTTGAACAATCCGGATAAGATTGGTGCTGTCGGTCAAGTCTCCATAGTGGAGAAACATGTTGACGCCTTGTTCGTGCTGATCAAGATAAAGATGATCAATTCGGTCTGTATTAAACAAAGAGCTTCTTCTTTTCACGCCATGAACTTCATAGCCCTTTTTCAGCAGCAATTCTGCGAGGTAAGCTCCATCCTGACCAGTAATACCAGTTATTAATGCCTTCTTTTTCATTCAGAAATTATTCAAGTTCAAACCTACGTCATTTTTCCCATTCAAAACGAATACCCATGAATCAAGCACTTTCATGCTTATCTGTATCAAATTGCAGCTCACTCAGTCGTTTATAAAGTCCGTTGCTGGCAATCAACATTTCATGAGTACCCTCTTCTCTGATGGTGCCTTTATCCAGCACCAAGATTTTATCAGCGTTTCTAATTGTTGAGAGTCTATGAGCAATAACGATTGAAGTGCGGTCCTTCATGAGTTTGTCCAAGGCATCCTGCACCTGACGTTCACTTTCGCTGTCGAGCGAGCTCGTGGCTTCGTCGAGAATTAGAATAGTTGGATTTCTCAGTACGGCTCGCGCTATTGCGATTCTTTGTCGCTGACCGCCTGATAGCTGAATACCTCTGTCACCAACGATGGTTTCAAATTTTTCAGGAAATGCTTCAATAAAATCTAGAGCGTTTGCTTTTCTTGCCGCTTCGCGTATTTCTTCAGCGCTTGCATTTGTTTTACCGTATGCAATATTCTCTCGGATTGTTCCTCCGAATAATATCACTTCCTGCGGCACAAATGCCATTTGGCTCCTGAGTTCTGTGAGGTCATAATCGGAAGCGTTTTTTCCATCGAAAGAAATTTTCCCTGAAACTGGCATGTAGAACTGTTGAAGTAGCGCAGCTATTGTTGATTTTCCAGAGCCTGAGGAGCCAACTAGCGCAATTTGTTCGCCTGGCTTCACCTTAAAAGAAACTTGCTTCAGCACTTCAATGTCGGGTCTCGAAGCATATGAAAAATTTACGTTTTCAAATACTACTTCGCCTTTCAGCAATTTGTCGGATGGTGTGGAAGAAAGATTAATAGCCTCAGTTTTATAACTGAGAATTTCCATTACATTTTCTATTACACCGATGCTTCGCTGCATTGAGCCCATTTGGGATGCAAGGCCTCCGATTGATCCTGCCACAAGTCCTGTGATGAAAACAAACCTTCCTAAAACATCGCTGCCGAGTTCGCCTGTTTCCTGCAAATGAGCGCCAACACCCATTACCAATCCTAAAGCACCAAATAAAAAGATGATAATAAACGTGCCGAACATACCACGCCATACAGCGCTTTTCATGGCTATTTCTTTGATGACATTTACACTGCTGGCATATCTACCAGTTTCATAAGATTCATTGGCAAAACTCTTTACATTCACTATACCGGTGAGTGACTCATTAACAATTACGCTGCTTTCAGCCACCTTATCTTGTGTGTGTTTGCCAAGTTTGCGAATGAAGCGCCCAAATAGCACCATCACAATGATGATCACAGGAAGGCTACACAACATAACAAGTGTGAGTTTGTAGGAATACGAAACTAACCAACCGACACCAAACACAATAATAACAGTTTGGCGAATAAATTCAGCCATAGTAATAGTGAGAGTTTCCTGAATAGTGGTTATATCACTTGAAATTCTGCTGCTCAAATCACCAACTCTTCTTTCATTAAAAAACTGCAATGGCATTCTGATAATCGTGCTGAAAGTATCCTTGCGGAGTGCGAGCATCGCGTTTTCAGTGACATAAGAAAAAATGTAAACCCTGAAAAAGGAAAAAACACCCTGAATAATGAGCAAAATAACCAAGGCAGTGAGGACTTTACCTGTTGTTCCCCACTCTGGATTTACGCCGAAATAGGCCACAACGCCATTCATCATGGATCCGCCTGCAAGCGGTGCACTTCCATCCGGACTAATGAGCTGGCCAAGCAGGGCTGTGATAACAATGACAAGCAAACCGGAAATTACCAGCAACAGCATGCCAATAGAAAACAAAAACCAATGAGGTTTAATGTACTTAAAAACACCTAATGCCCTTTTGAGGGAATCCTTAGAGATTTTTTTCTTCTCTTCTTTTTTTTCTTCTTGCAAAGCCTCTGAATCTTAAATGAGGCGCGAAGTTAGACTTGAAAGTGTCGGACTTGTAATGAGAGTGTCAGAAGGAATTATTTTTTCTTCTTAGGTTTCGACTTTTTGGCCTTTTTGAAGGCCTTCTCCAGCTCGACATTTTTCTTGGCTGTGTACTCCATGTCCGGAGCGATTTGGTCGAGTTCCGCATCGTATGCGATTTTCACGAACGGAGCATTCAGCATAGGAAATTCGACCTTTTCGATCGGCCTGAAAAGACCCATATCCAGAGGAACTGTGCGTGGTTTTCGTTCTTTTGGAAACTGAGTGGCATCTATTGCAACTTTTTTGTTGACATAAGCTGATCCACCATACCAAACCTCATAAATGTATCCTATAGGCAGATAAAACTCATAGTCTCCAGTTTCTCCTGTGAAAAATGCCACGAATAATTCAGTGCCTTGATAAACGACAACCTGCACATTGGAGGCCTTTTCTTCAGTGCCTTCAATTGGATTAATCTGATAGATGGTTCCCTTGATTAGGTAGTGATCTCCGGAAACCTCATCTTTTGACTTCTTGTTCTTTTGAGCAATCAAGCCAGGAACGAGAAGAAGCACAAAAAGCGTTGTGGAGATGAAGGACTTCATAGGACTCAAAAGTGAAATCAAAAAACCCAATTTGAGCATCAGATATTATGCTTTTTCAACAGGCAATAGTTATTGACCATTGGCTTCAAGAATACCTGCTACCCTTGAATTCACAGTCTCAGCGTAATTCAAATCCCACTCCATTAGCCCCTTTTTCTTATTGAATTTTGCGATGGCTACGGGGGTATAGTTCATAAAGTCCATTCCGATAAAATCTTTGTTTTTGAAAAGTGAAATATCCAAATCAAGATTTACTATTCCAAATTCCGCTGCACGCTGGAAACCATGCGCATCAATTTGCACAACCTTTGTGACGTATGGAGAACCACCAAATTTCAAGGTGAATTCTGAATAGTGTTTTAGGCTGATATTATACTTTCCTTTTGGGCCCGATTCAACCGTTGCAATATGATCATCTCCAGACCAAATTTCAATCGGCACACCCATCAATGGCTTCTCTGACGAATCCTTTAGATTCAATTCAAAGACTTGTCCATGAAAATTAAAATTTTTGGACTTTTTATCATCCTGAGCAAAGGCAAAGGATGAAAACAATAAAAGAGCTACAATGAGCGCTGAATTCTTCATATTCGTCAGAATTAGGTGCTCTTTATACCCGATGATACCTAATAAGGTTACAACATCCTAGAAAACAAGCCTTTCAACCCTTTGGTTTTTTACGCTCGGGTTTTTCATGAAAGAAATACCTGAAGTCGGCAGTTAAATAATTTCCTCCGAGCAAAACCTGAAGACGCAGAGGATCGGTATTCTTTTCGAATAAAATCGCTGTGGTGCCAATGTGACTGAATGGTCGGTGATATGATGCCCCGAAATAAAAGTAACCCTTTGAAGTTGTGCGATATTCAAAGCCGTAATTGGCCAAAATTGACGCTTGAATCCAGCCATTCCTGAAAGTTTTCTGGTAAAAATCAAAGCGATTGGTATCTAAATACTCATATGTGCTCGTCTCAATGTTGGATGGGTACAGATCAAGCGAAAAACCAGCGCTGGCATTCATATAAAGTTCATCTGTCAATTTCACAAAAATGAGTCCCTGCAATGGAATTTCATAACAGATATATCTGAATTTCATTTGCTTTTTCTCAAGCAAATCCGGATGGTCAAAAGTCATGGTGAAATTTCTTTGCGCCATACAAATGCCTGATTCGAAACTCCAGTTTTTAGTAATTCCACGTCTGATGATCATACCAAAATTCCAACCCAAATTAGGTTGAAAATTCACTTTGAGTTCACCTTCATCAACGTTTTCAGTTCCGGTTCCGAAGTATTTGCTGGTGATCATTGGTTTGATCTGAACACCCAGTGTAGTGACATTTTCCTGTGCGCTCAAAACAAACGGTGCTGTAAGAAATATCAGCAAGAAAAAAAACAAAACCCTACCAATGTTAGCGCGTTTTTCCATCATTTATCAATCCATTCCGTAACATACTCAATCGGTTTGCGATGACTTACTGGCCATTCACCTGCCGGATAACCAACGTAAAAAATGCCGAGGCACTTATCCGAAGGCTCAAGTCCTAAAAAGTTTTTCATTTCATCGGAATGAATAAAAGAAGGTGACGACCAAAATGAACCCAAACCATAAGCTGTGCAAGTAAGCATCATGTTCTGAACGGCGCATGCCACTGCCTGTATTTCATCAATTTCTGCAATTTTTCCTGATTTATCTCTTTCCATACACAACATCACGACCACCGAAACCCTCTCTAGTCGTGAAAATATTCTTTCATATTTTACTTGCTTAAATTTATCAGGAGCAGTTTTCGATTTGTATAATTCAGGTAAAAACTCCTTGAGTTTATTCTTTCCATCTTCCAAAAAAACTTTGAATCTCCACGGTTGAGTCATGCCATGAGTAGGGGCCCAGATGGCGTTATTCAGCAACAACTCAACCTGTTCTTTATGCACCTTTCTGTCTGAAAATTGCTCAGGCATCAACGATCTTCGGTTGCGGATGAGATCTGTTATTTCACTCAAATTATATTTCATTATCAAACAATATCAAAATTCAAAACTACCATTTCTATGTGTTTTACAGAGATAAAATCGACTATACAAGAAAAAAACAATCGACACACACTGTAATATTGCAGTGGTCCCAAATTAATCGGGCCAGAATAATGCAAAGAACATATGTTATCACCGGTGCTGGTACCGGAATTGGCAGAGCCACTGCGGTTGTTCTATCAGAACTAGCCGATGTGCAACTAGTCCTTGTTGCTAGAAACGAAAAAAATCTTGCTGAAACCAAAAGCCAATGCAAAAATCCAGAGCATGTAATCACTGCCTCATTTGATATTCGTGACAAAAACGGATGGCGAGCCATGAGTAAACAGCTTCCCGATCAAACCGAAATTCATGGCTTATTCGCCAATGCCGGCGTTGGTGGGGAAAATCATTACGGAGAAGATGATCGATGGGATGAAATCATTTCAACTAATCTCACTGGGACGTATATTACAATTATGGAGATGTTGCCATGGCTTAAAAAATCTTCTGCGAACTTCAAACACATTGTAATCACTTCATCATGTCTGGCGCGATTTGGGGTTGTCAATTATCCAGCTTACTGCACCGCCAAAACAGGACTTCTTGGATTGACGAAATCATTTGCGCTTCAATTCGCATCAGACAATATTCTGGTGAATGCCATTTGCCCTGGTTGGGTGAATACAGATATGGCGCGCGCCGGCATTCAAAATCTGGCTGAGAGAAATGATAAACCGTTTGAAGAAGAGTTTTCGACTCAAATGTCATATGTTCCATTAAATAGAATATCCTCCCCCGACGAAATCGCTCGTTTTGTGAAATTTCTTTTCTCATCTGAACAGACCTCAATGACAGGTCAGGGCATCGACATTAACAATGGTTCATTTATGATTTAAGCGAATGAAAATACTCCTTTCTTCATTAGCAATATTCTTCATGTTCAGTTGCGGTGCTCAAGTCAAAAGCAACGAAGATTCATTGATGATTTCGAACATTTACAATCAGATCATGACCCAAGGTGAATGTTATGAAAATCTGCGTTACCTATGTAAAAACATCGGTCAAAGACTGGCCGGATCCGAAAGTGCCGCCAAGGCAATAGAATGGGGGAAAAACACTTTGACCACTTACGGCCCAGATCAGGTTTTTCTCATGCCTGTTGAGGTTCCTCATTGGACTAGAGGAAAACATGAAAGCGGCATCTACAAACTAAAAAATGATGCAGGCATAGAAGAAACGAAAACATCCGTGCTCACGGCTCTCGGTGGTTCAGTTGGCACCAATGGCACAATTACCGCTCAGATAGTCGAAGTTAAATCATTTGAGGAATTAGCAGCATTGGGTGAAGCGAATGTGAAGGGGAAAATTGTATTCTTCAACAAAGCCATGGATGCAGCATTAATCAATACAGGCGCTGCTTATGGTGGCGCCTATCCGATACGCGGCAAGGGTCCAAGTGAAGCTGCGAAATATGGCGCTGTAGCTTGTTTGATAAGATCTCTCACCCTAGCCGACGATAATTTTCCTCACACTGGTGCAACACAGTATGAAGAAACTGTCGTTCAAATTCCAGCTGCGGCCTTGAGTGCGGTCGCATCACGACAGCTCAGTCAGGATTTAAAAAACAATCCTGACTTACTTTTTAGTCTTGAACTTTCATGTGAAGCATTTGAAAGAACGATGCAGGCCAATGTCATTGCTGAATTAAAAGGATCAGTTTTCCCTGATGAATACATCACAATTGGCGGGCATCTTGATTCGTGGGATATCGGTGAAGGTGCGCACGATGATGGTTGCGGTATTGTCCAATCTATCGAAGTGATGAGAACCCTTATAACCCTCGGTTATAAACCTAAACACACCATAAGGATTGTGTTGTTTATCAATGAAGAGTTTGGCAATGATGGCGGTGAAACTTATGCTAGATTTTGTCGTGAGCAGAATCTGACACATGTAGCCGCAATCGAAAGCGATTCCGGCGGTTTTACGCCAGTAGGTTTTCATTGTGACATGAATGAAGCCCAGCTCGCGCTTGCCAATTCATGGTTACAAATTCTCGAGCCATACAACATTTTCAAATTCCGGCAAGGTGGCAGCGGCGTAGACATCAGACCGCTTAAAGACGACAGGATAGCTCTGTTCGGATTAAATGTTGATGGACAACGATATTTCGACTTTCATCATTCAAATAACGACCGATTCGAGAACGTCAACCGTCGCGAACTTGAACTCGGCGCAGCTGCAATGACTGCTCTAGTCTACCTCATTGATCAAACTGGCATTCCAGCTAATCCTTGAAATTATCTTACAATAAATTTGATCAGTCCATTTTGATCTATACCATTTAACTTCAAGAAATAGTAACCTGCAGCCAGTTCCTTGATATCCATTGATACAAGATTATTGCCTGATGATAATGAAAAAGAATTGTTCTTAATTTCTGCACCAGCAAGGTCTAAAATTGAAATAGTGATGTTCGTTGTTACTGGCAATTTTATCGATAGATTCAATACATCAGCTGCCGGATTCGGATACACTTCAGCATTCTTGAAATTTTGATCTGCTTCACGCACGGAAAGAACACATTCATTGCTCACGCGCATGTTATCGACATAGATGTTATTACCCCACCCATTCAATCCTGTAAAAGCAAACATGGCGTTAGAGTATTCCACAAAATCAGTCAGGTCAATGCATTCAGTTCTCCATTGCCCAGGGTATGGAATAAACTCTGTTAGACTGGAGTCTACAGTTGCCAAGTCTGCGCCAGCTTTGTAAAAAATTTCGCTCCACGAGTTCCCACAATCATTACTGATAGCAACACCTAGAGCGTCAAAAAATTCGCTACTATAAACTGCATAGGCAACATCAAAAGACAATACCGGTGTTACCAAATCGGTCAAATCCATTGATTCGGTGATAAGCAAATCAGCCTGATTAGTGTCACCATAAGTATAGCATTTAAGCCTCATCATTCCGCCGTCATGGTCTATCCATTCCCATGCAATACCCTGATCAGGATTATCCACGGACCAATTATCATATGGAAAGTTTGCCGCTGAAAAATCTTGAGTCAACGGTGTAGATGTTGGTTGGAAATTGAGAACATTAAAATAGAATCTCAAACAATTGTTTGCCATGTTCATGTCGACTATGCCTGAATCGGCGTTCACAATCAAGCAATCAGCATAATGCTGACCAGGTAAAAAAGTTTGAGCGGGCAATACAACCTCAGAGTACAAACCTTCCGCAAT
>Ga0075163_10007036_pt1 | contig 14919 bp, 15 predicted proteins | sample JI1023141ADNA_FD_71478 | JGI IMG/M metagenome (GOLD analysis project Ga0075163, IMG submission 71478) | Wastewater effluent complex algal communities from Wisconsin, to seasonally profile nutrient transformation and Carbon sequestration -... | ecosystem: Engineered > WWTP > Effluent > Algae...
GCCTAGGGTCCCCTGATTCGCACAAACTCACCGGGGACCATCATGCTCAAGCCGCTTTGCCTTCTCGCGTCTGCTCTCTTCCTCACAGCCTGCACCTCCACGCCTGAAGCCGGTCACGGCGGAATGGCCGGCATGGCCGGCATGGAGCATCACGCAGGCATGAGCGCCGAACAGCACAAGGCCAACATGGCCGAAGTGCGCGCCCCCGTGAACCTCATCCTGCTCTACAAGCTGAAGGACGGCGTGAAGCCCGCTGACTTCGAAGCCTGGGTCCGCTCCACCGACTATCCCGGCATGCGCAGCCTGAAGCGCGTCGCTGACTTCCGCACCCATCGCGTCGAACGCCCACTGATGGGCGCCGACAAGCCCACCGTCCAGTACATCGAAACCTTCTCCATCGCAGACCTCGACGGCTTCATGAAGGAAGACATGGCCGGTCAGACCGTGCAGAGCGTCATGGGCGCCTTCATGGGCTTCGCCGAAGCGCCCCAGTTCCTCATCGTGTCCGAGATCAAATAACGCCCGCGCGCTTGAATTATACTGCCCGGCGAAGGCCCGCCCCCCACAGGCGGGCCTTTAGCTTTTCCTTGAGTGAAATGGACTCCCTGAACCGTCAGGCATAGGCTCCCGACAGGGACATCAGGGGAGACACCAATGCCAACCACGGGAATCATCGTCGGCGATAACTGGCTCGCCATCGCCGCGGCCGCCATCGCCTTCTACGCCGTCGGCTTCATCATCTACGGCGCCGTCTTCTCGAAGCTCTGGATGCAGCTGTCCGGCTTCACGAAAGAACAACTCGCGCCGCACGCATGGAAGATGGCCGTCTCGCCCATCATGCCGATCCTCACCGCGATCGGCCTCGCCATCATCCTGAAGCTCGCCCACGTCGACAATCTCGCGACGGGCCTCGTCGTCACCTTCCAGGTCTGGTTCTTCATCGTGCTGTCGACGCGACTGTATTCCTTCGTTTACAGCCCGGAAAAGCCCGGCCTGCTGGTGATGGACACGATCCACCTCCTGCTCGGCACAATGGCAGCCGGCGCAATCATCTCCGCCTGGCCCTGATGCACTTGGCGTAGCCGCCCACGCATGGTCTGATCCGCCAAACCGGATCAGGGACTTGTTCATGCGCACCACGCTTCTTGCCGCTTCCATGCTGGCGCTCGCCGCCTGCGCCACATCGCCCACCGACAGCGTCACCACCGCATCCACCGATCCCCGCGCAGGCGAAGCCGAATTCCGCGCGCTGTACAAAGAGCTGATCGAAACCAACACCACGCTCTCCGTCGGCTCCTGCACGCTGGCGTCCGAGCGCATGAAGGCCCGCCTCCTCGCCGCCGGCTATCCGGAAAGCGACCTCCACATCCTGGTGAATCCCAAGCCCAACCGTCCGCAGGACGGCAACCTCGTCGCCATCCTTCCCGGCTCTGATCCATCGAAGAAAGCCATCCTCCTGATGGCCCACATCGATGTGGTCGAAGCCAGGCGCGAAGACTGGGTGCGCGACCCCTTCAAGCTCACAGAGGAAGGCGGCTTCTTCTATGCCCGCGGCGCCAGCGACGATAAAAGCATGGCCGCGATCTTCACGGACTCGATGATCCGCTTCAAGCGCGAGGGCTACAAACCCGCGCGCACGATCAAGCTGATGCTCAACTGCGGCGAGGAAAGCCCCAACGAATTCGTCGGCGCGCAATACATGGTGCAGCAACACCTCGATCTCATCAGCGCCGAGTTCGCTCTCAACGAAGGCGCAGGCGGCCGCATCGATCCTGAAACCGGCAAATACGTGTTCAACGGCGTGCAGGCCGGCGAAAAACTCTACCAGGATTTCACGATCGAGATCACCAACCCCGGCGGCCACTCCTCCCGCCCCGTTCCCGATAACGCGATCTACCGCCTCGGCGCCGCCCTGCAGAAGATCGCAGCCATCCAGTTCCCAATCGAGTTCAACGACGCCACGCGCGGCTTCTTCCGCCGCATGGGCGAGCTCACGCCCGGCCAGGAAGGCAAGGACATGCGCGACGCCGCCGATGGCGAGAACGCAACCGCCATCCGCCGCCTGATGCTCAACCCCGGCTACAACGCGCTGTTCAAGACAACCTGCGTCGCCACCCAGCTCAACGCCGGCCACGCGCCCAACGCGCTGCCGCAACGCGCCACCGCCAACGTCAACTGCCGCATCTTCCCCGGCCGCACGCAGGAGGAAATCCGCCAGCAGCTCGTCACCGCGATCAACGACTCCGACGTGAAGGTCACGATGCAGTCCGACCCGGAAACGCCCGGCGCCCCGCCGCGCCTCACGCCGGAAATCCTCGGCCCGATCGAAAAGATCACCGAACAGGTTTTCCCCGGCGTGCCCGTGGTCCCCGCCATGGCCACCGGCGCCACTGATGGCCGTTTCACAACCCCGGCCGGAATCCCGACCTACGGCGTCTCCGGCATCTTCGCTGACGCCGCCACCAGCGGCACCCATGGCCTGAACGAGCGTGTCGGCGTCAAACAACTCTATGACGGCCGCGTGTTCCTGCACCTGCTGGTGAAAGAATACGCAGGCGGAAAATAGCGGTCGCGCTGTTCATCTTCCCCCGTGAAACGGGAGAAGAATGACCTCACTCTCACCCCCACCCGAACTGCTTCAACAGCAGAACGCCGCCTGCCGCCGAAACACCGGAAAGCACCGCGCCCCAAACCAGATCGACAATCACCATCGGCAACGGCCAGTTCCGGAGCGTCGCCAGATTGGTCAGGTCATACGTCCCGTACGCCACCAGCCCGAAGAACGCGCCGACGCCCAGCGCCCGCATCCAGTCACCGTCCACCAGTGAAGGCTGCACCGCAAAGAATCCCAGCCCCGCCGCATACAGCAGGTAAAACAGGATCGCCGGCACAGGCATGATCTGCTCGCGCATCAATGGCCCCAGCTGCCGCGCCAACCATCCCTTCGCGATGACGCCCAGCCACAGCAGATCCAGCACCGCAAGGATAAGCCCCGCCGCCGCCGCGCTCTTGAGAATATCCATGGAAAGCTCCTGTCCCCCCGTCATACGCACGCCACCCAAACTGGATGCATCGCACGGACGCAAGCGCGCGAATGACGGTGACTGATGCAGGAATGGAGGATGGAGCGGTACCCAATTCGCAGGACAGCCGAAAATCTTCCCGAGAAAATTCAAAGACCTACTCAACAAGGATGGGGGATAGCGCCCCTCAGATCCAACCGGGCCTTGGACGAGGGTTATTCTCTCGCCCATGACACGGCACAAACACGCGCAAACTGGACTGGTAACCCCGCAGCTTCCTCAGCAATGGCTGACAGCTGTGCTGTGCGTATTTGCGATGCTCGTGCACCACGTCGCCTCAACACTCCAGATGATCCGCCGCCGTGAAGCTGTGAATGCCACACAGCCCACGCCTGCGGTTCTGCCCCGAGTGAAGACCGACACCCAACAACAGGACCCCCAATCAGTCGCCGCAAGCGACACGCCCATCATGCACCCCACCCCGGCTTGTCATCCCGGAAGCGCGAAGCGCTATCCGGGACCCATTCATCCGGCGGGATGGGCATCGCAATGGTTCCCGGCTCTCCGCTACGCTGCGGCCGGGATGACAACCATTGCTAAGTTCGAAGCCGTGCAACACGCACGCTCCATCGAACCAGCCACACCCTCTCTCCGCTCATCCCGACGAACGCCGGGACCCAGAGCATCAAGGGTGATCTGCGTTGAATCAGGGCCGCGCCAGCAGCCCAGAACCCCGGCCTACGCCGGAACGAGCGGCGAAACACCCGCGAAGCGCACGCTGCTCTAAGCGGCGCACGCCACCACGCTGCACCCCGCACCTCACACCTGCGGGAACGCGCCCCTGCGCCCATTGCGCAAACCCTCCCCACCCCCTACCCAAATTGCCAGAGCCACCCCGCGAGCCACGATGCGTTCCCACCACATCCTCCTCGCCCTCTTCGCCTTCAGCCTCATCGCGCCGCCCGTCTTCGCGCACGCAATCGGCGGCAGCGACGCGCAGTTCGTCCGCAACACGGTCGGCGCAGACCCGTTCCCCTTCCTCTATCTCGGCGCCAAGCACATGGTGACGGGATACGACCACCTGCTCTTCCTGCTCGGCGTCATCTTCTTCCTCTATCGCCTGAAAGATGTCCTGCTCTATGTGACGCTCTTCTCGCTCGGGCATTCGACCACGCTGATCCTCGGCGTCCTCTTCGACTTCGGCGTCTCGGCGCATCTGGTCGATATGGTCATCGGCCTGTCGGTTTCGTACAAGGCGTTCGAAAACCTCGGCGGCTTCCGCAAGATCGGCTTCGAGATCGACAATCGCCTCGCCGTCGGCGGCTTCGGCCTCGTCCACGGCCTCGGCCTTGCGACGAAGCTTCAGGATCTCGGCCTCAATCCCGACGGCCTCCTGCCCAACCTCATCGCCTTCAACATCGGCGTCGAGATCGGCCAGCTCATCGCCCTGTCCCTGATCCTCGTCGTGATGACCCTGTGGCGCACGACCCGAAGCTTCGGCCGCTTCGCCATCGCCGCAAACGCCCTCCTGTTCCTCGCCGGCATCGTGCTGGCGGGCGAACAGCTTGCAGGCTACTTTCTCGCTGGAGACGCATGATGTCTGAACATGACCAGCCCATCGCGCCCGTGCAGCTCAAGGTTTCGGGCAAGACCCTCGCTCTCATCACCGGCGGCGGCCTCGTCGCCGGCGCCCTGATCGTGCTCGGCGCAATCATGCCTGCGGAATACAATGTCGATCCGCTCGGCCTCGGAAAACTCTCCGGCATCGCCCGCCTCTGGGCGCCGGAAGAAAAGACGGTCGATACCAATACGGCCGGCGGCCCGCTCGCCCGCGAATATGAAACTGCCCCCCGCACAGACGTCATCGAAATCCCGCTCACGGATTTCCTCGGCGGCGCAAAAGGATCGGAACTCGAATACAAGGTGGCGATGAAACAGGGCGCGACCCTGATCTACGAATGGGAAGCTGTCGGCGCCGCGAAGCCCGACGATATTGGCTTCGATTTCCACGGCCACACCACGCCGGAGCCGGGGCAGGAAATGACGGTCGCCTCCTACAAGGCCTCGCGCGGCCTCTCCCAGAAGGGCTCCCTCACCGCCCCCTTCGATGGCATTCAGGGCTGGCAGTTTTCCAACTTCGGCGACGCCCCCGTGGTCATCCGCGTGAAACTCACGGGCTTCTACGAGCTGGTTCCCTCCGGCCAGGAAGGCAATCTGGCTGGCATCGTCGCCAACGTTCCGGCGGCCCAGGCCCGCCCGGATTTCCAGTCAAATCAGCGCTAAGCAGCCGCCGCTCGCCCTGCCACAATTTCGCGCTAACCTTTCTTCATCCATGAAGGCTGGCCAGGGGCCACTGAATCTCGTTTCGGAGACGCGAATGCTGTACCGCGCCATCCTGTCCGTATCGCTCGCCGGCGCCCTCGCCGCCTGCGCCTCGACGCGGCCCGCCCCCATCGTCGCCGGCGGCCGCACGCCGATCCCGCCCCGCCCGCCGGTCACGACGCCGACCATTCCGGTCACGCCGCCAGCCACGGATTTCCTGCTGACGCCCGCCCGCTTCGCCGACATTCCCGGCTGGGCGACTGCCGACATGGCGCCAGCCCTCACCGCCTTCAAACGCCAGTGCAGTTCGTGGAAAGCCCGCACGCCCGACGCTCCGCTCACGGGCGGCCGATATGGCGGAACGGTCAGCACGTGGTTCAACGCCTGCGATGCAGCCACCACGATCCAACCCGGTCAGGAACGCTGGTTCTTCGAAAGCTATTTCGATGCGCAGTTCGTCGTCGGCCCCGGCGAAGCGAAACTGACCTCCTATTTCGAGCCCGTCATCCAGGCGAGCCGCGAATGGTCCGCACCCTTCACCGAGCCGCTGCTGAAACGCCCGCCCGACATGGTGACGGTCGATCTCGGCGCCTTCGCTGAAGCCTATGACAGCGAAACTCTCCGCGGCGCGCCTCGCACTCTGAACGGCAAGATGAATGGCGACCGCATCGTCCCCTATCCCAAGCGCGAAGCGATCACGCCCTATCTCGGCCAGATCATCGGCTACGCCCACCCGGCCGACGTCTATAACCTGCAGGTCCAGGGCTCAGGCCGTCTGCACTTCCAGGATGGTTCGGAAGCCCGCGCGCAGTTCTCGGCGCAGAACGGCTACAAGTGGAACTCCGCCCTCGGCGCGCTGCGCAATTCCGGAAGGCTCCCCAGCCCGACCTGGACCAATTTCCGCTCGTGGCTGGACACCAATCCCGGCGAGCAGAAAACCGCTCTCAACGCCGATCCGTCCTACGTCTTCTTCCAGGAAGAACAGATCGCCGACTACACCGCCGGCCCGAAAGGCGCAGCCAACGTCCCGCTGACACCGATGGGCTCGATCGCGATTGATCCGGCCTACCACCCTTATGGCGCTGTCGTGTTCGTCGACGGCACTTATGATGGCTATGCCTTCCAGAAACTGTTCGTCGCTCAGGACACCGGCGGCGCCATCCGTCGCGGCCCCAATCGCGGCGACGTCTTCGCAGGCACGGGCGCGCAAGCTGGCGCATTCGCGGAAAAAATGAACGGCCCCGCGCGCTGGTGGACGCTGCTGCCGAAAGGCTTCTCCGCGCCGATCGCAGGCATCGCAACAGGCGCTGCGCCGCAAGGCTGATCGATCGGCCACGCGGAGACCCGGAGGCCCATCATCGGGGTCTTATCCAGGTCCCGGCGTCGCCAGCGTCGTGGAGGAGACGACGCTTCGTCGAGGCGGCTCTAGGCAGCCGAACGTTCTGACGTTTGCCCCGACACCCATTGCGCAGCCGCACGCGCGGCCTTCACAGCGCTCGAAGCCGCCGCATCCGCGATCATGCCTTCACCGCCGACCCAGTCGCCCGCGATGAAGACGCCCGGCGCATCGGCCGGAGCAACATCAGGCCTCGCCCTGTCCCAGCGCGGCAGGCCATTCGCGACGATCATGCCGCGCAACTCCTGGCGACGAACTTCAAGCGCGCGCCAGCCCGGCATCACCAGATCGGCCACGCCTTCGAGTTCCTCGATGGCGTTGCGGGCAGGCCCTTCGCCAACCGGCAGATACTTCGCCACATGAACGACAGCCGACCCCTGCGGCCCCAGCTTCGCGGATCGCGAGTGCAACGACAGGTAGAACGGACCATCAATGCCGATCGCGAAATCATGCGCCTTCGCCGGCATCGCGCGCAAAGCAAGATCGAGCGCATTGGCGCGAGCCGGCATTGCCTCGCGCGCTTCAATCTGGAGCGAGCCAATTTTCGGCGCGATGGCCGAAGCCTGCTCCGGCCCCAGGGCAAGAATGGTCGCACCCGCAACCGCGTGCGAACCATCCGCCAGCAGAAGACGCGACTCGCGCCCCTCCACCGTCAGCCGCTCCACAGCCGCACCCGCTTTCAGATCAGCCCCCGCCTCGCGCGCCGCATCGACGAGCCCCGCCACCAGCGTCGACCATCCGCCATCCAGATAGAGCGTGCCCTTCAGCGCGAGCCGGATCTGATCCAGAATCGCACTCGCGGAAACCTGCGCGGAACCGTTCGTGTATCCAGAAAGCCGCCCCAGCGCCTCCATCGCAGCACGCACCACCGACGTCAGCTTCTGCCCATCCAGCCAGTCGGCAAACGAACCTTCCCAACTGGCGCCCTGCGACACCGCCTGAAACACCCGCGCGAACCTCAGCTTGTCGCGAACTCCGAACAGCCGCGTCGTCGCCAGCGTTCCGGCCGACACCGGCAGGTCGTTCAACCCGCCCTGCCAGATCGCCTGCCGTGTTCCGGCCAGCGCCCGCGCGCCCAAATACGGAATGCCAAGCCGATCCAGTTCACGCTTGAACGCACCGCCGCTGTAAAGCGCATGCGGCCCCTGATTGAGCATGAAGCCATCGACGTGCTTCGTGCGCGCCCGCCCGCCAAGATCGGCTGCCGACTCGAACAGTGTCACCTTCGCGCCGGACCGCGCCAGCTCCACTGCCGCAATCAAACCGGCGATTCCGCCGCCGACGATGTTCACCGAGTGCTGCGTCATGAAAGGCATCCCGTTCCGTTATTCGGATATCTTGTGTCCGATATAAATCGGATGCTACATGTCCGCAATAGAGAATCGCCGGAGCGACAAATGAGAATGAGCGAGGGCGTCGAATGGACGGCCCATGCGTGTGTGTTGCTCGCGGCCCTGCCGTCCGGCATCGGTCTGCCCGCAAATGCACTGGCCGAATTCCACGAGCTTGCCCCCGCCTACATGGCCAAGCACATGCAGGCGCTGGCCCGCGCCGGCATTGTGCAATCAATCCGCGGCGCCGGCGGCGGCTACAGGCTGGCGCGGTCCGCAGCTGAAATTTCGCTCTGGGATATTCTCGAAGCTATCGAGGGCGAAGAGCCTGCCTTCCGCTGTTCTGAAATCCGCCAGCAGGGCCCCTGCGTCAGCCCGCAGGAAGACTTCAGGAAGCCGTGCGGCATCAACGCGGCTTTCAGCAAGGCGGAAACCGCATGGCGCGCGGAACTGAAATCCGTATCCATCGGCGACATCGCAGGCGACCTCGCAAGGAAAGTCACGCCCCAGCGGCGCGCCATTTTCTCGCAATGGCTTGAAGCGAAACTAGGCTGAAGCGTCCACCCGCCACGGCGGATAACGCCTGTTCGCGCCCGCATGATAAAGCGTGATGCGGTTGCCCGCCGGGTCGCGCAGATGCGCGACGCGCCAGAGATAGCTCATCGTCTCGGGCTCGCTTTCGAACACCACGCCCCTGGCTTTCAGCTCTGCGACCAGTTCATCCAGCCGGTCACTTTCAAACCAGATCTCCGGCCAGTCGCCGCCTGCCCACCCTTCCACCTTCTCAATCGAGAAAGTCGAAGGCTCGCCGCCATCGCCTTCGGGCATCTCGAAACGCGCATAACGTGGCGGCGCATCGACAATCAACTTCAGCCCAAGCTTCTGATAAAAAGCCACGCTCTCCGCATAATCGGTCAGCGGCACAGTGACCTGATTGAGCCTCATTGCGTCACTTCTTCTTTTTCGCGGCCGCCGGCTTGGCTGCGGTCTTTGCCGCTGTCTTCGCGGCCTTCTTCGGAGCAACGGCTTCCGGCTCATCCGGCGGCGCTATGCCCAGCTTCTCCTGCAACGCCATCGCGGCGGCGGGATTGCGCTCCTTGGCGCCGGAGATGAAGAAAGCGAACACGTCCTGCTTCTTCGACCAGCCGGACACAAGCTTGGCAAACCGCCCGATCTCGGCAGACGGATATCCGGCCGCCTCATCGCTCTGTGATTGCATCAGCCGCGCGACAGCAAAGTCAGCTCCTTCGTGGCGCAGCTTCGGAAACTCATCATCCTCGGCATAGACGACGGTGGCGCCATGCTTCGTCAGGAGGTCATAGAACTCCGGCACGTCGAACCCTGAACCACGCACTTCCAGCGCATGACGCAATGGCAGCTTGTCCTTCTCCTTCGGCAGCACGGAAAGGAAGGTCTTGAAGTATTCAACGTCGAATTTCCGGGTGCCGGGAAACTGCCAGTTGATCGGCCCGAGCTTCTCTTTCAACGCCGTGAGGCCCTGTCCGAGGAACAGATCGACAGACTTCTTCATGTCGTCTTTCGTCTTGCGCACGGTCGAGAAACGATGCGCCTTCAGGCTGAACACGAAGCCGTCGGGCGAGGCCTCAGCCCACTTCGCAAACGTCTCGGGCTTGAACGATGAATAATAGGTCGCGTTGACCTCGATCGCCGTCATCTTGCGGCTCATGTAGGACAGCTGCTTCGCCTTCGAGAGGCCGGGCGGATAGAATGTGTCGTCCCAGGCTTCGAAGCTCCACCCGCCGACGCCCACGCGAATGGGATGCGCCATCCCCGATCTCCCTTACTTTGAGCCATTCCTAGCATACCGAAACTGCCTCGGGCGAGCACCCCTCGCCGCCGGCTTTCGCACGCTGCATCCTTCCCTTTAGCCGCGCGTTCTGGCCTATTGGCGACAGTCGAATGTTGGAGAACCACATGCGTTGGACAGGCGGGCGGCGCGGCGGCGGCGTTGAAGACCGGCGCGGCCTCAGCGGCGGCGGCCTTGCCGCTGGCGGCGGCCTCGGGGCGATCGTTATCGGCCTGATCGGCTACTTCGTCCTCGGCATCAATCCTTCTACCACGCAGGCCGTGCTCAGCCAGTTTGGCGGCCTCGGCCAGGAACGTGGCGAGATCGGAACGCCACGCGACGACGCGGGCATGTTCGTCGACGTCATCGGCACGAACATCAACGACGTGTGGGCCAAACAGCTTCCGAACTACACGCCGCCGAAAGTCGTGCTCTATGAGCAGGGCACGGGTACGGGCTGCGGCTACGGCCAGGCCGCCATGGGCCCGTTCTATTGCCCGAACGACCAGACCGTCTATCTCGACCTGTCCTTCTGGGCGGAGATGCAGAACAAGCTCGGCGCATCATCGGCCGACTTCGCCAAGGCCTATGTCATCGCGCATGAGTACGGCCATCACGTGCAGACGCTGACGGGCGCATCGCAGAAAGTGCAGCAGGCCCAGCAGAGCGCCCGCAGCCAGGCGGATGGAAACCGCTATTCCGTCGCGCTGGAACTGCAGGCGGACTGCTATGCCGGGATTTATGCTGCGAATGCGGCCAAGGTCTCCAATGGCGAGGTTGCCCTGGAGGCTGGCGACCTTGAGGGCGGCATGCAGACGGCCAACGCCATCGGCGACGACACGCTGCAGAAGCGCGGCGGCGGCCAGGTTCAGCCGGAAGGCTTCACCCACGGCACTTCGGCCCAGCGCAAGCAATGGCTGCTGACCGGCTATCAGACCAGCGATCCCCGCGCCTGCGACGGCACGTTCGAGGGCCTCTAGCAGCGAAAACGCCGCAGGCGCCGTCAGCAGCTACCCTGCGCCCTGCGGCTTGAATGCCATAGTTGTGTTCCCAGCTTGAAGTGGCGAGGATTATCGCCTTAACCTGCGCCTAATTCACGGGGACCCTGATCGCGCCGGAGAAGCTGGTGGATTGGCGAAGGGGTGATGGCGCCGCTGCTGGTGTCCGGACGATCTGCCTCGCGACCACCAAGGGAAACATCTGTCGATGGCGCACGTCCCTGCTTCCGCCTCTCTCCGTGAGATGCTCAAGCCTTTTCAAAGCCCAACGCTTTGGCGCTCCATCGTCGAACTCCTGCTGACCGCAGCTCCCCTTGCCGCCCTCTGGACCGCTGGCGCCTTTGCCGTTGCGTTCGGACTCTGGTGGCTGGGCCTTCTGATCTCGATCCCCGCCGCCGCCTTCGTCGTGCGCCTGTTCATGGTCCAGCACGATTGCGGCCATCGCTCCTTCTTCAAGGCGGCCTGGGCAAATGACTGGGTCGGCCGCGTCATCGGCGTCATCACGCTGACGCCGCACGATTGCTGGCGCCGCACCCACAGCATCCACCACGCCACATCCGGCAATCTGGATCGTCGCGAGCTCGGCGCTGTGCGCACCGTTTCGGTCAAGGAATATGATGCGATGACGCCGAAGCAGCGCTTCGGCTATCGCCTGTATCGCAACCCGATCGTGCTGTTCGTGCTTGGGCCGTTCTACGTCTTCTTCCTGCAGCAACGCTTGCCGCATGGCATCATGAAGGAAGGCTGGCGCCCGTGGGTGTCCGCCATGGGTACGAACGTCGTGCTGTTCGCCGCCCTCGGCGCCGTGATCTGGCTGGGCGGGCTCAACATCCTGCTGCTGGTCTGGATGCCCACCATACTGCTCGCCGCGATGATCGGCGTGTGGCTCTTCTTCGTACAGCACCAGTTCGAGGAAACCTACTGGGCGCGCAACGACACCTGGGAAATGGTCGAAGCTGCCATGCGCGGCTCGTCACACTACGACCTTCCGCCCGTCCTGCGCTGGCTCACCGGAAATATCGGCGTCCATCACATCCACCACGTCTCGGCGCGCATCCCGTTCTACAGGTTGCGTGACGTGCTGAAGAAAAACCCGGCGCTCAAGGACGTGAACCGTCTCAGCCTGCTGGAAAGCATCCGCTGCGCCGGCCTCACCCTGTGGGACGAAGCCAGCCAGCGTCTCGTTTCCTTCGGCCACTACGCGCGCATGAAGGCGCAGCTGAAAGCCGCCGCGGCCTGATCGCTGACTATTCGGCCAGCAGCGTTTCCATCCGGTCCATGATCGAGTTCATGCGGCGCACCACCGCCTGATACGCATCCGGCTTGGTCATATCGAGCCCAGCCTGCGTCATCAGGATTTCGTGCGGATGATCCGATCCGCCCGCCTTCAGCACATTCAGGAAGCTGTCTCGCACCTGCGTGTCGCCCGCCAGGAATTGCTCGGCAAACCATGTCGCGCCGGAAATCGCGGTCGCGTACTGGTACACGTAGAACCCCATGTAGAAGTGAGGAATGAACGCCCATTCCTGCGCATAGACATCATCGATCTGCATGACGCCCTGATCCTGCCCGTGATAGCGGCGCAGCAGCTCGCCATAGGTCTGCGTCAGCATCGGCCCGGTCAGCGGCTCGCCCTTCTCCGCCGCGCGATGGATCGCCAGCTCGAACTCGCCAAACATCGTCTGGCGGAAGAATGATCCACGCGCCAGCTCAAGCGCGGCGCCGAGATAGTACAGCTTCTCTTCCTTCGTCTTCGAATTGGCGATCATGTATTCCTGCAGCAGGATCTCGCTGCTGATCGACGCCATCTCCGCGATGAAGGTCGAATAGCTGGCCTTCTCGAATGGCTGCGCCTTGTTGGCCAGCAGCGTGTGCACCGCATGCCCCCACTCGTGCGCGAATGTCGACATGGATTCGTAATCGTCATTGTGGTTCAGCAACAGGTAAGGGTGCACGTCATAGGCGGAGCCTGCCATGTACGCCCCGCTCTGCTTGCCCTCCTGCGGATGCGAGTGCATCCACTTCGACGCCAGCCCCGAACGCAACATGCCGAGATACTCGTCGCCGAACGGCTCCAGCGCCGCGAACGTGATCTCCGAAGACCGCGCCAGATCGAACACGCCGGTGTTCGCCGAAATGATCGGCGGATAGATATCGTAATAGCGAAGCTCGCTCAGCCCCAGCATCCGCCCGCGCAACTTCAGATAGCGATGGAAGGTCGGCAGGCCTGCATTCACCTGATCGACCAGCTGCGTATAGACCTGCGGCGGCAGCGCGTTGGAGAACATGGCAGCCTCCAGCACGCCGTCATACTTGCGCGCCCGCGCATTGAAGACCGCGCCCTGCACTTGTGCATTGAGGGTCGCGCCCATGCCGTTCTCGTACTGCTTCCACGCACCCCAGAACGTGTCGAACACCAGCTTGCGATCCGCGCGATTGGCCGCCTGCCGCCCGCGCGCATAGCCCGACTGATCGACCTTCAACTCTGTCCCGTCCGACAGCTTCACCGTCGGCCACGGAATGCTGGCGTTGGCGTAGAGCGCGTAGATCTGCTGCGGTTGTCCCAGCGCCAGCGCCGCACCTGCCAGCATCGCCTCGCCCTGATCGTCCAACGTATGCGGCGCCATGCGCACGGCATCGCGCAGCTGATAGCTGAACGGCTCAAGCCTCTTCTCGGCCTTGAGGAAGCTCTCGATCTTCTCCGGCCCGATCGCCAGCAGCTCAGGGCTGATCCACGACGTGTTCTCGCCCAGCCCCGCCAGCAAGGCCTGCACACGCCCGAACCGCGCTTGTGCCTCAGGCACGCGCTGATCCTCATCGCGCTTCAGCGCGGCAAACTGATAGACGCGATAAGCGTCCTTCATCGTGTCGGAGATATCGCGATACGCCGCCAGCATGGTCGCCGCATCACGCCCCAGCGTACCCTTGTGGCTAGCCAGCTCCTCAATCCGCTTCTGCGCAGCGACGAACGCCGCCTCCCACGCCGCGTCGGACGCATAAAGATCAGCCAGGTCCCACTGATAGCGCGCCGTCTGCGCGCCCGGCGAAACCGCCCCGCCCGACCCCTCCGGCGGCGCCATCATCGTGCCGCTCGCGCACCCCGACATCAAAACCGTGCCAGCCATGATAATCGCCTTCAACCTGATCATTCGTCCCCCACCTAGCCTGAGCTGGTGAATTTTCCAGTCAGCACAAGGTCAGGGTACGCAAGAACCACCTGTCGCCAATTCAAAACACCGGCGCCGGAAAAGCAAAAGGGAGGCGTCGCCGCCTCCCTTCGCAAATATATCAATGTCGCTCGCCTCAGGTATCGAGGAACGAGCGCAGCTTCCGTGAGCGGCTGGGGTGCTTCAGCTTGCGCAGCGCCTTTGCTTCGATCTGGCGGATACGTTCGCGGGTGACCGAGAACTGCTGGCCGACTTCTTCGAGCGTGTGGTCGGTGTTCATGCCGATGCCGAAGCGCATGCGCAACACGCGCTCTTCACGCGGCGTGAGCGAGGCCAGAACGCGGGTCGTCGTCTCGCGCAGGTTCGACTGGATCGCGGCGTCGACCGGCAGCAGGGCCGATTTGTCCTCGATGAAGTCGCCGAGGTTTGAATCCTCGTCGTCGCCAATCGGCGTCTCAAGCGAGATCGGCTCTTTCGCGATCTTCAGAACCTTGCGGATCTTCTCGAGCGGCAGGCCGAGCTTTTCAGCCAGCTCTTCCGGCGTCGGCTCGCGGCCGATCTCGTGGAGCATCTGGCGCTGCGTGCGGACGATCTTGTTGATCGTCTCGATCATGTGCACCGGGATACGGATCGTGCGCGCCTGGTCAGCAATCGAGCGTGTGATCGCCTGACGGATCCACCACGTCGCATACGTCGAGAACTTGTAGCCGCGGCGGTATTCGAACTTATCGACCGCTTTCATCAGGCCGATATTGCCTTCCTGGATGAGATCCAGGAATTGCAGGCCGCGGTTCGTGTATTTCTTGGCGATCGAGATCACGAGACGGAGGTTGGCTTCCACCATCTCCTTCTTCGCCTGACGGGCTTCGCGCTCG
>Ga0075163_10007037_pt1 | contig 14918 bp, 14 predicted proteins | sample JI1023141ADNA_FD_71478 | JGI IMG/M metagenome (GOLD analysis project Ga0075163, IMG submission 71478) | Wastewater effluent complex algal communities from Wisconsin, to seasonally profile nutrient transformation and Carbon sequestration -... | ecosystem: Engineered > WWTP > Effluent > Algae...
CCGGCGCCCCTGGCCATGTCCGAGACCGCGGTCGGTCACGGCACCCGCGGCAGCGAGGAGTGCCTGCCGCCGTCGAAGCATGTGCTGCGCCGCAACCGGCTCGACGGCCTGCGCTGCGGTTCGCTCCTGGTCGAGCCCGGCGGGCTCAAGGAGGGCGTGGTCCATGTCTGGCGCCACCGCGGTCGCTCGGTGCGGATCGAGCCGGCCCGGTTGCCGTGCGACGGCGACGGCGCGGTGTTCGTGAGCGAGCTGCCGATGGCGGCGCTGCCCGCTGATCCCGAGGGGGTGTGGAGCTGCATCACCGAGACGCGCGGCGGCCAGCTCGTCGGGGCGCGTCGCTTCGTCGTGGTCGGAGCCGACGGCCAGGCCAGCCCGGCCGCGGTCGACGCCGGCCGGGGCGGGGAGTCGCTCGACGGCGGCGTGGCGCGCGACGGTGGGGCCGCGGCCCTCGACGCGGGCGGGCCGGCCCTCGACGCCGGCGGGCCGGCCCTCGACGCGCCCTGAGCTGGGCCCGGGGCCGGCGGCTCAGTTGCCGGCGCGCGCGGCCTCGAGCCGGCGCGCCAGATCGAGCGCCGCCAGATCGCGCGGGGCGACCGCGCGAGCCAGGGCGACGAGGTGTGCGGCGGCGTCGAGCTCGCCCGCGGTGATCTGATCCTCGGCCCCCGCGAGCTGGGCGGCGACCAGGCCCGGCGTCGCCGCGAGCGCCCGCGTGGCCAGCGCGGCCCGGCGCGGCTCGTCGCCCGCGGTGGCGGCCAGGCGGGCGGCCTCGGCGAGGAAGTGGCCGCGATGTTCGTGCGCGGGGTCGGCGTCGGCCGCGGCCTCGGCCTCGTCGATCGCGCCGCCGGTGGCGCCCAGGCGCTCGGACAGTCGGGCGAGATCGAGCCAGGCCCAGGCCAGGCCGGGCGCGGCCGCGACCACCTCCTCGAGCTCGGCCCGCGCGGTGTCGAGGTCGCCGCGCGCGGTCAGCGCCCGGGCCAGCCGCCACCGCGGACCGGGCGCCCGCGGATCGCGGCGCACCTGGGCCTTGGCCATCGCCAAGACGGTGGCGTCGGCCAGCTCGCCGTCTTCGGTGAAGACCTCGTCGTTCCACTCGCCGTCGCGATCGAACAGGAGCGCGGTGGCGTCGATCGCGCCCGACAGCCAGCGATCGAAGCGCGAGCCATCGCACACCGGCTCGCCGGTCTCGGCGTCGTCGCGCCAGACCTTGCCGTCGCGATCGACGGTCAGCGCCTCGCCCAGCCAGTCGATGATCGGCAGCCGCCCGGCGTCGTCCCACGGCGGGGCCTGGGCGATCTCGGTCAAGGTCAGGCTGTCGCCGAACAGGCGCCCGCCATCGAACGCCAGGTAGACGTCGATCACCGCGGCCGGCCAGTCGAGGGGCACGTCGACCCGCGGCTCGCCGAGGTCGTGCATGCCATCGGGCCAGCGCTCGAGGGCGCCGACGATGCGATCGACGATCGTGTCGGGTTCGGTCGGGGCCGGGCCCCGCGGGCCGCGTCGACGGCTCACGGCAGCATCAGGTGGCCGACCGCCACCACCGGTTGACCGGCGCCGTCGACGCCGCGGAACACCGCCGCCGCCGCGACGCCCGCCGGGACCGGCCAGGCGCCGAGGGCCGCGCCATCGGCCGCGCCCGAGAGCTCGACGGTCGCCACCGGGGTGCGGACCCCGCGGCCGTCCTCGGTCAGCACCGTCAGCGTGCCGGCGCCGAGGGCGGCGCCGCGCGCGCTCAGGGCGAGCTTGCCGTCGGCCACGGTCATGGCGAGCTGACCGCGACCGAGCCAGCGCAAGAGGCCGGCCTGGTAGCCGGCGACCACCGGCAGGATCACCCGGGCCTGCTCGAGGAGGCAGTCGTCGTCGAGCCACCAGCTCAGGGTGCCGCGGACCTTGCGGTAGCGCGCCAGGCACACGCCGAACAGATCGCGGAGGGTGGCGCCCTGGCGTTGGGTCGCGACCACCATGCTCAGCTGGTTGGTGACCTGAGGCAGCGGCCGCACCTGGGCTCGCGCCAGGACCGCGGCCAGGGTCGCGCCGCTGGCGCGCCCGACCTCGGCCGGGCGGGGCAGGGTGTGCTCGGAGAAGAACTGGCGGCCGGTCCACTCGGCGAGCCCGGCCCGGGTGCCGGCGCCGTCGCTGGTGAAGTACGCGCGCCAGTCGGAGCGGCTCGGCACGTCGGTGGCGGCCGGCACGCCGAGGCGGCCGTAGGCGATCGCGACCAGGCGCTCGAAGCGCGAGCCGCGCTCGCCGCGGCCGAGATCGTCGAAGTGGGCGGCGGCGTCGCCGCGGACCCGACTCGGGCCGCCGAGGTCGCCCAGGACGTGGAGCATCGCGCCGGCCGCGACCAGGGCGCCGGCGAGGTGCCGGGCGCGCTCGCCGGGCGTCGCCGCCCGCACCGCCTTGTCGTACTGATCGACCCAGCCGGCCATGCCCAGCGGGTTGTCGTCGGCGACGATCCAGTCGGGCGCCGGCCGCCCGGCGCTCGGGCCGCCACCTTGGCGCCGCAGCCGCTCGTCGAGCCGGCCCAGCCACGAGCGGGCCGGGGCCCGCCAGCCGGCGCCGGTGGTCGGATCGAAGAAGTGGTTCGCGGCCCAGGCCGGGGTGGCGTCGGCGAGGGCGGCCCCGGCCAGGAGCCAGGCCAGCGCCGTCTGCTGCCCGCGCAGGTCGGGGACGTAGCCGTCGATCGCGGTGTGCGCGGCGAGGGCGGCGAACAGCTCGGGGGCGTCGGCCGGCGGGACGGTCAGCGGCTCGAAGAGCCCGCCGCGATGGCCGAGGGCGCGCAGCCACGCGTCGAGGTTGGCGGCCAGGGCGGCCTGCTCGGCCAGGCCGACGTGGGTCGTGGTCTCCCAGGCGACGGCAGGCGCCGCGGTCGCGGTCAGCACCGCCGCGGCGATCAGGGCGCGGGCGCGGGTCACGGGGCACCTCCGGTGCGCGGCGCCGGCCACAGCTCGCGGATCCGGCGGTGCATGGTCTGGCCGAGGTCGACGGTCTTGTCGAGGTTCGGGCACTGGCCGCGGCCGCAGGTGAGGAGCACCACCAGCCCGCGCTCGGCGTCGTAGAACGCGACCGCGAAGATGTCGTTCTCGATCGCCCGCAGCGACTTGTCGGCGATCTCGTCGCGCTCGTCGGCGCCGGGCAGCCCCAGGCGCAGCTCGTCGTAGCGGTCGGAACCTGCGGCGCCGGCCAGGCGCCACATGCGGACCGCGACGTCCCAGGTCTGGTCGCGGCCGAGGGCCTTGTAGTGCTGCGACGAGTAGGTCGCGGTGTCGGGCTCGTCGCCCAGCGGCCCCGACTCGAACTGGCCGTCGTAGTCGGTGCGGCTCTTGATGTCGGCCTCGGTCAGGAGCTGGGCGGCGACCAGGTACGGCCCGGTGCCGGTCGGTCCCAGGGTCGGCCGCGGCCGGCCCAGCTCGGCGATGGCCTCGTCGGTCTCCCAGCCGGTCACCGCGGCGATGACGCCGCCACCGCCGACGAACCGCAGGTGGCGGGCGTGGGAGTGATCGGGGCGCCAGCGCTCGAGCTCGACGAAGTTGTCGCGCTGGGCGAAGTCGTGGCGCTGGCCAAAATCGGCGAACCGGCGATCGCTGCGATAGGCGACGAAGCCGCGCTTGTAGATGAGGAGGCGGAAATCCGCGAGGCGGGCGCCGGCCGGGATCCCGTCGGGGCCGTCGGCGGCCAGCGCAGGGATCTGGTAGGTCCCGGTGGCATCGGTCGACACCACCGCGTCCTTGGCGCCGGCGGCCACCGTCAGGCCATCGCCGCGGACGAAGGTCCAGGCGGCGTAGACCAGGGCGCCGGGGACCGGGCTGCCGTTGGCGCCGTCGACCACCCGGCCGGTGAAGGGGCCGCGCAGGTCGCCGGCGACCACGTCGTCGGGGCGGCCGCGGAAGGTCGCGGTCCGCGGCGCCGGCCCGGCCGCAGAGCACGCGGTCAGGGCGACCGCCGTGGCGAGGGTGCAGAGGAGGCGTGGCATCGGCCGGGGCGTCTTAACGCGAGCGGGCGGCCCGTGTAAACCCACCGCCGGCCCCGCATTGGCGCGCCGAGACCGCGCGGTCGGCGCCGACTTGCTGGTACGATCGGCCCATCGACCGTGCGTTGCTCGAAGTGTGGTCACGATAATCCGCCGGGCGCCGGCTTCTGTCTCAACTGCGGGACCTCGTTGGTCGGTCCGGCGCCGCTGGCGAATTCGACTCCGGGTCCGCCCGGCGGGTTGCTCGTGACCTGCCCGGCGTGTCGGACGGAGAACCCGCCGTCGATGCGGTTCTGCCGCAACTGCGGCACGGTGCTCCAGGCCTCGTCGCCGGGGATCTTGCCGACGCCGTACATGGGCGGACCGCCGATGGGCCAGCCGCCGATGCCGGCGACGCTGGCCGCGCCGCCGCCGATGGCGCCGATGGGCCAGCCGCCGATGGGCCAGCCGATGGGGCCGATGGGCCAGCCGCCGATGGGCCAGCCGCCGATGGGCCAGCCGATGGGGCCGATGGGCCAGCCGCCGTTGGCGCCGCCGAGCCCACCGCCGATGATGCCGCCTCCGATCATGCCGGCGTCGGCGGGGCCGGGCCCGTGCCCGCGGTGCAACGCGCCGATCCAGCCGGCCTTCGCCTTCTGCCAGCAGTGCGGCTTCCGGGTCGCGGCGCCGGCCCCGATGGCGCCGACCCCGATGGCGCCGACCCCGATGGCGCCGACCCCGATGGCGCCGACCCCGATGGCGCCGACCCCGATGGCGGCGCCGGTCGAGGTCGTCGGCTCGATGCAGGCTGCCCCGCCGGCCGAGGTCGCGCGGGGCCGGACCGCCCCGGCGGCCGAGCCGGCCTGGGGGTTCGCGGTGTCCGTCAATCGCGACGGCTCGGACGGCGAACGCTATCCGCTGTCGGGCGACTACGTGACCGTCGGCCGCACCGGCGCTGACATCTCGATCGAGCAGGACCGGTTCCTGGCCCGGGTCCACGCCCGCCTCGAGCCGACCGCCGATGGGGCGCGGGTGGTCCCGGTCGACACGTTGAATGGCGTCTTCCGCAAGCTCGACCGCCCGGTCGAGCTGGCCCACGGCGCGATCCTCCTCATCGGTCGCGAGGTCCTGCGGTTCGAGAAGCTCGATCACGACGAGCGCACCCCGGCGCCGCTGGTCCGTCACGGGGTCGCGATGTTCGGGTCGCCGCCGCGCGAACCGTGGGGGCGGCTGTCCCAGCTCCTGCCGTCGGGGGGCATCCGCGACGTGCGCCACCTCACCGACGACGAGATCGTGGTCGGGCGCGAAGAGGGCGAGCTGGTGTTCTCGGACGACGCCTTCCTGTCGCGTCGGCACTGCACCCTCAACTGGGATGGCCAGCGCGCCACCATCACCGATCTGAACAGCTCGAACGGCACCTTCCTGCGGCTGACCGGGGTCGGTCCGGTCCGCCACGGCGAGCACCTGCGCGTCGGCGATCAGCTGTTCCGCATCGAGCTGCGGCGGTGAACCCCGGTGGCGCGGGCGATCGCCGCCGGGGCGACCGACATCGGGCGCGTCCGCGAACGCAACGAGGACGCCTTCGTCCTCGGCGATCTCGACGCCGGGCTCCTGGCCGACGCCGACGGTGAGCTGACCTGTGACGGCCCCCGCGGCCTGTTCGCGGTGGTGTGCGACGGCATGGGCGGCGCCGCCGGCGGCGAGGTCGCGTCCGAGCTGGCCACCCGCACGACCTGGCGCGAGCTGACGGAGGCCCACGCCACCGACGATCCCCAGGTCGGGGCTCGCCTGCTGCGCCGCGCGGTGCGGGCCGCCAACCGCCGGGTCTTCGAGGAGGCCGAGCGCGAGGCCAACCTGCGCGGCATGGGCACGACGCTGTCCGCGATCGCGATCGTCGGCGGCCACCTGATCGCGGCCCAGGTCGGCGACTCGCGGGTCTACCTGGCGCGGGGCGGCGAGCTGACCCAGATCACCCGCGATCAGACCCTGGCCTCGGCGCTGGTCGGCGCGGGCCGCGATCCGCTCGAGGCCGCGCTGGCCGGCGGCTCGACGATCCTCCAGGCCCTGGGCGTCAACCCCGACGTCGAGCCCTCCCTGTCGATCACGCCCTTGCACCGCGGCGATCGGGTGCTGGCCTGCTCCGACGGACTGTACAACCAGCTCGGGCCCGGTGCCCTCGAGGCCATCGCGATCGGGCGGGCCTCGCCCGCGGCGATCGCGCGGTCGCTGTGCGACGCGGCCCGCGCCGCCGGCGGCGCCGACAACATCACCGCGGTCGTGGTCGATCTCGGCGGTGACGACCTGGCGCCCGCCGACGGCAGTCGGGCGCCTCGCTTCGTCGAGTTCGATCCGCGCGAGGACGGCGAGCGAGCGCTGACCTCGACCTCGTACGTGGTCCGCCGCCTGGCCGCCGCCGCCGGGCTGCCGGCCGACCCCGGGCCGCCCGGGATCCCAGCGACCGGTCGCTTCGCCGCGGTCCGGCGGCCGCGGCCGACGGCGCTGCCGACGAGGGCGCCGTCACGTCAGGTGTGGTCGACGCTGGCCCTGATCGTCCTCGGGCTGGTCGCCGGAGCGCTCGGGTTCTGGTTGGCCGGATAGGAGACCGAGGCCGAGACCGAGACCGAGGCGGAGGCCGAGACCGAGGCCGAGACGGAGACCGAGGCCGAGGCGGAGGCCGAGACCGAGGCCGAGGCGGAGACCGAGACGGAGACCGAGACCGAGACCGAGACCGAGACGACAGCGCGGATCGGCTCAGCCGGTTGCGGCGCGCCCTACATCAGCAGGGCGGCGGCGATGCCACCGCCGATCGCGACCACCACGCCGACCGCGACGTAGACCAGCCAGGCCTTGGAGGACGCGGGCGCCGGCGCGTAGCCGGCCATGGGCTGGGCCTGGGGCGCCGGTCCGCCGTGCATCGGTCCGCCGTGCATCGGCTGGCCCCCAGGCATCGGCCCGCCAGGCATCGGCTGGCGGCCAGGCATCGGCTGCCCACCGTGCATCGGTCCGCCATGCATCGGTTGTCCGCCATGCATCGGCTGTCCGCCATGCATCGGCTGTCCGCCATGCATCGGTTGTCCGCCGTGCATCGGTTGTCCGCCGTGCATCGCTTGCCCACCTTGCATCGCTTGCCCACCTTGCATCGGTAGCCCCGCTTGTCCCGCTTGCCCTGGCGGGTAGGCCGGCCCGCGGTTGGCGGCCGCCGCGCCCGCTGGACCGTGGGCTCCCAGGGCTCCGTGGGCATCGGTGCCGGCCGGCGCGGGCGCCGGCTCGCCCCACCGTCCGGTGGCCAGGCACTCGTTGGCCGCGGCCGCCAGCGCGCCGACGTCGGGGAAGCGCTGGTTCTTGTCCTTCTCCAGCATCTTCAAGATCAGCCGATCGACGCCGGGCGGGATGTCCTGGGTGGCGTTCACCGACGACGGGGGCTTGGGAGTCTGCTTGAGCTGGGCGGTGATCAGGGCGGCTGGTCCCTTGGCGTCCGGGAACGGCAGGCGACCCGTCAGGAGCTCGTAGCCGAGCACGCCCAGGGCGTAGACGTCGCTGCGGCCGTCGAGCTGCTTGCCCATGAGCTGCTCGGGAGACATGTACTCGAGCGTGCCCAACGTCTGGCCGGTCGCGGTGAGCTGCGGCGCCTGCGGATCGACCGAGTTGTCGCCGCGCATCACCTTGGCGATGCCGAAGTCGAGGATCTTCACGAACTCGGGATCACCGCCGCGGTTCTCGAGGTAGATGTTCTCGGGCTTGAGATCGCGGTGGACGATGCCCTGGCGGTGGGCCTCGCCGAGCGAGCTGCACATCTGGCTCAGGATCTTCAGCACCCGGCGCCACTCGATGGGCGCCTCGTTGTGGAAGACCGTGTGCAGGCTCTTGCCCTCGAGGAGCTCCATCGCGATGTAGAGCGTGCCCTCGGGCGTCTGATCGAAGTCGTAGGTGGTGATCGTGTGCGGATCGCGGAGGTTGCACAGCACCAGCCCCTCGCGCCGGAACCGCGCCACCAGGTTCTCGTCCCGGGTCATCTCCGGGTGAAGCAGCTTGAGCGCGACCTTGCGGCCGGTCTGGGTCTGGGTGCCGCGGTAGACCGCGCCGAACCCGCCCTCGCCGAGCTTGGACTCGATCTTGAACCGACCGTTCAAGAGCTGACCGACGAAGGGATCGCCCTCGGGCTTCTTGCGCAGGCCCGGCACCGCGCCCTTGACGCCAGGGGGCGGGCGCAGCACCGGCTCGGAGCCCGGCCGCGCGGGGACCTGCGGATTGGGTTGGCTGCCGGGACGGACCGCCACCGGGCGGGGCACGGCCGGCGCGGGCGTCTGGAGCTGGTGTCCGCAGACGCCACAGAACCGCGCCGCAGGCGGCAGCGGGGTCTGACAGGACGGACAGTTCATCCGATCGCGATTGTCGCCCAACTCGTGGGCGCGTGCATCGACCAATCCCGACTATTTCGCATCGCACCGTCGCGCGGCGGTCAACGCGCGGCGAGCCACACCCCGATCGCGGCGCCGATGACGATCGCGCCCGCGAGGATCGGCCAGGCCCGGGGCAGGCGGGCGCGCGGGGCCGCCACCACCGGCGCCGGCAGGCCGGCCACGGCCTCGGGATCGCCGATGAAGAGCCGGATCCGGGGGCCACCGGCGCCGAACTCGACGGTCACCGGGGTGGCCAGGGGGACCGCCAGCTCGGTCACGCGCTGGCCGTCGACGAAGGTGCCGTTCGAGCTGCCCAGATCGACCAGGACCCAGCCGCGCTCGGCCGGGCGCAGCTCGGCGTGGCGAGACGACGCGTCGATGTCGCGATGGGCATCGAAGGACACCTGACAATCGGGGTGGCGGCCGAACTGCGTGCGCCCGGCCGCCGCCAGCTCCTGGCGCTGACCGCGGCGTGACCCGGCCAGGTGATCGACGATCACCAGCGGCGGCGGTGGCCCCTCGCTCATGACCCACCGTTCCACAACTCGAGGGCGCGATCCACCGTCACGGCGCGACCGCCGAGGACAGGGTCGCGGCCAGGCCCGGGTCGTCGGCGCCGAGCTCGAACCAGCGCCGCCACGCCGCCAGCGCGCCGGCTCGATCGCCGCGGGCCTGGGCCACCGCGCCCGCCACGACCCAGGCCTCGGGGAGCAGCGGCGCCAGCGCGCGCGCCCGGGCCACCGCCTCGGCGGCCCGTCCCGGCGCGCCGCGGTTGAGCGCGCCCCGGGCGGCCCGAAGCTCGCGCCGCGCCGCCCGCACCTGCTCGGCGGCGCCGCGATCGGCCTCGGGGTCGGGCGCCAGATCCGCGGGCGGCACCGGGCGGTCGCCCTCGCCGCGGAGCTCGTGGCGCAGGTCGAAGCCGCGCAGGCGCGCGCCGGCGCCGGGGCCGTCGCCGATCCACAGCTGGAGCGAGGCCGGATCGAGGACGACGACGTGCGCGGCGGCGACGTCATCGAGGGCGGCCCGGTGACCGATCGGCAGGACCGCCTCGTCGGCCCCGCGGCGATCGCGCAAGAGCGTCGCCACCGCGGCGGCGTCGGCCGGCGGGATCGCGGCCAGGCGCTCGGCCCGCGCGGCCCGGGCCACGGTCGCCGCGGTGCGGAGCTGGCGGTCGTTCTCGGGATCGTCGGCGAAGGCCCCCGACACCAGCACGTCGCCGACGGCGCGGCTGGCCGGAGCGCGACGGACGCCGACCCGGGTCGGGCTGCGATCGACGACCGCCCACCGACCGCGGGCGCCGTCGACGATCACGAAGGCGGCGGCGCCAAGCGTCGGCGTGGCCTCGAGCTTCTTGATCGCCGCGTCGAGGTCGGTGCACTCCTCGAGGATCTCGCGGGCGATGAGCGCGATCGGCACCGCCGAGCGCGAGGCCCGGACGTCCCGGGTCCGCGTCGGGTGGACCATGATCGCCAGGCCGGCGGCGTTGACGCCGGTGACCACGCCGGTCAAGCCGGGCCATCCCACGCCCGCCCACGCCTGACGGCCGGTCGGCTTGACGATGAACAGGACCGGCGCGCCGAGGCCATCGCCGCCGTCGACCAGGCCGGGCAGGGCGAAGCTCCGTCCGACCCACAGCCGATCGGTGGCGGCGCCGGCCTGCGGCGCCACCACGGTCAGCGCGCGGGCCAGGTTGCGGGTCTGGACCTCGGCGGTGGTCGCCGACGGCTGGCCGATGTCGAGGACGGTCGCGGTCCGCAGGACCTCCTGGTACGAGCGATCGACGCCCGACTGCGCGGCGCCGCGCACCAGCCCGGCCAGGCCGCGGCGATGGCGATCGGTGATGCCGTCGTCGACGAAGCGCAGCCGCCAGTCCTTGCGCATGGCCTGGGTGAAGCCGAACCAGCCGCCGTCGCCGGCCAGGGCGTCGATCGACGGGCCGAAGCCGGCCAGGGTCGCCGGCAGGCGCGGCCCGAGGAGCCGGCCGTGGGCGGCGCCGATCGCGAAGGGCTCGCCGGCCGCGCGCACGACGGTCAGGCCACCGACGTGGGTCAGGCGGGCCTCGGACCAGCGCAACCCGACGCCGACCCCGTCGACCTGCTCGACCTCGATCGGCGCGCTGACCGGCTCACCGTCGGGGACGTCGTAGGCCACGGAGCGCCGGTAGATGAACCAGGCCACCACCAGCGCGGTCGCGCCCAGGGCCACGAGGAGCCCGGTCGCGCGCAGCGCGCGGCCCGGCGACGCGCGCCGGCTGCCGATGACCAGGTCGGGCATGGCCGCGGACCTTACCCGACGGCCTGGCCGCCGTCACGGCCGCCGGCGGGCCACCGTGCCCACGACCTGCGCCATCAGTTCACGACGACCAGATCGTGGCCGTCCTTGCCGCAGAACCGCACCGAAAGATCGTAGCGGGTGCGGCACACCGGGCAGGCCTTGCCGAGGACGCCGGTCAGCGGTGGGTCCGGCTTGCGCGTCGCGCGGTAGGCCGCCGGCGGCACCAGCTCGGCGCCGTCGTGGGGGCAGCGGCGCAGCCCGGGGTCGAAGCCGCGGCCACACCGCGGGCACATGCCGCCGGTGGCGCGGCCCTCGAGCATGTCCTCGGCGGCCACCAGGCGGCGGGCGTCGCGCGGGCAGTACGCCAGGCCAGCGTACTCGGTGCGGCAGGTCGGGCACACCATGCCCGAGGCGGCGACCTCGAGACCACCGGCGGTGGTGCCCGGCCGGCGGACCGCGCGCACGACCGCGATCGGCGGACGCGTGCGCGGCGCGACCGCGGGTGGCGACGGCGCCTCCGCCGTTGGACGTCGGCGACGGCGGGTCCACGCGGCGAGGCCAACCGCGAGCGCAACCGCCGCCAGGGCGCCGACGAGCATCACCACGGCGCCGAGCTCTTGCGGGCGGGGTCGGCGTCCACCGACCGTCTGACGAGCGCGAACACGGACACCTCAAGCTCGACGGTAGCAACCGGTCGCGGCGGCGGTCAATCGCGACCTGACCCGGGTTCGCGTGGGCGTCGCGCCCACATTGTGCGGTCGGCACGGTCGGGCCCCGGCCGGCCCCCGCGCTCCGACGGTCATGGGTACAATGGGCCGATGTCTCGCCTCGCCTTCGTCGCGCTCCTCCTGGCCGCACCCGCGGCGGCCCACGCCGATCTGTTGAGCCTGCGGGTCGAGGCCCACGGCGGCGGCGCCGGTGGCGTCGGCGTCGGCGGCGACCAGAAAGACAACGCCTTCCAGGCCGGGGCCCGCGGCGGCGCCTACGGCGCGCTGGTCGGCGCCGAGCTGTTGTTCATCGACGGCTGGGTCTCGCACCAGCAGTACAACGACGGCGCGCTGATCGGCACCTGGACCCAGTTCATGCTCGGCATGGACGTCGACGTCGATCTGGGCGTGCCGACCGCGCCGCCCGGCGGCAAGGCCAAGGGCCGCCCCAAGGGCTACTTCGAGGCCGGCCTGGGCCTGGGCTTCGGCGTCGGTACCGGCCAGCAGGTCGAGCTGCCGCTCGACAACAGCGAGGTCACCGACAAGGGCTTCCTCCTCGAGGCCAAGCTCGGCGCCGGGGTCAACCTCGGCCCGGTGTTCTCGCTCGGGTTCGTGATCCCGGTGACCGGCGGCTACTTCTTCAAGAGCGGGCCGGGGGTCGCCGCCAACGACACCGGGACGCACTACGAGGCGATCGGCGCGGCGTTTCTCGTGAACGCCCGGTTCAAGCTGAAGCTTAAGTGACGGCGATCGGGCCCGCGGCCCTGGTCGGCCCGCCGTCGCGCCGGCTCACTCGCCGTCGTCGTAGATCGTGATCAGGTCGTAGCCGCGCGCGGTCGCGCGCTCGCTCCACACCAGGGCCAGGCCGCGTCGCCCGCCGGCGCACCGGATCGCCGTGACCCCGCCGCGGGCGAGCTGCGCGTTGATCCGCACCCGCAGCGGCTCGTAGTGGGCATGCTCCGGTGGCAGCGGCTCGAAGGCGACGCCGAGGAGCTGGTTGTAGCGCCAGCGCGGCGCGACCGCGGTGCAGCCGCCGGTGCCGACGGTGCGCTGGGCTAGCGGGCGGTAGAAGTTGCCGACGTTGCGACGCTCGCGGGCGGCCGGGTACGGCGTGCCGTCGTCGGCGGCGAGGTCGGCCTTCTCGGCCTCGGTCAGATCGGGCAGTCGACCGAGGAGATCGTAGCGGCGCAAGAGGATCTCGAAGGCCCCGACCTCGGCGAAGTCGAACAGCCCCACCCAGGCGTCGCGGCCGGCCAGGGTCGCGCGCTCGAAGTCCCAGACCACGCGGTCGGCCATCGACGCACCGGCCGGCGCCGCCGGCCAGGTCGCGCCGGGGTAGGCGGTGCCGGAGCCACCGCCACATCCGAGGACCACCGCGGCCGCCGCGAGCGCGGCCCTCACGCCGCCTCCGCCCAGGTCGCGCCGTAGTCGTCGAGGGCGCTGCCGCACTCGACGCCGAGGGCGACGAAGCCCGGCACCAGCACCTCGCGGACGCAGGCCGAGAAGATCTGGCGCTCCTCGGCGGGCGTCATCAGGCCGTGGCCGCGCACCGCCTCGGTCACCGCGCCGATCGGGCGCTCGCGCTCGACGACGGTGGCGACGCCGCGCAGGGCGATCGGCACCATCGTCGCGGCCGCGGCCCGGGCGTCGTCGCCGCCGCGATCGAGGGCGTAGCGCAGGTACGACCAGCCCAGGCGCGCGTGCATGACCTCGTCGGAGTAGATCGAGGTCAGGACCTCCTGGGCGGTCGGATCGACCGTGAGATCGCGGGTCGCCGACAGGACCGTGGTGGCGTAGGTCTCGGACACGCACGACACCAGCATCGTGTTGGCCAGGGCCTGGTGGAGCTTGGGGCGCTTGGGATCGTCGGGCAGGCTCGACATGCCCGGCGGCGGCAACACGCGCTTGCCGGCGTAGATCTCGATCATGCGCAGGCACAGCTCGGCGTGGCGGACCTCGTCGATGCCGGCCCGCAGGCACAAGGACAGCACGTCGGCCGGCGCGGCCGCCGCGACCAGATCGATCGCCAGGACCGCGAAGGTCGAGACCGCGAGGTACTCGGCGGCGGCGCGCCGGGTCCAGGTCTCGCCGAGGCGGGCCCGCTCCTCGGGCGTGAGGGCCGCGGCGGTGGTCTCGGACCACGGCACCGGCACCGGCCGGCGCCGCATCAGGCGCTGATGTTCGGTCTCGAGGGGCGTGCCCGAGAGCCACCATCGGCTGACCGGCTCGAGGACATCGTCGTGGGTCTCGGCGATCGCGTCGTCGGTGCGCATCGCCCGCGAGTCTACGACAGCGCGACGCCGCGGCCGACGTTCTTGCGCCGACGTTTGCGGCGCCGGCGTGGGCTGGTCGCGTCCGGGCCGGCCGCTGCGGTCAGGCCAGGCCGACCGCCGGCCACGTCCACAGCGCCGCCGCGCCGGCGATCAAGACCCGGCCGAGCGCCGGGCGCCAGCGCGCCGGGACGTCGAAGGTGTCGAGGACCTCGTCGCCGCCGCGGAGCAACCGGACCAGGCCGGGGACCGCGCCGAGGGCGGCGACCCCGACCGCGAGCTGGGCCAGCGCGCTCGGCGGCCGGGCCAGGAACGCCGCTGGCCACACCGCGGCGACCAGGAACACCTCGGCGATGATCAGCGCGCCCAGGGCCCAGCGGTGGCCGGCGAGCACCGCGACCGCCGCGACCGCGAGGGCGGCGGCCAGCTCCGGGCTGTGCGCGTGGGCGGGCAAGGGCAAGATCGCCAGCGCCGACAGAAGCCCGGTCCCCGCGGCCCAGCGATCGCTCGCGAGTGCTGACAGGAGGCCCATGAGACAAATGTAATCGACAGCGGACAATTGTCGCGATGATTGTCGGCGTGTCGTGACATTTGCCCGCCGACCGAGCGTAACCAATCGAAACCAAATCGTCCCGATCGCCTACCCGGCGCCAGCCTCGCCCCCGCTGGCGCTTCGTGGCACGCTCTCCTCATGACCTGGATCCTCGTCAAGCTCGCGGTGCGGCTGGTGGCCTTCACGCTGGTGTTCTGGTTCGCGACCCGCAAGAACGAGAAGATCAAGATCCAGCCGCGCTGGGCCTTGCCCCTGGTCGCCGGCATGTTCGCCCTGTTCAACGTCGGCCTGTACTGGCTCCTGCGGCCGGTGCTGAACCTCGCCACCTTCAACGTCGCGTGGTTCGCGATGCCGCTGGTGATCAACCTCTTGTTCGTGATCGCCACCGTGCGGGTGTTCCAGAACAAGCAATGGCTCCAGGTCGACGGCGTGCGCGCGACCTTGTGGCTGGCCGGCGTCCTCACGCTGGCCCATGGCGTCCTCTACGTCGCCCTCGACTACCTCCCCGGCAAGGTGTGATCGGCGACGCGACGCCGGGGTGGGTGGCGCGCGCGGCGGGGGTCGGGTGATACTGGACGGCATGGCTCGGCGCGCCCTGCTCCTGGCCGCGGCCCTGGCCGCGTGCGGCGACGATCGTCGGGTCGCGCCCGAGGACGCCAGCGTCGACGCGGCGGAGGTCGACGCCGCCCTGGTCGACGCCGCGGACCCGGACGCCGCGGTCGCAGACGCCGACGCCCGCGGCGCGCCGCCGCCGGCCGTGATCCTGCT
>Ga0075163_10007038_pt1 | contig 14917 bp, 12 predicted proteins | sample JI1023141ADNA_FD_71478 | JGI IMG/M metagenome (GOLD analysis project Ga0075163, IMG submission 71478) | Wastewater effluent complex algal communities from Wisconsin, to seasonally profile nutrient transformation and Carbon sequestration -... | ecosystem: Engineered > WWTP > Effluent > Algae...
AAGTTTAAATTAAAACTGGATTGGAAAAGCCGGTTTCCGGCAACAAATGAAATGTAAATTAAATGTTTTGTTAAATCTGAGCAAAAATCTTTTGAAATTAAATTGATTATCAGTGAATATAGACAATAAAAAACCCGGTCTCAGACCGGGTTTTTTATATATCGAAAGTGTTTTTAATTAGAATACAATAACCCTTCCGGTTTGCAATCTCTTACCTGCAGCATCTACTACGTCGATTACGTAGATACCTTTTGGTTGATTGCGCAGATCAATATCCATTTTGCCATATCCTGCAACGGTAAAGTTTTTACTGAATACCCTTGATCCTTTGCTGTCGTAAATAACAACTCCGCGAGGGTTAGAAACACCGTTTAGTTTGTCGTAGAACCTTACCTGGAATACGCCTGTATTCGGGTTAGGATAGATAAACAAATTGGTGTTCAGTGAATCAGTAAGAGTAACACTGTTGGCAGAAATTGAGTTACATGCATTTGGATCAACTACTTCTACAGTATATGTACCTAAACCATCAATATCAGCCAGGTAAGTTGCTGCATTAGCACCTGTAATGGCAGTACCATTCAGGAACCACTGATAAGTGTTATTGGCATTAGCCGGAGATACATTAGCAGTTAAAGTAGTTTGTAATCCAGGGTATAAACTTGTAAACGGAGCAGCTGTTACAGTTACCTCCGGATTGGCATTAACTGTAAGTGTAGCTGCATTTGATGTTGCACTGCTTGAGCAGGCTGGAACAGAGAATACAACGCGGTACAGGTTGCCATTCAAAGATGTTGTAGCACCAGAAATAGTCAATGTTCCGGTAGTTGCACCACTGTAAACACCACCATTTGCAACAGCAGCATAAGTTAAACCTCCATCAGTACTTACTTCCCACTGATAGTCAAATGGACCGCCACTGGCAGCTGTTACAGTGAATGAAGTTGATCCACCTGCACAAACGCTTCCGTTAGCAAGTGCAGAAAGGGTTCCAACTGGTTCAGCAACTGTGATTGGAATAACCAATGGAGTTGAAGTACAGATTGGAGTAGCTACAATAACTGTGTAATCAGTAGAAACAGTAGGAGCTGCATAAACAGTATTTACTGCTGTACCAGTGTATGGAGTGGTTAAACCTGCATCAGTAAACAGTCCTGTAGTTGGAGCCCAGGTACCGGTAGCAAGAACAGGAGAAGTATAAGTGATGGCAATTGACCATGAAGTAAGTGTTCCTTCATCGCCACCTGCGAAGTCGGCAATAGCCAGTTTCCAGTCGCCATTCAATGTAGTAAACAATGCTGGCCAGTCAGTAGCAGTTTGTACGTTACCGGTAGGACCATAAGTTGCACGTTTTTCAGCAGCAAATGTTCCGGTACGTGGAGCAGCTGCACCACTGATAGGCGTAGTCGAAGTTGAACTGATTGTAGTATTGATGAAATCATCTGTACCATTACCACCAGCACCATTGTTGAGTGAACCAACAAGATTCAGGTTCTGGCCATTTGGTGCGATCAGGTTGATATCAAGATCACCAACCCAAGTGTGGTTAATGTTAAAGTTAACATTGATATTGGTAACAACTGCACCTGCAGGAATACCAGAGAAACTGATTGGAGCAGTTAATACACCTGCTGGTTCATCATCAGTGATAACCAATGAAAGCGGACCAGAAGCTACGGTTGTAGTAACACTTGCAGAAGCAGAGTTTTGAATGCTCAGTTGTTGTGAACTTCCAAGGCAAATAGTAGCGGAAGTTGGTGTTACCAATGGAGTAAGCGGACTAACAGTTAATGTAGCTGCAGCACTGAAATCAGTTGCAGTACATGAACCGGTAAACACTACACGGTATTGATATCCGTTCATTGATTGAGGTGCACCGGTAATTGTTAAACTGTTTGTGGTAGCACCAGAGAATACACCACCATTGGTTACGAAAGTCCATGGTGCAGTTGCACTGGTTCTTTGTTCCCACTGGAAGGTTGGATTATCACCAGCAGTTTGTACAGTAAATGTTGTAGAACCACTGCATTCGATAGTAGCACTGGCAGGTTGTGAAGTGACAGTAACTGGAACGCATGCACGAATAGTAACAAAATAATCTTCTGTTTCACCCCATGTATAAGTACCGCATGGTGTAATGTTACCCGGAGTTCCTGTTTCAACTGTAACAACCCTCATCAGTGTTTGACCGAGCAATGCTGTTGCAGGAATGAAAGCATTGCCGGTTTCAGTATGAGCACCCGGAGTACCGGCAGCAGATACATAAACTTTTTCAGCAGCTTCGAAATTACCATTCTGGTTGTAATCAATCCAAACAGCAGTACTGTTGGTGAAGTTACCACCGCAGGTTCCTATAGTGATCGCAATCGGGTTTGTTCCACCGGAAACGATTTCACCCGGAGCCGGAGCACCTGTTCCTGAAGTATAGTTGGAATAACGGTTTTGAACAGAACCAAAACCAGGAGCTGTGGTATTACAAGTAGAAGCATTGTCTAATGTTCCGATTCTAACCCTGAATATATCTTCATCAGCTGAACTTGTGGCTGTTGAAGTGCAATAGCAACCGGATGGAGGAGTCAATGAAACCTGAACCGGTGTGGATGTTCCACTGTTACCGGAGTTTGTACAGGTTACCACCAGTTGATACCAGGTTGTAGCTGTCTGGTTGGTATTGAAAGTATTATTGGTTGCGCCGGCTATGTTGGTATAGGTTACACCATCTGGAGAAGATTGCCACTGATAGGTTACACCTGAACCAGCGGTTCCGTTTTGTACAGAAAGGCTGAAAGGAACACCTGGGCAAACTGAAGCTGCAGAAGAAACGGTGTTACCTGGAGCCGGAGTACCTGTACAGGCTGAAGTTGCATAGTCGATGATGAAATACTGATCCTGTGGATTGGTTCCATCAAGAACAGCAGTCCAGGTATTGGCTGTTAAATCATGTTGTTTTGAGTTGTTACCAGGCTGGGTAACTGAACCAATAACTGTACTTGGTGGAGTAAAGTTACTTGGCTGAGATGTACCAACCTGCCATTCTATCCAGTAAGTACCGGCAGTGAGCGCAGTATTTACTGAAGCCTCAATTTTCCATATCTGCCTGGTAGTACCAGGTGTTGCATTGAAAATACGATAAAGGCTGGCTGTTGAAGAAGTGATCAGCCTGTTGGTGGTAAGATCTCCGAAAACAGGAGTTGGTGAACCAACAGATGGGTCAGTATTGAAAATCTGAACCCTTACATCATCAAAAGGTGAGGTAGCGCCTGCATAGTTGGTTGAATAAGCATAAAAGGTAATCTTACTCAACGTCCAGGTACCGCCAACAACAGTGAAATCGTCGGCTAGGGTCAGGCTTCCTGCGATGCTGGCACCAAAGCCGGCATTCACATTACCTGTTTGAACTTCACTCCATTCAAAACCTGTTGGAGCGGCGGTACCGTTACTGGAATTCGGTCCGGTACTGAGGTTTCCGTTGATGTACTGTTGCGCAGTAAGACTACTACTAAAAAGGCAAAATAAACCAAGAATCATAAGAGACTGGCGAAAAATCCCCCTGATTCCTTTAAGTGTAGTTTTGGATTGCATAATAAAAATTTAGTGTGAGAAAAAATGGAATAACGAGCCCCTTTCAGAAGCAAATAATATTATCCCGGCGTAAATTACATTAATATGTAAGTTTAACAAAGTTTTCTTTGCGATTATGGTCATTTTTTAATCACAAAATTAAACAGGCGATCAAAAGATTCTATACATACGATTTGCCTGTAATACCGAATGATTAAATTGCAGTGAACCTTAAATATCATTATGGCCAATTTGCTAGCCCGGTTTAAGGAATCCAGGATTTTAAAAGGCTTTGTTTATGCCGTGGTAGGGATTTTTTCTTACCCGGGGATTAATATCATCAACCGGCTCAGGATTGCCGGTACTGAGCACATCGCAAATCTTCCCAGGAAAAATGTACTTTTTGTAAGCAATCACCAGACCTATTTTGCCGATGTAATTACCTTTATTCATATATTTTGTGCTGTTAGCTGGCGGCGGAAAAACAGGCTGGGACTGCCTTTTTACCTTTTATGGCCTTTTACCCGCATTCGTTATGTTGCTGCGGAAGAAACCATGAAATCCAACTGGCTCACCAAATTATTTATCCTGGCTGGTGCCATCACAGTAAAACGTACCTGGAAATCTGAAACTGGGGAGATCAGGAGAGGCCTCGACCCTGCCGATACCCGTAAAATTACCCGGGCATTACAGAAAAATTGGGTCATAACTTTCCCACAGGGAACAACCAAGCCATTCGCACCCGGAAGAAAAGGAACTGCCTTTATCATAAAACACAACAAGCCCATTGTAGTTCCGGTAGTAATCAGTGGATTCTGGCGGGCATTCAATAAAAAAGGATTGAGGTTTAAAAAGAAAGGTTCACTGCTGACAGTAACCTTCAAACCGCCGCTGAATATCGATTACAACGATTCTACAGAGAAAATCCTGGAACAGGTGATGGATGCGATTGAACAAAGCCGGAAGTTTATGAGTCATTCGCTCCAGCGGAATCAATTTACAACTGCATAATCAAATACAAGTTTATCCTGCCATAACTTCTGAATTAATGAACTATTACCGGAAGGCTCATCACACAATCTATATCTTTGCAAAAAAAATAAAATGGATAAAAAGGCTGTTGATTCGCTGGTGATTATGACAGAACTGGTACTGCCCAATGATACCAATACTTTTGGTAACCTGATGGGTGGCCGATTGATGTACTGGATGGATATTGCCGCAGCACTGGCAGCGATGAAACATTGTGGAGCACCGGTAGTTACAGCATCGGTAGATAATATTTCTTTTGAAACGCCCATCAAACTGGGGAACGTTGTACATATAGAAGCAAAAGTTACCCGTGCATTTACCAGCAGTATGGAAGTGCACATGAAAGTATGGGGTGAAGATGCCATTCAGCAGTATAAATATAAAAGCAATGAAGCCTATTATACTTTTGTAGCACTCGATCCAAATGGCAAACCCCGCCCGGTTAATAAAGTCATTCCTGAAACGGAAGAAGAACAGAAACTATTTGATGGTGCGCTCAGGAGAAGGCAGCTCCGGCTCATTCTTGGCGGTAAGATGAAACCCGATGAAGCCGAGGAATTGCGTGCGTTGTTTGTAAAATAATTGGTTACAGCAAATCAATATACTTACTGCATTTTTTCCAGTAAGCGGAGAAAGAAGGATAATAACCTTTAACTTCCGGAAACAATCTTTGGGGTTCATCAGCAATACCACGGTAATGGGTAAACGCCGGGTGACGGATGTAGTGAAAAACTGCCAGCGGAAATTTTTTACAAAGATCTTCCCAACTTCCGGTAAATACCCTGATTCCATTTATGTTGGCAGCGAGTGCTAAACTAAAGTCGAGCACTTTGTTGCTGATCGGAAATTTGTTGAAATGATCGGGCTCCAGCAATAGGATGCGCATTCCTTTTTCATCGGATCGCCAGTTGGGATCAAGCTGGTAATGATTGTAGATGAATATCTTTTCTACGGGTTCATTTATAGTATCAGTTACTTCAGGCAATCTTGTGGATGCCTCAAATAATTCAGTTGAACGTAATGTATCGGGCAATTTCGTATGTGGAAGTAATTCATATGGTTTATCCAGGAATGTTCCCGACTGATAGGTTTTCGTATATGCGTTTATGTTATCCTGGTTGCAGAAATATTTTTTTGAAGCAAAACTGCCAGCTACCCATTGCCAGCTGAGTGTGTTACTGGCAATATCCCCATCAAACAGATGGTAATACATCCAACGGGAAGGATTATGCCAATGTGCTTTTCCGGTATTGCAAACCATTGATGCTATATACATCCGGAGATGATTGTGCAGATAACCTGAGTCATAGAGTTGCCTGATTTGTTTATCGATGATATGAATGCCTGTATTCGCTTGTATTACTGCTGAAGGGGTTTCATAATGAAGTACATCTGCCTGCGGAAATTTAAGATCAGTAAATATTTTCTCAGCTTTGTATTCCCAAACCCGCTGAAAATACTCCCGCCAGGCCAGTTCCTGGAGGAATTTCATAGAATCTGCCATTGAATAACGTTCACGTATAGTCGCAAATATAAATGGCAGACTGATCACACCCCTGGAAATGTACGGCGACAAACGACTGACTGAGCCATCTGAATAATTTCTTGTTTTTGCATATTGAACCGGATTTACTTTTCCGGGTAATGCAAGAATTTCATTTATTGCTGTTGTAAAAGCCACACAGATTATCTTTTGCTTATTTTATTATTAGATATCTGTTTTTGCCGGCTGCATTTGAATCGGGAAATTTTCATGGCACTCAATGCTGTATGTTTGGTGCTTCTGCCGCTTACTCTTTTTCTCCATAACCTGAAGGAGGCCGGTTTGAGTTCCCGGCGCATCAATGCGATGACATCTTTTTCCGGCAGGTTAAATTGCTGAAAGATGGCATCAAAAGTAGTACGGTCTTCCCAGGCCATTTCAATAATCCGGTCGGTATCAGTTCTGTTAAACGTTTGCATTATTGATTGTTTTTTTATTCATCCTGCATTTGTCGCTGCAGTATTTTACCTCTTCCCACACTTTTTCCCATTTTTTTCTCCAGCTGAAAGGTCGCATACAAACGATGCATGTTTTCTCTGGCAGATTTTTTTTGGTAAATATTTTTTTCACACACTGATGATTTTGTTTTTTCTTAATGTTTCCAATGACAGCGCAATGCCTGGATTTACATTTTTATATCCTTTCATTTCACAGACAAAACAATGATGGTCTCCTGTTTGAAAAACATCAACTGCTTTGAGTTCAATCCAGGCAATTGCATTTTTCAGTACAGGAAAATTTTTCCATCTGGTGAGTTCATTTCTTTTTTCAAGCCTTGAAATTTTATCGATCTTATTGCCTGATTGTTTGCCCAGCAGCGTTACCAGCTTGTATTGATCATCGGATAAAAGCTGCAGGATAAAAACAGGATTGGTCCTTACATTAGACAGCGTTCTTGTTCCTTCATAAATAGCACACAGGAAAATTTTCGGTTGCATGCTCACAGCTGTAATATAAGTGGCAATATTCATATTGAACGTTTCCGCATCTTCCTGGCTGCTGATGCTGTACACTGCAGCATCTATGCGGTTCCAGGGCCGCTTCTTCATATTGTCTGATTCCTGCAGCAAGGTATTTTTATGATTTTTTTGTTTCATGATCAAGTTTTGAAAGATAAGTTTCAGCCGTTTGCAATAAATGATTTCTTTTTGCTTCCGACATCTTATCGAAACTACTAACCAGCATGCGTAAACGAGGGTTGGTATTAAAATAATCACGCCGCAAATGCATGAAGCGCCAGAACAATGCATCCCATACCTCTTGCCATGCTCCTTTTTTGAAATCACCCATTTTCATCAGGTAATTGCTTCCACTGATATAAGGCTTAGTGGTCATCAGTCCTCCATCGGCAAATTGCGTCATGCCATATACATTCGGTACCATCACCCAATCATAAGCATCAATAAAAAGTTCCATAAACCACCGGTACACTTCATCGGGATCAAATTCACAGAGCAGCATAAAATTGCCCAGTACCATCAGCCTTTCTATATGATGGCAGTAACCCGTTTCAAGCACTTTATGTATTACATTATCTATGGGCTCAATGCTGGTTTTCCCTGTATAAAAGGAAGGCGGAATTTTTCTTTTGAATTTCCAGTAGTTGCAGGTTCTTTGTTCACTTCCCTTCAGCATATAAACAATCCTGATGAAATCACGCCATCCTGTAACCTGCCGGATAAATCCTTCCGTAGAATTCAAAGGAATATCAGCCGATCTTCCTTTCTGTAATACCTTAATTATGATATCTCCGGGATCAAGTAAACCGATATTCAGCATCGGAGTGAGCACCGAATGGTAAAGAAATTTTTCTTTCGAAACCATGGCATCTTCATACTTTCCGAAATGAACCAGCCTGTTCTGAATAAATTCATCGAGCCATTTTTCCGCATCCGGGAAATTTACCGGGTATATGAAATGATCCGTGCTGCCCGGGTTATTTTTATAATGCTTGTCTACATAAACGGCTGCTTCTTTCACATATTGATCGGGAACAGGAAAATGCAGCACAGGTACGTGTTCATCTTTCGGAAACCGTTTCCTGTTGTCTTCATCATAAGTCCATTTGCCACCAAGCGGCCCGCCAGACTCATCCAGGAGCAGTTTTTTTCTTTTGCGCTGTTCTATGTAAAAGCTCGTCTGGAAAAATTTCTTTTTCCCTTTGAAATGGTTTTTTCCATCTTCCAGTGAACAATAAAAATTCGGACTTTCAGTAAGTGACAAAGTGAAGCCATGTTTTTTAACTGCAGCCATTATTTTTTTATGTAACCAGTTATCGGCCGGGTCAGTTATGCTCAGCCTGGTAAATTGCTGCTCCTGCAGGTACGCTGCAAGGTTAGTAAAGTCGCAGAGCTTGTTCACAGCTTCAATGTACCGGACTTTTATTTTTTTGGTTTCGAGGAAATCAGCATAAGCTTTCATCGAAGCCCTGTGCAGTAATAATTTTTTTTTGTGAAAAACATATTGATTAAAAAACAGCGATTCTTCCACAAGAAAAACTTCGGCGCCTTGTAAAATGGCCGGATGCTCTTTGAAAAGCTGATGAGGGAAAATGATGCAGGCTGTTTTCATTCAGCCAATACAACAAATGCCTGCTTTGATTGTTTACCAACGAAACAATATTATGGAATCGCTGAAAGGGAAATATATTTTAATAGCTGGCGCAACAGGCACAATCGGTGCTGCATTGGTAAAGCAACTATCGTCTTCCGGAGCCCATTTATTTCTGGTGGGTAGAAACGCCGGTAAACTCAGCAATCTTGAACAAATTTGTAAGTCGGGACTGGTTGCTTCCTGCGTTTGTGACATCACCGATGTAAACCAGGTTCAGGAAATGAAAGCCGCTTATTTCAATCAATTTCCTGCTATTGATGTATTGATCAACGTAGCAGGAATTGGCATTATAAAAACAATGGATCAGCTTAACGAAGCAGAATTTATGCAAACCATCAGTATTAATTTATACGCTCCTTTTTTATTATTGAAAGCTTTTTTACCTGCGATGAAGGAAGCGAAAAAAGGATTGATCATTCAGGTTCCCGGGGTGTTGGGTAAAACGCCCATGGCTGGCGCAGCTGCCTATGCCGCCAGCAAATATGGTCTTAATGGAATGATGCAAAGTGTGAGGGAAGAAATTAAAAGAACGGATATCCGCATAACCAATCTTTTCTTAGGTGGCGCTGATACTGCATTCTGGGATAATATTGATCTGAGGGTGCAAAGAGAAAAGATGATCCAGGCAGAGGAAGCCGCACGTGCGATTTGGTTTCTTTGTCAGCAACCAGCTTCTGGTGTGATCAATGAAATGGTTTTACAACCTTTCAATCACCAGGCCATTTAATGGGGTATTTATAATATTAAAGTCTAATGCTATTAAAATGGTTCAACTAATGAACTTATCTTAGTAAAGGTGTACTGGCTTTCAAAATTCAAGGAACATAAGTTGAGCTTACAGTAGCACAAAAGTCAAATCAGGGAACCTTCCGCCATCGGGGTGTAATCGATGGCGGGGCCCTTTTTGGTTCCTTTTTGGGCACGTGTTCCTATATGAAATTATAGGAAAACAAAAAGGAACAATAAAAACTATTGAAGCATTGCAATAAAATAGCATGCGCATCAAACGGGTTAATACCACAACACGTTATTATTATATTGTTCAGATGGATATTATTTACAATATTTAAAGTTCCGGAACGATGTTTGGCCTTAATCTGTATTTTTACAAATAGCTACCGCTGCATTCAAAATACAGTTTATGAGTAACGAACAGAAGAACCATATTTCATTCGATAATACAGAATATGCATTTGCCTATAAAACCAATAAGGAATTAAAAAAGGCACATTTTCTTTTTTCATCTATGGGGAAACCGGCCCTGCTCAATCTTGGCCTGAAACTGATGCCAGCAGCCATTAACCTGCGCATTCCTTTTACCAATACCATTATCCGGAATACTATTTTCAAACAGTTTGTGGGGGGCGAAACTTTGCCTGAAACAGCCAGGGTGGCCAATAAATTACAGGAGTACAATGTAAAGGTTATACTCGATTATGGTGTGGAAGGTGGGGTGGGAGAGGAAGCATTTGATCATGCAACAGAAGAGTTTATTAAAGTGATCAATTATGCAGCTACGCAAACCAATATTCCCTTCATGAGCATAAAAGTAACCGGTATCACTCGTTTCGGTTTGCTCGAGAAAATGGATGCGGCTATGCATGAGGGTGAGGGTACACTTATGAAAAGGTATTACCGTGTAGTGGAGCAACTGTCAACCGAAGAAAAAGAAGAATGGCATCGGGCCATCAACAGGTTATTGAAAATTTGTGATGCCGGTAATGTAAAAAAAGTAGGAGTGCTGGTGGATGCAGAAGAATCATGGATACAGGATCCGGTGGATGCACTCACCATCCTGATGATGGATACTTATAATAAAGACAAATGTGTTGTTTATAATACTATTCAATTGTATCGTCACGACCGGCTTGCGTTTTTAAAGCACTGTCATGAAGCTGCACTGGAAAGAAATTTTATCCTGGGAGCAAAACTGGTGAGGGGTGCTTATATGGATAAAGAAAGGGCCAGGGCTGCTGAAAAAGGATATCCTTCTCCCATTCAACCCAACAAAGAAAGCAGTGACCGGGATTACAATGAGGCGGTGGCTTTCTGTGTTGCCAATCTGAAAACGATTGCGCTGATTGTTGCTTCGCACAATGAGTACAGCAACCTTTATACAACCCAATTGCTCGACCAGGCCGGATTACCGCACAATCACCCTCATGTGCATTTTTCACAATTGTATGGCATGAGCGATAACATAACATTTAATCTGGCCAAAAATGATTGCAGTGTAAGCAAGTATCTCCCTTTCGGTCCGATTAAAGATGTGATTCCTTATCTTATGCGCAGGGCACAGGAAAACAGCTCTGTATCGGGGCAAACCGGAAGAGAACTGGGGCTTATTAAAAAAGAACTGGCAAGACGTAACGGTAAGGGGTAATCGATTATCACTGAAGTTTGATAACTGATTTTTCTGCAACTGCAAAAACAGCATCGCCTTTTTTAGGTTCGATGGTGTACGTGCCGGTGAAATTTCCGAATGCCGGCAGGATGGCATATTTTTTTCCGAAATAAAAACAAGGTAGTCGCAATGACTGTTTACCCATTCCCCTGATTTGAACGGCAGGATGAACATGACCTGCAAATGCAAACAATGTTTCGCCTTCGGGCATATCTTCCAGGTCGTGCAGAAAAATGAACGGTTCTTTACAGAGGTAATGCGGAATGATTTTAATACCGGCAGTTTGGTACCAGTTTTCGGCTAGTATATCGTGGTTACCTTTGATGAGGATGATCTCCAGATGCGGGAAATCGTTTCTCCACTTCACAAAAAATTCATGCTCCTTATTGCCGGTGCTGTGAAACAGATCTCCGATGATGATGAGCGTTTCAGGCCTGAATTGCTGAATCTCAGCAAACAACCGCTGCATATTTTCGATCATAACGGATTGAGGGATTCCAATTCCCGACTTCCTGAAATGGCCCGTTTTACCCAAATGAAGATCTGAGAGAATCATTGTTTTTTCATTTTCCCAATACAATGTTTTTCGGGCAGAAACGATAAAACGGTTATTCAGCAGATCGTGCACCTGGAAGCTGTTCATTGCCACAAAGATAAATGGGCCGGAAGGATAATTTGATCAATGGCGATTTTTTTAAACTGAAAGAAAGTAAATTGTTGAAAATTTCAAAATTATGGATCAGCAAAATGTTACCAAAGACGTACTTGATTTTACCGGGGAAGGAAAGCCAAAGCCTTCCGGTTTTCTGAAAGTAATTACTATTCTTACAATAATATGGTGTATCCTCAGTTTATTTTCATCAGGATATTCATATATAAGTGCTAAGAAAACTTATGAAACCAATAAAGAGATGTTTGAAAGCGGTAAGATGGATGACATGCCTGGATTCGTAAAAATGATGATGGGCAAAGATCCGGTTGGATTGTATAAGCAGATGTATGAAAAAAGATTGCCGATTTTTATTGTATCGCTGATAGGAATTATTCTTTGTTTCTGGGGTGCGATTGAAATGAGAAATTTAAAGAAGCAGGGATATATGCTCTGGTTGATAGGAGAGGTGTTGCCAATTGCAGCCATGTTTTTCCTGATCAATTCAATGGAGTTTACAATTGGAACAATAATCGCTTTGTTCTTTCCGGTAATGTTTATTATATTCTATACAGTAACCAAAAAAGAACTGGTTTATTAGGTTACTATTTTTATTATAATATCAGGGGCAGTTGTAAGACTGCCTTTTTTATTTCAACGCCTGTTCCTGCATTTTGCGGATGCGGTCTTCGAGTTTCTCTGAACTCATGGTTTCCCGAAGGCTGTCTACTTTAATCGGGAAACAAAATGGAGTAAGGCTTTTCGGATATCTGATGATGATATTGCTTTGTGCAATCCGTTGCAGCATATCACGCAACCTGGGTTCATCCATCTGTTGATCCATCACTTCATTATACGCCTGCCTGAGCAGAAGATTGTCTGGTTCATATTCTGAAAAAACTTTGAATAAAAGAGAAGCAGAAGATTGCAGGTGTTTTTGTTTTACCTGTTCACCAGGCATTCCCTGGAATATCAAACCCCCGATGACAGCAATATCCCTGAATTTTCTTTTGGCCATTTCCGAAGCATTTACACTTCGTTGAATATCTGCCAGGAGATTTTCTTCTGAGAAAAGTTCATACACATTGCTATCGTCTAATGGTATGGGTTGATCGCTGAGCAATTCAAAACCATAATCGTTCATTACAAATGAAAAAGTAATGGGAATAATCTTCCCGATCCGGTAAGCAAGCAGCGCTGCCATGGCTTCATGTACAAGTCGACCTTCAAAAGGATAAACAAATAAATGAAACCCATCTTTGGTTTCGATGTGTTCAATCAATAATTCGTTTACTGAGGGAACATGCGAAAGTTCCTTCTGCAATTCAAAGAGCGGCGCAAGTGCTTTCAGTTCAACATCTTTCTTTTTTAATTGATTGCTGCTTACTTCGTCGAGTTTTTTCCGGAGCATAAAGCCGAGGTTGGCACTTAAGGGCAATCTTCCGCCCATCCAGCTGGGAACGATTGATTTGCTGGCATTGCTTTTTTTAACAATGGCCGTCATTTCTTTAATCATTACAAATTCAAGGTTCCTGCCGCCTAATGTAAATACATCGCCAGGGTTTAGTCGGGATACAAACCATTCTTCAATAACCCCGATAAAACCGCCTCCCATAAATTTAACCTTCAGCATGGCATCACTAACGATGGTGCCTATGTGCATCCGGTGACGCATGGCGATTCTCCTGCTTGTTATTTTATACAGGCCATTGATGATTTCCACTTTTTTATAATCATTGTATTGTTGCAGGGCTATGCCGCCAATGGTAATAAACTGGAGCAATTGCAACCATTCATCTTCGGTGATATCTTTATAACAATGGGTTGATTTGATTTCTTTGAACAGGATATCCGGGTAGAAACCATCAGAAACTGCCAATGTACACATATATTGTAACAGTACATCAAAACAAAGCATATAAGGAACCCGGCTTTCGATTACCGATTGGTCAATGGCTTCTTTCAGTGCTGCTGCTTCCAGTAATTCCAGGGAATGTGTGGGGAGAAAATAGATGAAGCTGGGATTACCTGGTTGATGGCCACTTCTTCCGGCTCTTTGCAGGAACCTGGCTACGCCTTTGGGCGATCCAACCTGTACTACTGCTTCTACTGGTCTGAAATCGACACCAAGATCAAGACTCGATGTACAAACGACAGCTGAAAGTGTGCCCGTATGCAAGGCTTCTTCCACCCAGATCCTTAAATCCTGCTCAATACTGCCATGGTGAAGTGCAATAGAACCGGCCAGTTCGGGAGCAATATTCAGCAGTTCCTGGTACCAGCGTTCACTCATTCCCCTGGTATTAATAAACAGCAGGGTAGTTTGGTAAGCGGCTATTACCGGAATTAATTTATCGGCCAGTTTTAAACCAAGGTGACCTGCCCAGGGGAACTTTTCAATTTCATCGGGAAAAATGGTTTTTACTTCAATGTTTTTTTTGAGATTGGCTTTAATGATACTTCCTTCTTTGCCTGTGCAATGGAGCAAAACATTTTTAGCTTCTTCCAGGTTTCCGATGGTAGCGGAAATACCCCATACCGATAAAGCAGGATTGTTTTTTTTGGTTGAATTCCGGTTGAGATGAATGAGTCTTGATAAAGCAAGTTCTACCAGTACACCCCTTTTACTTCCGATCAGTTCATGCCATTCATCTACAGCAACAATGCGAAGATTTTCAAAAAGCAAAGGATAATCTTTTTGCGCCAGTAAGAGATGTAAACTTTCTGGTGTGATCACCAATGCTTCGGGCATTTGTCTTTTTTGTTTCTGTCTTTCCGAAACTGAAGTATCACCATTTCTGATTCCAACTTTCCATTGAAGATTCAATGCATTGATTACATCTTCCATTGCTCTTGCAATATCTTTTGCCAAAGCACGAAGTGGAGTGATCCAGATAATCTGTAAACCGTTGTTTTTTTTCTGCTGATAATTTAGTGGATGGTTGTTGATAAACTGAATGATGCTTCCTAAAAAAACCGCATACGTTTTTCCAAATCCAGTGGGTGCATTTACCAAACCTGATTCCCCTGAATTGATTTTTTTCCAGGCTTGTTGCTGAAATAAAAATGGTTGTTTTTTTTGTGACAACATCCATTCTTCCACAACTGAAAATCC
>Ga0075163_10007039_pt1 | contig 14914 bp, 13 predicted proteins | sample JI1023141ADNA_FD_71478 | JGI IMG/M metagenome (GOLD analysis project Ga0075163, IMG submission 71478) | Wastewater effluent complex algal communities from Wisconsin, to seasonally profile nutrient transformation and Carbon sequestration -... | ecosystem: Engineered > WWTP > Effluent > Algae...
GGCATATCCAATGCATTGTGATGCGTCAAAAAAGGACGCGCTGCGGCTCCACCGGGAATGGGTTGTAAGATAGGTGTTTCCACTTCCAGATAACCTCTTTGGTTGAAGAAGTTACGCATAGCCGTCGTAATTTTGGTCCTTTTGATAAAAGTTTCTTTCACTTCATCATTGACGATCAAATCCACATACCGTTGACGGTATCTTTGTTCGGCATCGCTAAATGCATCGTGCACTTTGCCATCTGCATCCACTTTTACAACCGGTAACGGACGCAAGGATTTGGTCAAAACGGTAAATGCATTGATGAAAACGGAAATTTCACCCATTTTGGTCTTGTGAACTTCTCCTTTGATCCCGATGATATCCCCGATGTCCAATAGTTTTTTAAATACGGTATTGTAAAGGGTTTTGTCTTCGTCCGGACAAACCACGTCTCGATTGATATAGATTTGCATTCTTCCCGAAGCATCTTTCAATTCGGCAAAAGAAGCATTCCCCATGATGCGACGGCTCATGATTCTTCCGGCAATACTGACAGACTTACCTTCGAGCGAGTCAAAGTTTTCTAAAATAGATTGAATACTGTTGGTTACTTGATATTCAGCTGCAGGATAAGGGTCGATACCTAAATTTCGCAATTCTTGTAAGGATTGTCTACGGATGATTTCTTGTTCGGTCACTTTGATAAAGTTAGAAGTTAAAAAGTTAAATCACATTAGTTTTAATTCATTTTTTCCATACCAAAACAAAATTGCAAATTCAGTCTGACCAAGCAATTTTACCAATAGCGGTTTTAACTAATGAACTAACCTAAAATTTGAGTGTGCAAATATACTATGGTTTTGCAAGTAAACAAATACTTATAAAACTCTTATCATAAATCCAACCTGTTTTTCAATGTTTTGCTAATCAATTTACGGTTTGTCAAAATATTTCACTCCATGAATTATGGTGCATGACCGATGGCAAGCATTTCCAGTCACTTATAATTTCTATAACAATACCACAACACCTAGTTCTATTAGAAATTCAATACACCTTAATGCAACTTTAAATCTCAAACAAATAAGGAATACAGAAAATTGTTTAACTTTGTATAATGTTACAAAAAGGCGATAAAAAACTCATCAATGCTTGGGCTTTCTATGACTGGGCAAATTCAGTATATCCATTGGTAATTACAACTGCTGTATTTCCGCTCTATTTCGGTGGCGTTACAGGCGGTGAAAATGCGCAGGTTTTCTTCTTGGGAACGCAATGGACCAACACCGTACTCTACACCTATGTTTTGTCCTTCTCTTTTCTGGTAGTGGCATTCCTTTCCCCTATACTTTCGAGTATAGCCGATTACATGGGTAACAAAAAACGTTTTCTACAATTTTTCCTGTATTTGGGTTCTTTGTCTGTGATGTCACTCTACTTTTTTGAAAGTAAAGAAACGCTTTGGATTGGGATATTGTTTTCGATTTTGGCGAGTATCGGATTTTGGGGAAGCATCGTATTTTACAATGCTTTTCTTTTGGAAGTAGCCTATCCTCAGGACCATGACAAGGTAAGTGCCAAAGGATTTATGTTTGGGTATTTCGGTTCCGTTTTCCTATTGCTTTTCATTTTGACTATGATCATGCATCCGGAATGGTATGGATTTACGGAATTACCTTTGGCAGATGGAGAAACCGCTCCCGGAATTGTTTTCAGATTGGGATTTGTCATCGTGGGTATTTGGTGGATGACTTTTGCCCAATACACCTTGTATCATTTACCACTCAATGTGCATCATCGCAAACCGGAAAAGGATTATATTTTCAAAGGCTACCGAGAATTGAGGACTGTTTTGAAACAACTCAAATCCCTGGATGCTTTAAAAATATTTCTCATTTCATTCTTTTTGTTCAGTGCCGGTGTACAAACCATCATTGTATTGGCAGGAAAATTTGGAGATGAAGAATTACATTTACCAACATCCAATTTGATCATAACCATATTATTAGTCCAATTGGTCGCCATTGTCGGCGCTTATGTGTTTTCGCGCATCTCAGCCCGATTTGGAAATATTCTCACTTTAAAAATCACTTTGATTATTTGGGCTGTTGTCTGTCTGGCAGCTTACCTCCTACCCGGTGAACATCCCAATGTCAATTTGTATTTCTATACTTTGGGAGGCTTTTTGGGTTTGGTATTGGGTGCTACCCAAACCATTGCCCGGTCTACTTATGCCAAACTCATACCTGAAGATACCATAGACACCGCTACGTATTTCAGTTTCTTTGACGTAACCGAAAAAATAGCAATCGTATTGGGTACGGCAACTTTCGGTTTGTTGGTCAGCCTAACCGGTTCGATGAGAATTTCGGTTTTGGTGTTGATGATCTTTTTTGTCGCCGGATTTATCGTTTTGAACTTCATGAAAAAAACAAAATATGTCAGTTAAATCATTTGACTACATCGTAGTCGGAGCGGGCATTGTAGGAGCTGCAACCGCATACAAACTGCAACTCAAATATCCTGAAAAAAGTATAGCCTTATTAGAAAAAGAAGACCGTATCGGTCGGCATCAGACCGGTAGAAATTCGGGAGTCATTCACTCGGGTATTTATTACAAACCAGGTTCTTACAAAGCAGAAAATTGTAGAGAAGGAAGAGAACAACTCCTTGAATTTGCTCAAAAACACAACATTCCACATGACATTTGCGGAAAAATAATTGTGGCTACCCAAACCGATGAAATTCCGGCTTTGGAAAATATTTTCAACCGAGGATTGGAAAATAATACACCCGGTATACGCTATATAACACCCGAAGAAATCAAGGAAAAAGAACCTTATATCGTAGGAGTAAAAGGCATTTTGGTTCCCAGTGCCGGCATCATCGATTATGTCCAAGCCAATCAAAAACTAGCCGATTTAATCCATGAAATCAATCCCAAAAGCACTTTGATATTGAACTGTGAATATCAAAAAAGTGAAACTCAAAACGGATTGCAGCTGGTTTACACCAATCAGGGAACTTACTCGGCGCAGCAAGTTGTCTTTTGTACCGGACTGCAAAGTGATCGGAATGCTGCAAAAGATGATGCACACGAAGATTTAAAAATTGTAGGTTTTCGGGGTGATTACTACGAATTCAAACCGGAAACCCAACATAAAATCAAGAATTTGGTCTATCCCGTTCCCGACCCCAATTTTCCATTTTTGGGAGTACATTTTACCAAAATGATAGATGGTAAAGTGGAATGCGGTCCCAATGCGGTTTTCACATTTGCTAGAGAAAAATACCACAAAACCGCTTTCAATTGGAAAGACACTTGGGAAGCTTTGACTTACAGTGGTACTTGGAATTTGTTCCGAAAATTTTGGATGAAAGGGATTGGAGAATACCGTCGCGCTTTTTCGAAAAAACTCTTTGTTAGAGAATTACAAAAATTAATGCCTCAATTGACGCAAGAAGACTTGATAGTTTCCAAATCAGGCATTCGAGCTCAAGCCATTGATAAATCGGGTGGCATGGTCGATGATTTTAAAATCGTCACCAAAGGACTTAACATCCATGTTCTCAATGCTCCGTCTCCGGCAGCTACGGCTTGTCTGTCTATTGCCGATGAGATTGTGAAGGTTGTGGGGGGAGTTTAAAGCCCGCCTTGTCGGCGAGGCAGGTTTAAAGTTTAAGGTTTAAAGTTTAAGGTTTAAGGTTTAAAGTTTCATGATATAAACTTATCTGTTAAGAATGATTCAAATCAGAACTGTTCAACCTGGTGATGCCGTTGAAATTGCGGCCATTTATAACACCTATATAGTGGATAGTATCATCACTTTTGAAACTGAAAAAGTTACAGCAACCGATATGCTTCAAAGAATTCAAAAGATTAGCCTTCAATATGATTGGTTGGTTGTATTGGAAAATGGAAGTTTGTTGGGTTACGCCTATTACACCTCATTTAGAGAACGCAAAGCCTATGAACATACGGTAGAATCCACGATTTATTTGAAAAAGGGAAGCTTCGGAAAAGGTATGGGAAGTGCTTTGTATCTTGCTTTATTAGAAAGCATTAAACGCAAAGGGTTTCGGGAAGTGATAGGAGTAATTGCTTTGCCGAATCCGGAAAGCATTGGATTTCACGAAAAACTAGGGTTTCAAGAAATGGGCGTTTTAAAAAATGTAGGGTTTAAATTTGACACCTATTTGGATGTAGCTTTTTATCAAAAAACTTTGAGAATAGATTAGAATCAAAAGTAGAGCTTCCGCATATCGAGGCTCACTTACCATTTTCATAGGTTCACCTACTTAGGGCTAGTATATCAGCATAATATTGGTCTTGATGTCTTAAGGTCTTGAAGTCTTGCAGTCATTATATCTACAACACTCTACCAAATTAAATCCAGTAAAAAGTACAAGAATGAGAAATCTTTTAACCAATTAAGGTTTCATCCCCAAAGCTTCCGTATAGCCTTTATTGACGATACAATTTTTAAGTTTCATATTTTCCAACAAATCGAGAAGCGCTTTTTTAACTACTTCCTGATTGGGTCTAATAGCTCTGATTTTGGCGAAATCACTGCGGTCGCCTTCCACAAACTGGATGATGAGATCCCAGTTATCTGGTTTGGGTATGATCATCATACCGGCGTGATCTACCATTTTTTTATAAGGCCAATAATGCCAACCGATGTTATTTTGTTCCATTAAAACTCTGAATTTTCCTACCCATTCATCGGTGTTTTCACCTGTTTCACCCATGTACATCGGCAAATTTACCTTATCTCTAAAGTCAACAAAGTCTTGTATATCTTTTTGTTCGGTTCCACACCAATATCGGTGACAAGTAAACATCATTTTATCGTCAAAATTCCATTCGTTAAAAATGGAAAAATTGCCATTCCATTGAGCTCCTGCTAATAAAATGATGTGATTTTGATCTACTTCCCTGATGGCTTGCATGGCCTTTTTGTACAAGGGAACGAGATGATCATTCAAACTTTTATCGGTTTCTGTAAAATAATGAGCAATGGGCTCGTTGAGTAAATCATAGCCTAAGATTACAGGTTCATGGGCATATCTTTCAGCAATTTGTCTCCAGATTTTCACAAACAACTCCTGACTTTCCTCACTGACCATCAACCAAGGATAACCATAACTATCGTCAATATTATCACCGGTTTGTCCACCTGGAGCATCGTGCATATCCAAAATCACATACAATCCAGCTTCCTTACACCAAGTAATCACCTGATCTATGTGTTTAAAACCTGCTTCCGGGTCAGAGCTACCCATATAATCCTCATGAGTAAACAATTTGTAGTGAAAGGGTAACCGAATGGAATTCATACCCGTACTTTTGATGTAAAAAATATCTTCTCGTGTGATGTAATTTTTTTGAAATTCTTGCCAAAACCATTGGGTATAATCGGGTCCGACCATTTCACAAAAAGCTTCATTGATTAAGCGATAGGAAGAAGCCTTTTCAAAGTAAAACATATATCCTTCCGGGTTGAGCCAATTACCGAGATTGATCCCTTGAATGAAGAATTTTTCACCATTTGGCGTATACAAATCTTTGCCATTGACATATATAAATGGTTGAGCAGTGACTTTATTATTTTGGGCCAAAGAAAACAAAACATGCATCAACAAAACTGTTGAAATCATGACTTTTTTAGTAAAATATAACATATTAAAAAATTATGAATGTCTGAAACAATCTGTGGTATGATCCTGCACCATACCGGTGGCTTGCATGTGTGCGTAAATAACGGTCGTGCCCACAAATTTAAAATTGCGTTTTTTTAAATCTTTGGAAATTAAATCTGACAATGGGGTACTTGCCGGCACTTGTTTGATATTCTCCCAATGATTGACAATCGGTTTGCCATCGGTAAATTGCCAAATGTATTTTGAAAAAGTTCCAAATTCGGCTCGCACTTTCAAAAAAGCTTGGGCATTGGAAACAGCAGCTCTAATCTTGAGTTGGTTGCGTATAATCCCCTGATTTTGTAATAACGCTTGAATTTTAATTTCATCAAATTGCGCTACTTTCTCATAATCAAAATCGGCAAAAGCCAACCTGAAGTTTTCTCTTTTTCTTAAAACAGTTAACCAACTCAAGCCGGCTTGAAACGTTTCCAGGATGAGAAATTCAAACAACTTTTGGTCCTCATAAACGGGTACACCCCATTCTTCATCGTGGTATTTTACATAAAGCGGATCATTGGAGACCCATTGGCATCGGGTGTGCATGGTTTGAAATTAGAAATTAGAAATTAGAAATTAGAAATTAGAAATTAGAAGTTAGAAGTTAGAAGTTAGTCCCTGCTTTCGCAGGGAAATCAATTAGAAGTTAGAATTATTTTAAATGTCCAAAGAACATATAAGTCACTAAAATGGCTGCTATAACGCCGGCTAAATCGGCTAGTAAGCCGGCAACGGCTGCATAACGGGTCTTTTTGATATTGACTGATCCAAAATATACGGCAATTACATAAAAGGTTGTTTCGGTTGAACCTTGAATTATGGAAGTGAGATGTCCTGTGAAACTATCTACTAATTTGCCTCCTTCTCCCCAGCTCTCCACCATCAATCCTCTTGCTCCACCACCGCTGAGCGGTTTCATCAATGCGGTGGGCAATGCTTCTACAAAACGAGAATCGGGAAAAATACTATTAAATACATATCTCAATCCGTCCATTAGTAAATCCATGGCACCCGAAGCAGTAAATACGCCAATGGCAACCAACATGGCAACCAAATAAGGTATGATGGTTATGGAAACTTGAAATCCTCCTTTGGCTCCTTCTATAAAGGCATCATAAATATTGACTTTTTTAAACAAGGCAACCACTATAAAAGTAATGATGATTCCGAAAAGGAGAATATTGGTCAATAAATTGGTGAAAATCTTTACGTTTTCAGCAGACAAACTATTGATGTATAGAATCAACCCAATCACCAATAAAGTTGCAGTTCCCAAATACAACAAAATAGTTTCATTCAAAAGGTTTATTTTTTGAATGGTTGCAGTAATAATAAGTCCGGAAAGGGTTGAGAAAAATGTGGCTATCAAGATGGGGATAAAGATATCGGTTGGATCTGCTGAACCAGCTGTAGCCCGCAGCGCCAATATACTGACCGGAATTAATGTCAAGCTGGAAGCATTGAGGACTAGAAACATAATTTGGGCATTACTAGCCGTATCCGGTTTGGGATTGAGCGTTTGCAATTCTTCCATTGCTTTTAATCCGAGTGGTGTAGCCGCATTATCGAGTCCGAGCATATTAGCCGAAAAATTCATCATCATCGAACCTATTGCAGGGTGATTTTTGGGTATTTCCGGAAATAATTTGGTAAAAAACGGACTGAGCCATCGCGATAAAATATCAATCAATCCACCTTTTTCACCTATCTTCATGATTCCCATCCACAAGGTCAACACACCTGCCAATCCGAGTGACAATTCAAATCCAATGGTAGCTCGATCAAATATAGCATCTACAATTCTTTTAAATACTTCAATATCACCTAAAAAAATAAGTTTGAACAATGCCACAACAAATGCAATGAGAAAAAAAGCAACCCAAATGTAGTTTAAAGTCATTTTAGATTTTAGATTTTAGTCCCGATAGCTATCGGGATTAGATTTTAGATTGTAATTCTATCACGTGTAGAATTTGATGATTTCCGTTTGAATTTGCCCTTTGTCTATTTGTATGATTCGGTATCCGAATTCATGAGGATCAACTTGAATGGTATCTGTATTTTGCAGGATTTGAAAAGCTCCAGATGGGGTAACAAATTGATTAATCTTATTTTGACTTAGGTGGCTTTCGGTGTGGTAATGTCCACAAAACAAAGCTATCTGATGATTGGTTTGGGCCATTTTCTTTACCAAAGATTTGCGTTTTAATAGAGGGAAATCAATATCCACACGTGAAGGTACCGCTAATAATGGATGGTGCACAAAAACGACCGGAAAGAGATGGGATTGTTCCAATGATGATAAAAACCAATCTTGTTGCAAATTACTCAATTTTCCTATGGATGAATCCAATACAAAAAATTGATGTTCGTCGTCGTGAAAAGTGTAAAACAATTCATTTTCGTTGAGCGAACTTTTGGTTTTCAAATGAACTTTTACCTCTTCATACTTGTCGTGATTGCCCAAAACGATATGATACGGTATCCCAATCCTATCCAAACTTTCAAAAAAATAGGGAAACATACTTGTTTCACCTATATCTCCTCCAAACACCAATAAATCCACTTTCCTCGATTTAACATCTGCCAATAACATTTCCCAATTTTGCATAGCATCTACCCCATGTTGCTTGGGAAACTGATGTTCGATATGAATATCGGTTATGTGGGCTATTTTGATCATGCGAGGTGGTTTAAAGTTTAATGTTTAAAGTTTAAGGTTTAAGGTTTAAGGTTTAAAGTTTAGTTGATAGGTTATTGAGTTTTTCTTTTGGAGACACATGTAATTGATATTGGTCCCTACGGAAGCTGGGATGGAATTGATTCCATTGGAAATTAACTCAATATCCTTCTGATTTCTTCTGCGACATCAATCACTTCATTGGTTTGGGGAACAATACGAGGTTTGCTCACTTCAACGCTAGGTTTTGTTTCTTGTATTTCAGGGGTTACAGGTTTTAAGTTGTTTTGTTGCAAAACTTCTTCTTTGATCAGCGCTTCTGTTTGTTTGATTTTCAAATTCATTTCAGCTTCCAATTGATTTTTAATTTTCAGAACTTCTTCTTGAAGTCTTTTTTCAAAATCAAATTGGGTTTCTTTTACGGCAACTTCAGACGTAGTTTGTTCAACACTTTCTTGTTTGCTAGCTAACTCAAAAAACGGATTGTAAACCAACTCTTCCTTTGGTTCTTCTATTTTACTTTTAAAATTAAAAAAATCACTTTCATCATTTAACAGAACTGTTTTTTCTATAGGTTGTTCTGTTGACTGTTCCGTTACTTGATGTATCTCTTCAAATAAATTGAACGTTTCTGTATGTTCATGAAACAAAGGTGAAGTTTTTAGTTTTTCTTCAAAAATATCAATTGATTTGATCAATTTTCTCGTATTTTGTTTCAAATCATGAAAAACTGTATTCAATTCTTCTTGTCTCTTTTCTTTAGCATTTGAAAACAGTGATTTCTTAAGCGGTTGCTCTCTCAAGGTCATGTATTCTATAAACTTGTCATACATTTCATCATAAAAAAGTTGTAAAACTTGAAAGGATTCAAAACTGGAAAAAGTTTGTCCTTCACCATGATACCAAGTGTAATACTCCGTATTTTCTCGATTCAAATCATTGGCTTTGGCAAACATTTGATTTCCAAAATGCAGTTGTTCGACATTGGACAACCAAACAATGACACTTTCTTTGGCAACTATCAGATTTTCAATATATTTAATATTCATTATGTTTTCCAATTATTTGATAGGGTTTTCCTCAGTTGCAATGTACCAATCTTTGGCATCGGCATGTGAAACGGCAATATTTTTAGCTGTTTCCAATGTATTGGCCGGAGGAACGATGACTTGATCTTTGAAAATGCGGTTATGTGGCCAATTGGCAGGAGTTGCTCTTTGAAAATTGTACGTCAATTGCAAACTGTCAATCATCCTTAAAATTTCAAAAACATTTCTACCATTTGACATGGGATAATACATAACGGTCGCAACAGTTCCTTGAGGTGCGATGATGAAAACGGCTCTAACCGTTGCCATGGAATCGGCATTGGGATGTATCATACCATACAATTGGGCGATATGAGGTCCGGCTAATAATGGAAATTGTATTTTCACGCCAAAATTTCGCTCAATGTTCCTAACCCATTCAATATGAGAATGAACACCGTCTACACTAAAACCAACTAATTTGGTATTACGGGCTTCAAATTCTTTATGCAAATCTTGGAAAGCCATAAATTCGGTCGTACAAACTGGAGTGAAATCGGCAGGATGGGAAAAAAATACAATCCAATTTCCTTTGAAATCATCCGGAAAATTAATGGTACCTTGTGTAGATTGGGCAGTAAATGCTGGTGCAGGATCACCAATTAGCGGAAAAGAAGTAGTTTGATTGCTCATGTTAAATTGATTTTACACAAAATAACATAAATTTTTCTATTCAATTGAGTTTAACTGAATAAAAAAATCTATGTTACTTATAAATTATCTAAAAAAAGTGAAATGATACCGTTGTTAACTTCCTAAAGTAGCAACCATAATGGCTTTAATGGTATGCAACCGGTTTTCGGCTTCATCAAATACTATTGAAGCTTCACTTTCAAAAACTTCCTCACTTACTTCCATGGCTTCAATTCCAAATTTTTGGAAAATCTCCTCCCCAACTTTGGTTTCTCTATTGTGGAATGCAGGCAAACAATGCATGAATTTCACTTTGGGATTACCGGTTAAATCCATTGCTTTTTTATTGATTTGATAAGGCAACAAAAGTTTGATTCTATCTCCCCATACATCAGCCGGTTCACCCATTGAAACCCACACATCGGTATAAAGAAAATCGCAATCTTTCACACCTTCAGCCACATGATCAGTCAAAGTGATTTTGGCTCCGGTTTCCTTGGCTATTTCACGACATTGGGCTACCAAAGCTTCTTCGGGATGTAAACTTTTGGGTGCAACGGCTCGAAAATCCATTCCCATTTTGGCTGCACCTACCATTAGGGAATTACCCATATTATTGCGAGCGTCTCCTAGGTAAGCAAATTTAACTTGATGCAACGGTTTGTCACTGTGTTCCATCATCGTCAAGAAATCGGCTAAAATTTGGGTAGGATGAAATTCATTGGTCAAACCGTTCCACACAGGTACACCGGCATATTTACCCAATTCTTCCACGATATCTTGTCCATAACCCCGGTATTCAATACCATCATACATGCGACCCAATACACGAGCAGTATCTTTCATAGATTCCTTGGCTCCTATTTGAGAACCCGATGGTCCCAAATAAGTAACATGACCACCTTGGTCGTGCACAGCGACTTCAAAAGCACAACGCGTACGGGTTGAGGCTTTTTCGAAAATTAAAGCTATGTTTTTTCCTTTTAGTTTTTGAACTTCCGTACCGGCGTATTTCGCTTTCTTAAGGTCGGCGGATAAGTCCAATAAAAATTTGATTTCTTTTGGTGAAAAATCCAAAAGTTTTAAAAAATTGCGGTTTCTTAGATTGTACATAAAACTAATTTAGAATTTAGAATTTAGAATTTAGAATTTAGTTCCCAAGTCGTTGGGGATGGAACTTATTTTCTTCCTCTATTGGCAACATACTCCATCAACTCATTTTTATTGGCATCAAAAGTCAGTGCTGTATAAGTGGTGTAAAAATTATAAGGATCCACACAATGGTCATAGGTGTATTTGGCCACATCCACTCGATCATCATCAAAACTGAATAATTCCATCAATTCTTTGATTTGGGCTGCAGTATACCAAGTTGAGAGCGGTTGCGCTTTGATCATTTGAAATTTGGTGTCATCAAAAGACTGTTGTTTCACCGTGTTTTTGAAATTGGCAAAATCGTTTGGAGGCATTGGATACACATAATTATTTCCATAATTGCCTTGATTTTGAGGATTACCTTGATGAGGATTGTTATAATTGCCTTGATTTTGATTGTTGTTATTGTAACCCTGATTGTTGTTGTTACCTTGGTTGTAATTATTATTTGAATTATTTTGATTGTTTGGGTTGTGATGATGGTTTGCATCATTATTATGTTGATGATCTACATCTTGTTCTTCATCCTCACCGTAAAAAATTTCATTATAAGGGTCCTGATTGGTATTATGATTATGATTATTTTCCTCTCCATAAAAAATTCCATAATATGGATTGTAATCATTGCCATAATCATAATCAAATCCATTGTAGTTGTCATTCCACATATGATCCCACATGTCACAATAATTATCTTGATTGGGGCCGATATTGCGTAAATTGACTGTTTGCAAAAGGTACAAACCATCCCAAGTGAAATAATCCAAAATCAATCTTTTGTTTTGTCCAACATTGATTCTACTTTTAAACAAGGTACGCCCATTTAGGGAAATTTGAATCAAATTATTTCCGGGTCTGACTTCGAAAAATCTGAATTTTCCAGTTCCCAATGTCATATTTTGATTATCCAAAGTGACGCTGAAAACGCCATTTTCAGGTATTCTGATAAATACTTCTGCATACCCGTATTGGTCATCGTAATTCCAATTATACGGTTGCGTATTACCTCTCGGATTCCCATATGTATTTCCATTATTCCCTTTTTCAGTAGCCGTTTTATCAACGGCAACCGTTTTGCCTTTAGCTTTGGAATTGGTAGCTTTCGGAGCTTGAACGGTAATTTCATTCGTGATTTTTTCGCCTACTTTCCCCGCTTCTTGGGCATTAAAATGAGCCGTAATCAATAAGGCAATAAACATTAAACTTTTTTTCATGACTTACCTGTTTTAATATTAAACTTTTAAAATTTTATCTATGTTGATTTAATTGAGCGTAATTCTTGATCCAAATTTGCGATCTTCCAATTTGCTCGCCTCCGTAATAACACTTTTTTGACCGCCATTTTCGACAAACTTCAATGCCGATTTAATTTTGGGCAACATACTTCCTTCTCCAAACTCCCCTTTCTCAATCATTTGGGTGATGGTAGCTTTGTTGAGAAATTCCATTATTTTTTGTTCGGGAGTACCATAATTGGCATATACATATGGGACATCGGTCAAGATATAAAATTCATCAGCGCCAATTTTACTCGCCAATAAAGAAGAAGCCGCATCTTTGTCGATGACCGCTTCCAAGGCTTGCAACATCCCTTTTTCGTCATAATACACGGGAATTCCACCACCACCAGAAGCAATAACGATAACCCCTGAATTGACCAAATTTTTGATGATATTTTCATTCATGATTTCCTTGGGTTCGGGTGAAGGTACCACTCTACGCCATTTGTCGTCATTTTTGGAATTTTCTTTGAAAACCCAACCTTTTTTGGCAGCCATTTCATCGGCTCTTTCTTTAGAATAGAGTTTGCCAACTCTTTTGGTATAGTTCTTAAATGCTGGATCGTCTTTGGAAACCACCACTTGAGTTACTATAGTGACCACTTCACGAACTATGCCTTCTTCTTTTAAAATATTGCGCAACATCTTCTCCAACATATATCCGATACCGCCTTGAGAATCGGCTACACATATATCCAAAGGCATTTGGGGAATGTCATAGATTTCTTCACCGGCATCATTACGCAACAAAATGTTTCCTACTTGAGGTCCATTTCCGTGACTTAAAACCAAATTGTAACCGTCCTTTATCAAATAAATGAGATTGCGAATGGTATCACTCGAATTTTTATATTGTTCTTCAATAGTTCCTTTTTCATCTCCTCTGGTAATGGCGTTTCCGCCCAATGCAATAACTGCTAATTTTGACATACAGATTTTATTAATATGATTCTTGAATAATTTTTACTAATTTATCTTTGGTTTCAAGCGATGTAAAGGCGTGTTGAATCGCTTCCAAATTACAGGTTTTAAAATGGTTTACATTCCAATTAAATTGTTTGGACAACAAAGTATATTCCTCCGACAAAGTTACATCCGATATCGTACGTGCATCGGTATTGATACTCATGGAAATACCTTTATTGAAAATGCGATCGGCAGCATGCTGTTGCATGGTGTCAAAAACATTTGTTTGAATATTACTGGTAGGACATACTTCCAAGTGAATCTTTTCTGCTAATAAATATTCCATTAAAGATTCATCTTCTACACATCTTACGCCATGTCCTATCCGATGTGGATGAAAATGTCGGAGTGTTTCCCACATACTCTCTGCCCCTTTGGCTTCCCCGGCATGTGCAGTACAAGGAATATCATGCGCGTGAGCAAACTCAAAAGCTTTGATATGATTGTGAATAGGGTAGCCGGCTTCATCGGCGGCAATATCAAATCCTGAAACAAGTGTTCCTTTGTATTTTTGAAGCAATTGAACGGTTTCCATACTTTGTTCCTCAGAATAATGTCGCAAGGTACAAAGTATAATACTTGCCTCTATGTTGTAGTCAGAGATGCATTTGAGAGTTTCATCATTTACGATTTCCACTACTTCCTCCGGTACCAATCCCTGATAAGTATGTTGTAAAGGAGCAAATCTGATTTCTACATAAATAACATGATCGGCTTGTAATTGTCGGAATAAATCACGGGTGACCAAACGCAATTGAGATTCGGTTTGCATCAATTCAAACCCTTTGATGGCTCTTTTAATATAGTCGGCTAAATCTATGCATTTGGGTGGAGCAATAAAAGATTCACGATACGTTTCATAGGAAATAGCAGGATTTAAAACCTTGACGACTTCATAACTCAGACAACAGTCCAAATGTACATGCAACTCAACTTTCGGAAAACTATTAAAATTCATACGTCAATTTTTTAAGAATTTACATTCTTTCCAAAGGTAAAGTCGAACATCTTAAAAGACCTTCTTGCTTACTGATTTCAGCATACGGAATTTCTTCTACGGTTATGCCATTTTCACGTAACCATCGATTGAGACGGACGAAATTTCTCTCAGATACGACCACATCGGGAGCAATGGAAAACACATTCGAATTCATTTCATACATTTCATCACGGGTGATATGAAAGAGATTTTCTTCTCCAAATAAATTTTTAAGAAATTGATATCCTTCAATATCCAAAAAACCTTCTTTGTAAATAATACCTTTATCGTTACCTACAGGTTGAAAACAACAATCCAAATGCAAGGCATTATCACGCGCTTCCAAAGTTGATTTGATTAAATCAAATGCTTTGACTTTTTTGTGAGGAAACATCTTTTTAATATACTCTACTCCTGCTTTGTTAGTACGAGCAGTTTGAATCTGACT
>Ga0075163_10007040_pt1 | contig 14913 bp, 17 predicted proteins | sample JI1023141ADNA_FD_71478 | JGI IMG/M metagenome (GOLD analysis project Ga0075163, IMG submission 71478) | Wastewater effluent complex algal communities from Wisconsin, to seasonally profile nutrient transformation and Carbon sequestration -... | ecosystem: Engineered > WWTP > Effluent > Algae...
ACGCCATCATTGGCCCCACGTTCGACGCAGCAGCGCGAGCGCGCTTCGACAGCCAAGTTGTAGGCACGCTTACACAAGAGCGAGCGCCGACCACGAACGAACCGCGCAGTCAGAGCGCGCAATCAAACCCATAAGATTAAAATCAAATAATCAAACATGGCACGTGGCGGGCATAGAGACGGCGCAGGAAGGCCCAAGGGCGCTAAGACCAAGATCACCGAAGAAGCGCTTGAGCGCGCGGGCGAGGGTGAGACGCCGCTTGAGTATATGCTCCGCGTCATGCGGGACCAAGGGCAGGCGGACGACCGGCGAGACAAGATGGCAATCGCCGCAGCCACGTACATGCACCCGCGCGCCGTAGAGGTATCAGGACAGGATGGTGGCCCGCTTAGCGTTGAGATCATCCGCTTCAGCGAGGACGATCCAGCTTCCGAATAGCTGGCGTCCGCGTTTCTACCAGCGCAAGGCGTGGTGCGCATGGGAGCGTGGTGTTCGCTTTGAAAGCCTCGTTTGGCACAGACGGGCCGGCAAGGATGATTACGCGCTGCATAAGACAGCGGTGGCGGCGCACCCGGCGAAGAAGCCGTTGCCGCTCCAGCGCATCGGGAACTATTGGCACTGCCTGCCCAAGTATGAACAGGCCAGGAAGGCGATCTGGGAGGCGGTCAACCCGCACACCGGCAAGAAGCGGATAGACGAGGCGTTTCCGATCGAGCTTCGGAAGCGTACCGACAATCAGTCGATGTCGATCGAGTTTAAGATCGGTTCGACATGGCGGTGTGTAGGTAGCGACGATCCAAATAGCTTGGTTGGGGCGCCGCCGGTCGGGGTGACGTTCTCCGAATGGGCGCTGAGCAATCCGCTGGCATGGGCGTATATCGCGCCAATCCTGGAGGAGAACCACGGCTGGGCGTCGTTCATCACGACAAGTCGTGGGCGCAACCATGCGTTCTCGATGCATCAGATGGCGCAGCGATCGGATGAATGGTTCGCCGAGACGCTGACCATTGACGATACCGGGGCCATGTCGCCCGAGGCGGTGGAGCGCCAGCGCAAGGAATACCACGCGATCTTTGGCCCGGAGGCCGGGGATGCGCTGATCGAGCAGGAATATTACTGCTCCTTCGATGCGGCTGTGCTGGGCTCGTTCTGGGGGCCAGACATCGTTCGCGCCGAGAAGGCGGGCCGCATCCGGCCGCTGGAGTATGATCCAGCGCTTCCGGTGCACACAGCTTGGGACATCGGGGTCCGCGACGACACCGGCGTCTGGCTGTTCCAGGTGAACGGCAAGGTGGTCCATGTGCTGGGCTACATCAGAGCGCAGAATAAGTGGGTCGGCTTCTACGTGAAGGAACTGGAGCGCCTGGCCGAGCTTTACGGTTATCGCTATGGCTACGATTACGTGCCGCAAGACGCCAAGGTGCGCGAGTGGACGAACGAAGGCCCGAACGACGAGGCCAAGACGCGCATCCAGACCATGATCGAGCTGGGTCGTAAGCCGAAGCTGGCGCCGGCGTATCGCCTGGCGGACGGCATCGACGCAGGACGGCGCATCATCAATTGGTGCGTGTTCGATCCGCATCTGTGCGAGTTCGGGCTGGAGAGCCTGCGCGGCTACAAGAAGGAATGGGACGAGAAGGTCCGTGAGTTCAAAAAGACGCCGCTGCATGATTGGACGAGCCACGGCGCAACGGCCTTCATCACGCTCGCCATGAGCGTTGAGGCCGAATTGATCGACAACAAGGTGGAAGAACCAGTCCGCCGCCTGAACGTAGGGTTCGTGGGCGGTGCGACCTTCAACGATATAGCGGGGCAGTTAGGTGAACGACGAGACAGAGAGGAACGGGTGTGAGCGACGGGAAACGCTCCAGCGCGCAATCGAAATGCTAGAGGCCGATGCGGCGGATACGGCGCCGGGCGGCGGCGCTTGGTTCAGGGCGCAGGTCGCGCGGGTGATCGAAGAAAATAGGCGTGAACAGGTTGGCTGAAGCCGAGCTAGCCACGCCCGAAGTCGATGATCTCGACAGGAAGGCCACCGACGATGCAGCGCTAGCCAAGAAGTGGTGTGCCGAGATCGCGGCGGCCGAGAAGGCGCAGACCAAGTGGATCGAGCGCGCCAAGAAGATCGAGAAGATTTACGCTGACGAGCGCGACAGCCGCGCTGATCGCGGGCGCAAGTTCAATATCCTCTGGAGCAACGTAGAGACGCTGCGCCCGGCGGTGTACATGAACACGCCCAAGGCGCGGGCGGTGCGGCGCTACAAGGACAAGGACCCGGAGGCCCGGTTTGGCTCGTTGCTGATAGAACGCTGCGTCGAGACGAGCTGTGAGCTTTATGACTTCGATCACGTCATGGACCAAGCGGTCAGGGATCGCCTCGTGGTCGGGCGCGGGCAGGCTTGGGTATTTTACGTGCCGGGCATCCTAGGCGAGGGTGATGAGCAGGCATTGGCTTATGAGGATGTGCAGGCCGATTATCTGCCGTGGCCCGATTTTCTACACAGCGTCAGCCGTACATGGTCTGACGTGTGGTGGGTGGGCCGCTGGTTCCAGAAAAGCCGGGGCGAGCTGAAGACATGGCTACGCGAACGCGGGCTTGATCCGCGCAAGGCGGCCGAAGTCGCGATGGACGTCAGCCCCGATGGCGACAAGACGGACGAGGGACTGAAGGACGAGCGGGCTAGGGCGCGCATCCTGGAAGTGTGGAACAAGCGCGATGGCGAGGTGCTGTACGTGGCGCCTGGTTCTGGTTCCAGGGCGATCCTGGGCAAGAGCAAGCCGCCGGTCATGTTCCGCGACTTCTTTCCTTGCCCGCGCCCGATGCTGGCGACGACGACCAGCAAGAGCCTGATCCCGACACCGGATTACGCGCTTTACCAGGACCAAGCCGAGGAGCTGAACCGCACCACGGAGCGGATCGGCATCTTGCAAAAGGCGCTGGCGGTGAAGGGGGTGTACGCCTCCGATAGCGCGGAACTGGCGCAGCTTATCGAGAGCGGCGACAATCGCATGATTGCGGTGAAGAATTGGGCCATGTTCGCCGAAGGTGGCGGGGCCAAGGGGCGGATTGAGTGGTTCCCAGTCGAGATCGTGGCCGAGGTGCTGAAAAGCCTTTACGAGATCAGAGAGCAGGCCAAGCAGACGCTCTACGAGGTGAGCGGCATTGGCGACATTCTGCGGGGCAGCACCGACCCGGACGAGACAGCGACCGCGCAGGGTATCAAGGCCAAGTGGGGCAGCTTGCGGGTGCGGCGTATCCAAAAGGACGTGCAACGCTTCGCCGCGGACATCATGCGTTTGAAGGCCGAAGTGATCACGGAGCAATTCAAGCCGCAGACCATCCTAGCGATGGCCGGCGCGGATGAGGAGCTGCTGGCCAAGTACGCGCCACAGATACCACCGCCCCAAGCGCCGCCGCAGCAGCCGGGCATGCCGCCGCCAGACCCGATGCAGGCGCAGATGATGCAGCAACAGCATCAGATGGCGCAGAAGAAGGCGACGCTGGACTTCGTGACCGGGGTCATGGGCCTGTTGAAGGACGACACGGCGCGCAACTTCCGCATCGATGTGGAAAGCGATTCGACGCTGGAACCGGACGCGGCCGAGGAGAAGCAGACAGCGGTCGAGTTCGCGACAGCGATCGGGGCGTTCTTGGAACAAGCCGCGCCGATGATGCAGAGCGGCGGGCCGGAAGTGGCCGACATGCTAGGCGAGGTGCTGCTGTTCGTGGTGCGTCGCTTTGGCAAGGACGTGTCGTCGCTGGAGAAGAAGATCGAGGCCGTGATCGAAGCGGCCAAGCAGCCGAAGCCGCCCGCGCCTGATCCGGAAATGGTCAAGGCCGAAGCCAAGGTGAAAGAGACCGAAGCCAAGATCGAAGGCCAGCAACAAATGAACGCCGCTAAGATCGAGGGCATGCAACAGACCACGCAGGCAAAGATCACGGGCCAAGTCATGGAAACGCAGGCCAAGCTACAGATCAGCGCGGCGGAGGCGCAACAGAGCGCGGCCATGAACGAACAGCAAATGACGCAGGACGCGGCGCGGAGCGAGCAGGACATGAGCTTGGCCGAACGCGCGGCGAAGGCTAAGCGGGATCAGATGAACGGAGGACCGCCTGGTGAGTGAAGACCATGACGGCTTCCTTGACCTGTGCGAGCGCTTCGCGGCGCGCGGCGTGCATCTCAAGCCCGGCAATGTGCGTGACGACATGATCAAGCACTTGCTGGACACGCTGGAGGAGCAGGCTGTGACGATACGCGGTCTGGAGGATGGTTATCGCAAGCTGAGGGCTGATCTTGGCGACTAACCTTTGCGGGCGCCCGGTCAGCGTGGTCGCGGCTGGCGGCGTCCCTTACGTGCGTGTCACCGACAAAGCGCCGATCGCCACGCCCGTCACTGGCGGTAAGGCTCCGCCGATCACGCTAGTGAGCGCGGGCGCTCCGCCGATCAATTTGGTGAACGCCGACGGGACGCAATGGGTCGCATGAGACTTCGCATCTGCCGCTATTGCGGCGACCTGCACAACATGGCCGCGTGGCCGCATAATTGCCTGCCCGACAAGCCCGCGCGCTCGGATTTCCCGAGTCCTTACGTGATCAGCGACAGCCTTCCCGGCGGGGTGAACGGATTGTTTCACCACGGCGTAGGGCATCGCACCGATTCCAAGAGCCATTTTCGCAAGCTGACGAAAGAGAGCGGCTGCATCGAAGTGGGTAACGAGAAGGCTGCGACCACCAAGCGCGAGTTCGTGGATAAACTGAAGCCGGAAGCGATAGAGGCGGCCGTCAATGACGCGCTGCATCGCCAAGGCGTATCAAGTGAGAGCGACGTAGGGGAATTTATCGTATGAACATCGAAGGCGAAGACGATCTGAGCCTGGAAGCCGAGCTTGAGGCTGCGCTAGACGCCAGCAAGCCGCAGGAGGCGCCGGCCGAGGGCGAAACGCAGGAACAGGCCGAGGAGCGCCTGTACCGCCGCGAGGGCCGTCGCTTCGTCGCCAAGGAAGAAGAAAAGGCCGCCGCGAAAGAGCCGGCCGCCAAGGACGCCGCGCCCGCGCCGGATGGAGAGCAACAGCAAACGCCGGCCGAGAAGCCCGCGAAGGTCTGGCGGCCGAATTGGTTCAAGGACGAGTACGGGCCGTGGGACACGTTGCCGGAGAACTTCCGCAACGCGCTACGCGATCAAGAGCGCGCCGCGGCGCAAGGCATCGAGAAGCACGCCACCTCAGCCAAGGCGTGGGAGCCGGTGCTTGAGCTTCTAAAGCCGCATGAACAGGAATTGGCGGCGGCCGGGGTCAACCCGCAGCAATACGTCTCTAACCTCGTGAACGCCGACAAGTATCTGCGCGCCGATCCGGTCGCGGCGATGAACTGGCTGGCGCAGTCATATCTCGGCACCGATGTGATCGGCTTGGCGCAATGGATGTACGACAACAACATCCAGCCGCAGAAGGTCGACCCCGTGAAGCAGGAACTTGAACAGCTCCGCGCGCAGGTGCAGCAACTTTCGCAATTGCCCGTTCAGCAGCAACAGCAGGCGGTGCAGCGACAGATTTCGGATTGGGCCAAGGACAAGCCTGATTTTGACGTGGTGAAGCCGTACATGGCCGCAGCCGCCAAGCAAAATCCAGAGGCATCGTTGGACGATCTATACCGCGAGGCCCAGTGGGCTCACCCGGAAACCCGCGAACGACTCCTCAAGGAAATTGAGGACAAGCGCTTGGCGGAGCTGAAGGGCAAGAGACAGGCGGGCGCGCAATCACCGCGTGGCGGTCAGCCTAACGGCGCCGTGCGCAATCAGCGACCAACCATGTCCCTGGAAGACGAGATCGCAATGCATCTCGACGGGGGCGTTTAAGGACTTAAGTCATGGCCGATATTAATATCGGGCAGACGCTCGCCACGACCCTGCGCAACCGGCGTCCCGAATTGCGCGACAACATGAGCGATAACGTCGCCCTCTACAATCGACTCCGCAAGAAGTCCCGCATGATGCTGGACGGCGGTCGCGACATCGTGTTCCCGTTGGAATACGCTGAAAACGGCAGCTTCCAGTTCTACAGCGGGTACGAAACGCTCGACATCTCCGTCAACGACATCATCGACGCGGCGGTGTACGACTGGAAGCAGGCATCGTGCGCGGTGTCGATCTCCGGTCTGGAGCAAATCCGCAACAGCGGCCGTCATGCCGTCATCAAGCTGCTTTCATCGAAGATCAAGAACGCGCAACGCACGTTCGTGAACCAGATGGGCGCGCAGGTGTACGCGGATGGCACCGGCACCGGCGGTAAGGAAATGGGCGGCCTGGGCCTTTTGGTCCCGACCACCAATACCAACACCGCCGGCGGCATCGACGCCAACACCTATTCGTTCTGGCGCAACCAGGTGCTGGATTTCAGCACTTACAACTCCACGCCGACGGTGAGCAGCAATATCCAGGCCGCCATGCGCGCGCTGTGGATCGATTGCACACGCAACAACGACCGCCCCGACCTGATCCCGATGGATGATCTCTATTACGAGATGTTCTGGGGTTCATTGGTCACGATCCAGCGCATCACGTCCGATGAGGACGCGCGCGCCGGCTTCGCGGGGCTGAAGTTCGTCACCGCTGACGTAGTGCTGGACGGCGGCATCGGCGGCAACATGGCCGCGTCCACGATGTTCATGCTCAACACCGATTATCTCGCGCACATCACGCACAGTGACCGTGACGTGGAAGTGGTCGGCGGCGAGCGTCAGAGCGTCAACCAGGACGCGACCGTGCAGCTCATGCTGTGGGCCGGCAACATGGCCGCGTCCAACCGCATGCTGCAAGGCAAGGGCAAGGAGTAATCGCCATGGCTTATGTGATTAAAGACCCTCTCCTTGGCGCTCAGCCGATCGATGAAGTGTCCACGACCAAGCAGCACCCGTTGGGGACGATCGTGCAAGCGTTCGATCCTACCTATGGCAATGCCGAGTTCATCTACCTGACCGGCGTCGTCGGCACGGTGGCGGGCTCGTGGGTCACTTACGACGTGGACGGCGCCAGCGCGCTGTTGGTGGCGTCGGCGGTCGGGCCGGTGGCTATCGCCATGTCGGCGAACGTGGCCAGCCGTTACGGCTGGTACATGATCCACGGCAAGCACTCGGCGGCGTTGTGCTGGACTTCGCTTTCGCTCGCTTCCAATGCGCTGCTGTACGCCACGGCGTCGGCGGGCCTGGTGGATGACGCGGTGGTGTCTGGCGATCGTATCCGCCGCGCCAAATGCGACGAGGCGAAGGCGACCAACGTGGCGACCGTGGCGGTGGAAATCTATCGCCCGAGCGTCGAAAACGAAGACCCGACGGTCTAAGCAATGGGGCGCGGCGTATAACAGCGCCGCGCCTCTCTTTTCATGGGAGAATGCGTGAAATCAGTTGCCATTGTCGGCGGCGCGGAAGCGACAGCCGTATTCGCGCCATACGACGATCCCGAATGGGAAATCTGGGGCTTGGCGTGGCACACAGCTTCGCTGGAGCGCACGAGCCTTCTGTTCGACATTCACGATCCGGGCTTCAAGGCCGAGGCCCCGTACAGGCTGCATTACAACAGTCACCGCAACCCGAAATATCTGGAGAAGGTGAACGCATCCGGCGTGCCGATCGTGTGCGACGCGAAGGCGCTGGAGAGCTTCGCCAACGGCATTCCGTATCCGCTGGAGCGGGTGCGCGAGACGATGCCGAAGCGCGACTTCCTCGAATGCACGGTGTCCTACATGGTCGCGCTGGCGATTTGCAGCGGCTACGAACGCATCGGGCTTTGGGGCTGCCACTTCACCGGCAAGGATGAATATCAGTACCAGCTTCCAAGCCTGACCTGGCTCTTGGGCTATGCCGAAGCGAAGGGCATTGAGATCGTAATCGGTCCGGGCGGCCCGCTTTTGGCCTCGGGCTATAATGCCGGCCGTTACGGCGTGACGCACGACACCCGCCCGCGAACAGCGGGGCCGACCGATTGGGCCAAGGTGTCCATGTCGATCGAGATCAACGGTCAGCCGGTGCGGTTCTGCACACCGAACCAGCGGGCGATTTACCGGGTCGAGACGATCGAAACCAAGGAACCCAAGACGGTCGAGTGGATTCGGAACATGCCGGCGGGATCGGTGCTATGGGACATCGGCGCCAATATCGGCATCTACAGCGCCTACGCGGCGGCCTATGGGCACGAGGTGGTCGCGGTCGAGGCTGACCCTGGCCACACCAAGGCGCTGGCGCAAACCACCGCTCTGTCCGATTTCGAGAATATCCGCATCATCGAGGCCGCACTTGGCCCGCGCATGACCATCGATAGCTTGGTCAAGAAACACGGCTTCAAGGCGCCGACGCACATTAAGATCGACACCGACGGCGACGATTTGCATGTGGTGCGCGGCGCGCGTGGCGTGTTGGACGGCGTGCAATCGGTCATTGTCGAAACCGACGTGCGCGCGCCCGACGACAAAGACGAGATCGACCGGATTTTGATGGCGGCGGGCTTTGCCATGACTGGCCGTCACCTGACGTTTCCGGAAAGCCCGATCGGCATGGATCATTGGATGAGAGAACCCGCATGACGCATCACATCAACGCCACCTTGTTCAAGGAACCGTCTGCTCCGCCCGGCACGCCGCCGCTTATGCTTTTCTTCGAGGAAAAGGCGGTCAAGGACGAGCGCGCCAGCCGCAACGGGCCGCCGGTGTTTGTGCCCGTGCACCAAGTCCGTGTCGTCGTCGCCGGCAGTAAGGCTGGCGAAGGGCCGATCTATGAGATGGCGCGCAAGCAGGAGGATGGCTCCTGGAAGCCGAACCAGGAAGGCATGCGCCGCTTCGCCAAGCCCTACGAGGATTGGAAGTCGGGCAAGACGGCCGGCGACATCGGCACGCCGCTCGAACAATGGCCGTTGATGGACGTGGCCATGGTGGCGACGCTCAACGCGGCCAACGTGTTTACGGTGCAGCAATTGGCGACGCTCTCGGATTCGGCGCTGGACAACAGCATCCGCCGCGGCGGCCGCGAATGGCGGGCCAAGGCTATCGCTTGGCTGGACGAGGCTAAGACGGCGGCTGGCGATGTGGAGGCGCGCGCCACCATCGCGCGTCAGCAAGAAGAGCTGGACGATCTGAAAAAGCAGGTAAGCGAATTGCTGAAGAAGCAGAACAACGCCACGCCGGGCTATGACAAGCCCAAGCGCGGGCGCCAGACGCGCGAAGATGCTGACGAAAGCGTCGATATCGTGCTTGAGCAGGACGGGCGTCTTTGAGCCTACTGACGGCGCTTAACGACGCCCAGCGGCTTTTGTCGCTGAGCGTCACAAGCCAAATCGTGGCCGATGGGCAGGAGACACAAAACCTGCTCTATGCCTTGGCCAAGGAGGAGGTGGAGGAGTGCGCCAACGATCGCGATTGGCCGATCCTGCGTCGCACGCAGAGCTTCACCACCACGTTGGCGTCGCTGCAAACAAGTGGCAAGGCGTCGGACTACGACCGCGCCATCGCGGATACGTTCTGGAACACGACGCGCGATTACAAGGTATATGGCCCGCTGAGCGATCAGGAATGGGCGATTGCGAACGGCGCGGCGGTCACGTCGGCGACGTGGCAGAACGCCATGTTCAGATATGACGGCCTGCACATTTTCCCCGTACCGACCGTCGCGGAGACGGTGACTTACGAATACATCATCAACACGCCATGGGAGACGAGCGTCGGAGCGGCGTTGACCTCGCCAACGGCGGATAATGATGTCTCCAAGTTTGGAGATCGACTGCTGAAGCTGGGCGTGGTCTGGCGCTACAAGCAGGCCAAGGGCCGTGACTACGCCGAGGATTTGCGCAATTACGAGATGGCCAAGAACGCGGCTTGGGAGAAACAGCGCGGCGCTCCGCGCATGTTGTCGATCGCGCCTGACGAGATCGAATGGCCGCCGGATGGCATTACGCCGGATACGGGCTACGGATGAGACGCGCGCTTGCGTATGACATAGGGCCGCGCGCGCGTAACAAGCCCGCATGGCGCGCGCAGGAGCGCTTCTTCCCGGCCCCGACGCAAGGCATGGACACCGATAGCCCGGTGGCGGAATTGCCGACCACGTTGGCGCGGCGGCTGGAGAATTGGATCCCCAAGGGCGTATCGCTGGAGATGCGCAAGGGTTGGTCGCCGTGGGTGACGGGCAACGCCGACGCGGTTGAAACCATCATGGCCTATGTGGCTGGGGGTACGTCAGCGCTATTCGCGGCGGCCGATGACAGCATTTACAATATCACCAGCACCGGCGCGATCGGCGCGGCGGTGGTCGGGTCGCTCACAAGCGCGCGCTTCTCCTATGTGAACTTCACCACGTCGGGCGGGGCGTTCCTGTGGATTTGCAACGGCGCGGATGATCCAAGGCATTGGAACGGCACGACCTGGGCAACGCCTTCGCTGACCGTCACGACGTTCACGGACAACGACATCATCCATGTGTCGGCGTTCAAGGAGCGGCTGTTCTTCCTGTTCAAGGACTCGCTGACGTTCGGCTATCTAGCGACCCAAGCCATCGCCGGCACGGTGTCGAACTTCCCGCTGGGCGCGGTGTTCGCCTATGGCGGCCGGCTGCTGGATTCGGCGAGCTTGTCGCGTGACGGTGGCGATGGGCTTGACGATCTCAAGGTGTTCCTGACCAGCGAAGGCGAGATCGCGGTCTATCAAGGCACAAACCCCGGAAGCGCCACGGAATGGGCGCTGGTCGGGACCTATTACGTGGGCGAGCCGATCGGGGACCGGCCGCTGGTCGAGTTGGGCGATGATCTGGGCGTGATCACGCTCAATGGCCTGGTCAGCGTCAAAACCATCATGGCGGGCTCGCAGCAAGAGACGCCGCCCTTGTCGGCGCGGATCGGTACGGCCTGGCAGGAGGCGTCCGCTACGGGGCGCGGCTTTGACGGCTGGGAGGGGATTTGGGTCCCGTCCGAGGATTTGTTGCTGATCAACGCGCCCGACAGCGCGACCACGGCGGAGCAATTCATTCGCCACCGGGTGACGGGCGGATGGTCGAAATTCACCGGTTGGGATTTCCTCTGCTACGAGTTTTACGAGGGCCGGCTTTACGCGGGCAGCGCCAGCGGCGAGATCGTGCGTTGCTTCGACGGCTACGATGACAACGGCTCCGACATCACGGCGGCGATCGATACGGCATGGTCGACGTTGGGCGTGGCGCAGAACAAGACGCTGCTGGAAGTGCGCACCGTCGCGACCACGACGACACGCGCGGCGTATCGCTTAGTGGCGCGAACGGACTTTGAGGAGCACCCGGCGCTGCCGGCGTTTCCTACCAGCACGTTGACGAACGCCTGCATTTGGGGAACGGGGCTTTGGGGAACGCATTTGTGGGGCGGCCAAGATTCGACCTCGCACCAATGGCGCGCGATCAGCGGCGACGGGTTCTCCGTGTCTCTGATCATGGAATCGCGATCGAACCAAAGCCGGTTCGCGCTGAATGGGTGGACGTTGCGCTTTGCGGTTGGGGGGCAAGTATGAGGGTGGTTCTCGACCGCACCGACGAGATGGTGGCGTGGGCGTCCGAGCGCATTCAAGAGCTTCACGGCCAGGGCTTTCCCGACAACACGACGGGCATAGGCATCGAAGATGAAAACGGCCGCATCCTGGGCGTGGTCTGCTTCCACAGCTACGAGCCGTGGAATCGCACGATCGAGGTAAGCGCCGTGGCCGAAGATGCGCGCTGGCTTATGGCCCGTAAGGCGTGGGCGACGATGTTCGATTACGCCTATCAGGTTTGCGATGTGGACAAGATTTGGAGTCGCACCCCGGCCAAGAACGAGCGGGCGTTGCGGTTTTTGAGGGCGGTTGGCTTTGAATGCGAAGCCGTGCTGCCGAGACAATTCGGGGACGACGACGCTGTGATTTCGGCCAAGTTTAAATGGAACCACTACGCCGCTTCACGGCCTCAAGTCGCTCCCGATAAGGCTGCGTGACGTGCTTCCACCAGTCGCCGTAAATGATCTTTTCCACGCCTCCAATAGAGATTCCAAATTCTTCGGCTATGGCGCGGAACGGAACGAGCGCGAGCCTGCGCTCAACAATCTGAACTACCTGATCTTCGGTAAGTTTGCTGGTGCCAATGCGACTCCCACGTACCCGCCTTTCGGGGGTTATTGCGGACCAATGATTGACGCCGGATGGCTGCGCCCCGACGCGATGACGTCCCTTGCGCATCATATCAGCGGTGTTGTCGGCGGCCGACCCGACGAAAAGATGATCGGGGCGGACGCAGCCCCTAACATCGCAATGATGGCAAACAAACAAGCCATCGGGAATTTCATGAAAGTGGTGCTCGAATGAAAAGCGGTGTGCGCCGATATGCTTGCTGCGCACGGAAAACAGACCGTATCCATGCGGGGATTTCATTCCTTTCCACAGCCAGCACGAATCTGACTTTTCAACAGATCGCCAAAATCGATCAATCGGTGGCTCAATTTTATAAGGGCCGCGCTTCTTCCGAGATGACTTCATGAGTAAGCCCCGCGCCCCTTCGCCGCCGAATCCAGCACAAACGGCCGCCGCCCAAACGGCCTCAAATGTGCAAACGGCAACGGCTAATTCGTACCTCGGAAACACGAATCAATCAACCCCGTGGGGCAATGTCAGCTATGATGTTACAGGCACCGGTCCTGGTGGCGTGCCTCGCTGGACGCAGACGACCACGCTTTCGCCGAACCAGCAGCAGATCAACAGCATCGGTGAACAAAACAGCATTGGCTTGGGCAACCTCGCCGGCCAAGGCATCAACACCGCCCAGGGCGTGCTCGGCACGCAATGGAACCAGGGGCGCTTCGACGGCAATGCGGCCACCGGCGGCCGCCTCGATCTTGCCGGCGCGCTGGGCGATTACGGCGGCGACGTTGAGGCGCGCACCCGCGAACTGGCGCAGCGCGGGCTTGGTGAAGCGTTCGACCGCTCCGAGGAATCGCTGCGCTCACGTCTCGCTAACCAGGGCATCAATGCCGGGACCGATGCTTTCGGCGCTGAGATGCAATCGTTCAACAAGGGCAAGGGCGACGCCTACGCCAACGCCGAACTGATGGCGCGCAACCAAGCCTTGGCCGATCGTCAGCAGCAGGTAAGCGAGATCACCGGCGAACGCGGCATCAATTGGGGCGAAGCGTTGCAACAATACGGGCTGAATGACCAAGCCGATTTCAACGCCCGTTCACGCCCGCTCAACGAGATCACGGCACTCAATTCGGGATCGCAGCTTTATTATCAGCCAACGACGCCGGGCCAGCCGAACCAGTACAACATCGCCGGGACGGACGTGGCGGGGATCACGCAGAACGGCTACGCCAACCAGATGGCCGGCTACCAAGCCAATCTCGCGCAACGCAACGCCCTGCTGGGCGGGCTCGGCCAATTGGGCGCCGCCGCCATCACCGCATCCGATCGCCGCCTGAAACGCAACGCGGAATATCTCGGCGAAGACGAACGCGGCAATCGCTTGTGGAGCTATAATTACATTTGGGATGCACCGAACGTCCCGCGCCGCATCGGCGTGATGGCGGATGAGGTTGACCCGCGCATTCGTGTGATGACTTCGAGCGGCTTCTACGCAGTGGACTATGCCCAGCTATGATCCCCGTTAATCTCGGCCAACGCCAAGCCATGATCGGCGGACGCATGCCGCAAGCGCCGCAGCGCATGCCGACGCCGCCGCAAGCCCAGCAAGCGCCGAACTTCACGGGCGAGGCACGGTCGTACGGCTTGTCGCAGGCATTGGCCGAACCGATCGAGATTCAAAGCGGCGGTTGGGGCGAAGCGCTGGCGGAGGCTTTGGCCGGCGGCTTGCGCGGGCGCGCAGCGCGCAATCTCTACGCCGAGGAATTGGCGCGCAATCAGGCACAAACGGAGCGTGAGAACCAAAGCGGTGATCTGGAGAACGAACAGCGCCGGGCGCAGATCGAGGCGCTGCGCCGCGAAGCCGAGCCGGAAATGTGGAGCGATCCTTATGACCTGGGCGGCACGCAAGTGCAGCGCAGTCAGCGCAGCAATCGCGTGGAACCAGTGATTTCGCCGATGGCGATGCCGCCGACATGGGGGCAACCATACGACCTCAACGGCACGCAGGTGCAGCAGAACAGCCGTGGCCAGATTCAGCCGATTGGCTCGACCGCCGTTGATCCATTGCGGCGCGCGCAGGCGCAGGCGGATGTTCAGCGCACCACCGAAGCGCAGGCGGCGGCGGATCGAGACGCCGCAACGGCCGTGCAACTTAATCGTTTCGTGGAATTGAACCGCCAAGAGCCGGGTACGGGGCCAAATTCAATCGGGTCGCTTGTTCCATTTTTGCGCAACTCCGAGTCGCAACAGATGGAGGCGATTACAGCAGACCTAACGCCGGAGCAGCGGGAGCCTGGGTCTGGGTCGACCTCCAACTTTGACGCCAGCATGTTCCGAGACGCTTTGCCGGGCCTTAACAAATCGCCCGAAGCAAACCGCGCAATTGCGCAGGCTTATGACGTTCGTTCGCAATTGATGGCGCAACGTTCTCAGGTAATGCAGGCGTGGCTTGAAAGCGGCTCCTTGAGTGGCTTTGACGCGGCCTGGAGTCGTTACGTCAATGCCAATCCGATTTTTGACCCGCAATCATCGCCGAGCGATCCGCGCATCAATCCTAATCGCATGGACTTCATGGCCTGGGCGCAAGCCAATAACGTAGAACTCGGTACGCCGACATCGCAGCAATTGGGCGCGCAACAAACCCAAGCCGGCGACGGTGGCGGCGGCGCCGTCATCCGCTACGACGCGCAAGGTAATCGCATCCCGTGACCAAGCGCGCGCAGCTTTCCGACGGTACGGTGCTGGAATTTCCAGACGAAACGACCGATCAAGTCATGGATCAGGTCGTGCGTTCGCACATGGCC
>Ga0075163_10007041_pt1 | contig 14910 bp, 14 predicted proteins | sample JI1023141ADNA_FD_71478 | JGI IMG/M metagenome (GOLD analysis project Ga0075163, IMG submission 71478) | Wastewater effluent complex algal communities from Wisconsin, to seasonally profile nutrient transformation and Carbon sequestration -... | ecosystem: Engineered > WWTP > Effluent > Algae...
GAGTGCCTTTCTGACGCTGCGAGATTGTTGCCTGAAGAACACCAATCATCCCAGCTCAGAGGGCACTTTCCCTATATCAAAACCCCAACCCCACCCGATTCATCGGTGGATCGAGGCTAAGCTCAATACCGTTCAGTTAAGACTACATGGGTGCAATTTCTAGGGGTGCCTCGTAGTGGATGGGTGAAGCCGATCTCGGATCATCGGCTCGCGGATGTGGTGTCGGTGGGGTTGTTGACCAGGGTTTTCCCGCCGGATGTCGTTGATGGCGTGATCGCCGAATGCGGCCGGACCGAGCAGCGGAGTCGGACGTTGACGGCCCGGGTGACCGCGTACTTCTCGATCGGGATGGCGTTGAACGCCGACGGTTCCTACGAGGATGTGTTCGCTCAACTCACCGATGGATTGTCCTGGTCCTCGGGATGGTCCCAGTCCTGGTCTGCACCGACGAAATCGGCTATCTTCCAAGCACGTTCACGCCTGGGACCGGAGCCGATGCAGGCATTGTTTCACCGGGTCGCCCAACCCGTGGCCACCGCTGACACGCCCGGTTCCTGGCTGGCGGGACGCCGAATGGTGGCGATCGACGGCACCTGCCTCGATCTGGCCGACACGCCCGCCAACGCTGAGCATTTCGGGCGGCCGGCATCGAGCCGCGGTGAACAGTCCGCGTTCCCGCAAGCCCGACTGGTGGGCGTCGCCGAATGCGGCACGCACGCCCTGTTCGACGCCGCATTGGGACCCTGCACGGTCTCCGAGCGCGAGTTGGCAGGAGATCTGCTCGACCGACTCAAGGCCGGCATGGTGCTGCTGGCCGACCGCGGCTTCTACGGATTCGACATATGGACACGCGCGGCTGCGACCGGCGCCGACCTGCTGTGGAGAGTGAAATCCACCCTCTCACCTACCCCTTTAGAAACCCTCAAGGACGGCTCCTGGCTGGCCCGGATCATCCCCACCTCAGGCAAGCAGCGCCAACACCGCACTCCGCTGACGGTCAGGGTGATCGACTACACCCTCGACGATGGCCGCGACAATCCCGAGCAGTACCGGCTGCTCACCACGATCCTGGACCCCGACCAGGCACCCGCCCACGACTTGGCGCTGGCCTACGGCCAGCGCTGGGAAATCGAGAACACCTTCGACGAACTGAAAACCCATCAACGCGGACCTAGAACCGTCCTGCGATCGAAGTCCCCACCACTGGTACAGCAGGAAATCTGGGGCCACCTGTGCTGCCACTACGCCATCCGCACCCTGATGGTCGACACCGCACGCGCCGGCCCACACGACCCCGACCGAGTCTCGTTCCTCGCCGCAATGCGGATCACTCGAAGATCACTGTCGCACAGCTCTTTTTCCCCCTCATAGCCACAACTCGATCCTCCGGTTGTGGAATCACGCCGTCACTTTCCTGCAGCGCCGGATCAATCCCGCACGCCGCCAGCGCGCCAACCCCCGCGTCGTCAAACGCAAAGTCCTCAAATGGGCCGCCAAACGTGGTCACCACCAACACCATCCGCAACCCCAGAAACCACCGCAATGCACAATTCTTGTCCACTAACTGAACGGTATTGAGGCTAAGCTGGGCAGCGCAATTGCGCCCAAACCAACATTTGGGTTGCGTCTTACCCATTTTTCGCGCCCATACGTTGGTTTGGGCGCTGGGCAACGACGCGCGTCAGGTATCTAGGGCTGCGAGAGAGATGCCTCTGGTCTCCCGCGCGAAGGCCAGCGCAACCAGCGTGACGACCGACGCCACCGCCAGATAGACGGCGATCGGCACCGCCGACTTGTATGTGCCGAGCAGCTGGACTGCGACGATAGGCGCGAGCGAGCCAGCGAAAATCGCCGTCACCTGATAACCCAGAGACACACCCGCGTAGCGCATCCGGGTGGGGAACATTTCGGCCATCAGCGCGGGCTGCGGCGCATACATCAGCGCGTGGATGACCAGTCCGAGCGAAATCGCGGCGATGATCAGCAGATACCGGCCACTGTTCATCATCGGGAACGCGAAGAAGCCCCACGTACCCGCCCCGATTGCCCCGACCAGATACACCGGCCTACGCCCGAACCGGTCGGCTGCCTTGCCCGCGACCGGGATCACACAGAAATGAACCACGTGAGCAATCAGAAGCCACCACAGAATGTCGCTGGTGTCTGCGTGGACGTGGATCTTGAGATACGTGATCGAGAACGTGACCACCAGGTAGTACATGATGTTCTCGGCGACGCGGAGGCCCATCGCCGTGAAAACCCCACGCGGATACTGCTTCACGACTTCAACGACGCTGTATGACGACTCCTTGATTCTGCTCGTCTCCTGCTGAGCCGCCACGAATATCGGAGCATCAGACACCTTCGTGCGGATGTAATACCCGATCAGCACTACAACGGCCGACAGCCAGAACGCCACCCGCCAGCCCCATGCGAGGAATGACGAATCACTCAACGTGGTGGTCAGACTCAGCAGCACCACCGTCGCCAACATGTTGCCCACGGGTACGGCGGCCTGTGGCCAACTCGACCAGAACCCGCGCGAACGGTCCGGACTGTGCTCGGCCACAAGCAGAATGGCCCCACCCCACTCACCGCCGACGGCGAAGCCCTGGATGAACCGAAGGGTGACCAGGAGTATCGGAGCCCAATAGCCGATCTGCCCGAACGTCGGCAGGCAGCCCATCAGGAAGGTCGAGGCACCGACGAGCAGCAGACTGAACTGCAGCAGCTTCTTGCGGCCGTACCGATCGCCGAAATGCCCGAACACCACGCCGCCGAGCGGCCGGGCCGCGAAGCCGACCGCATACGTGACGAACGCCGCCAGGATCGCGTCGAGATCGCTGACCCCTTTGGCGAAGAAGATCTTGTTGAACACCAGTGTCGCGGCGGTTCCGTAGAGGAAGAACTCGTACCATTCGACGACCGTGCCGGCCATTGACGCAGCGACCACCCGACGCAACCCAGCCGTGCTCATCGATCTCCTCGGTGCCGAGCGTGAAACCCTGGCGAGAATTTACCGAATTCCCCGCAACAGGTTCACGGTCGCGGCCGCAGCTACAGCCAGGTGTCGTTCGTCGTCGCGGTGAGAAACGACTCCAGATCGTCGCGCCACGCGGCGGGGGTGTTCTTATCCGGCTCGATGCCGGTGTACTCACCGCGGTAGAACAGCAGCGGCCGGGGCTTCACCTTGGGCACCTCGGACAGCGAGTGAACGGAGCCGAACACCACGAAATGGTCGCCGCCGTCGTGAACGGAATGCACGCTGCAGTCGATATGTGCCAGCGAGCCCTCGATCACCGGTGAACCCAGCGTCGAGGGGTGCCAGTCGATGCCGGCGAATTTGTCCGTCACCCTGGACCCGAAGCGGGCGCATACCTCCTGCTGAGCCTCGGTCAGGATATTCACACAGAACTTGCCGCTGGCTTCGATCGCCTTCCAGGAGCGTGAGACCTTCGTGGGGCAGAACAGCACCAGGGGCGGTTCAAGCGATAAGGCCGCAAACGACTGGCAGGCAAACCCGGTGGGCTCGCCCTCGTGCGCCGTGGTGATGATGGTGATGCCGGTACAGAACTGGCCCAGCACATGGCGAAAGGTCCTCGAGTCGATCGGTTCGCCGGTCACAGCCGCTCCTATTTGCCGTGCGAGCCGACCGTGAAGTCGTGACCCCACAGGCTCACGGCGGTGCTTTCCCGGGCGATCCAGTCGTCGTTCTCGACTTGCATTCCCTCACAACCGAATTCAACATCAAATCCGCCTGGCGTCTTCATGTAGAAGGAGAGCATCTTGTCGTTGACGTGGCGGCCCAGCGTCGCCGACATCGGGACCTTCCGCCGCAGCGCGCGGTCGAGGCAGAGTCCGACGTCGTCGCTTCCGCCGACTTCCATCATCAGGTGGACGATGCCACTCGGGGTGGGCAGCGGCAGAAACGCCAGGCTGTGGTGGCGGGGATTGCAGCCGAAGAACCGCAGCCAGGCCGGTGGACCGTCGGCCGGACGACCGACGAGTTGCGGCGGCATGCGCATCGAGTCCCGAAGGTAGAAACCCAGGACGTCGCGGTAGAAGTGCAGCGCCTCGGCATCGTCGCTACATGTCAGCACGACATGGCCCATGCCCTGCTCACCGGTGACGAAGGTGTGTCCATACGGGCTCACCACACGCCGATGCTCCAGTGCCGCACCGTGGAACACTTCGAGGGTGTTTCCCGACGGATCGGCGAAGCGGATCAACTCATCGACACGGCGCTCGGCCAGTTCGGCCGCGGTGGCTTCCTCGTAGGGCACGCCCTCGACCTCAAGCCGATTGCGGATCTCCTGCAGCCCTGCGGCATTCGCACACTCCCAGCCCGACTCGGTGAGCCGGTCGTGGGTCCCCGGGACAATCACCAGCCGCGCCGGGAAGTCGTCCATCCGGAGATACAGCGCCCCCGGTGTGGCGCCCTTTCCCTCCACCATGCCGAGAACCTTGAGGCCGTATTCACGCCAGGCAGCGACGTCGGTGGCCTCGATACGCAGATAGCCCAATGAGCGGATACTCACGCTCCACCTCCGAGAAAATCAATCGTCAGCTTGTTGAACTCGGCGAACTTCTCCAGCTGGGCCCAATGTCCACATTGACCGAAAACGTGCAACTGGACCCGCGGGATCTGTTTGAGCGCGACCAGGGCCCCGTCGAGTGGGTTCACCCGATCTTCCCGACCCCAGATGAGCAGCACCCGCTGCCGAAGCTTGTAGACCTCGCGCCACATCATCCCGAGCTCGAAGTCCGGACCGGCGAACGACTTTCCCATCGCCTTCGCGGCGGCGAGCGACTCGGGACTGCTCGCGATCGCGAAGCGCTCATCGATCAGTTCCGGCGTGATGAGCTTCTGATCGAAGACCATGATCCGCAGAAACCTCTCGAGATTCTCGCGGGTTGGGTCGACGGTGAACCTGCCCAGCAGCTTGACGCCCTCGGTCGGGTCGGGCGCGAAGAGATTCACTGAAAGGCCGCCCGGACCCATCAGGACCAACCGGCCCGCGCGGTCGGGATTGTCGAGCGCGAACCGAACCGCGGTGCCACCGCCCAGCGAATTTCCGATCAGCGCAGCACGTTTGATCTCCAGGTGGTCGAACAAGCCGAGCACGGCGTTGGCGCTGTAGCGGTTGTACTGCTCGTGTTCGGTGAGCTTGTCGGAGTGTCCGTAGCCCGGCTGATCGACCGCCAGCACATGAAAATGCTGAGCCAGAACACCGATGTTTCGGCCGAAATTGGACCAGCTCGACGCGCCCGGCCCGCCACCGTGGAGCAGCACGACGATCTCCGGATTGCCAACGCCCGCTTCATGATAATGCAAGCGCATGTCGCGGCTGCCGGCTTTGACCTGAGCGTAACGCGACGTGGATTCGAAGGTCACGTCCTGAGGGGGCTCCGGGTGTTGAGACGCCGGGTGTTGAGAATCTGCCTCACGGATGAACGAGGTCATTAATGATCAGACCATCGTGTCGCCCAGCGGCAAACCGAATTCCTGGTTGCCGTAGAGCACGTAGGCGCGTTCGGGATCATTGGCCGCGTGCACACGTCCCGCGTGAACGTCACGCCAGAACCGCTGGATCGGTGCGTCATTGTTCAAAGCCGTTGCGCCAGAGGCCTCGAAGAGCCGGTCGACCGAGGAAATCGCGCGACCTGTTGCGCGCACCTGGTCCCGACGGGCCCGGGCGCGGAGTTCCATTGGAATTTCGTGACCGGCCTGCAGCAGCGCATATTCCTCGGCGACATTGCCGATGAGCTGACGCCACGCGGCGTCGATATCGCTTGCCGCTTCCGCGATCCGGACCTTGGCGAACGGGTCGTCCTTAGCCTTCTCGCCCGCGAACGCGGCGCGCACACGCTTGCCTTGATGTTCGACGTGCGCCTGGTATGCGCCGTACGCCATGCCGACAACCGGTGTCGAGATGGTAGTGGGATGCATTGTGCCCCAAGGCATCCTGTAGACCGTGGCGGTGTTGTTCCGCAGCCCGGCGGCGGTGAGGTTGTTCATGGCGCCGTAGGACAGGAAGCGATGACGCGGAACGAAGACGTCTTTGACCACCAGAGTGTTGCTGCCCGTGCCCTTCAAACCGACTACGTGCCAGTCGTCTTCGATGTGATAGTCGCCGAGTGGAATCAGGAAGCTACCGAAATCGACCGGTCGGCCGTCCTTGATGACAGGCCCTCCGACGAACGTCCAACCGGCATGATCGCAACCCGATGACCAATGCCACGAACCGCTCACCCGGTAGCCCCCATCGGTGACGACACCGGCGCCCATCGGCGCGTACGACGACGAGATGCGGGTGGCGGGGTCATCGCCCCAGACCTCCTCTTGAGCCAACTGGTCGAACTGAGCCAGATGCCAGTTGTGCACGCCGAGGATGGATGCGACCCAGCCTGTCGAACCGCATGCGCTGGCCAATCGACGGACAGCCTCGAAGAACTGCGTGGGATCAGTTTGCAGACCACCCCACTGCTCGGGCTGCAGCAGCTTGAAGAATCCGATTTCGTTCAGTTCCGCAATCGACGCGTCCGGAATCCGTCGGAGATTCTCGGCCTCCTGCGCCCGGTCGCGCAGATTCGGCAGCAGCTCGTCGACACCGGCGAGAACTCCCTGCGCGTCGCGCTGTTGAATGGACGTCACCACATGCCTCCCAGAAAACGGTTTGCTCCGACCCAGACTAGAACACGTTACGATTCGTGTCGAGCAGCGCATTCCTGCGGCTGGTAGGAGCGCTGAACCAGATTTCTGTAACCTGTTCTAGTTACCTGACGGGGGGCGCTAAACGTGACACAGGTTCCGCCGGACGAGCCACTGGGAACCCATGTGCTGGAACTCGAGGTGACCGACGTCGTCGCTGAAACCGGTGACGCGAAGTCGCTGAGCTTCGGTGTGCCGGCAGGCGTTGAAATCCCCGCGGAACGGTTGCGATACGCCCCGGGACAGTTCCTGACGTTGCGGGTACCGAGCGACCGTACCGGCTCGGTGGCACGTTGCTACTCGTTGTCCAGTTCACCGTTCACCGATGCCGGGCTGACCGTCACCGTCAAGCGCACGGCCGATGGCTACGCGTCCAACTGGTTGTGCGATCACGCGCATATCGGGATGCGCGTGCACGTGCTGGCGCCATCCGGGACCTTCGCCCCCAAATCCCTCGATGCGGACTTCCTGCTGATCGCCGCCGGCAGCGGCATCACGCCGATGCTGTCGATCCTCAAGTCGGCGCTATCCCAGGGAAGCGGTCAGATCACGCTGCTCTACGCCAACCGCGACGAGAGCTCGGTCATCTTCGGCGGCGCGCTGCGCGAACTGGCCGCAACGCACCGGGACCGCTTCACAGCAATCCACTGGCTGGAGTCGGTGCAGGGGCTCCCCTCGGGCGGCGCCCTGGCGAAACTTGTTGCGCCATATGGCGACCGGCAGGTCTACGTCTGCGGGCCCGGCCCGTTCATGCGAGCTGCGCAGGACGCTCTGGCATCGGTGAACGTCCCGGACAAGCAGGTGCACATCGAGGTGTTCCGTTCCCTCGACACCGACCCGTTCGCAGCGGTGGCCGTCACCGACGACGGCGACGGCGAGCCGGCGACCGTGATCGTGGAACTCGACGGCCAAACCCATACCGTGACGTGGCCGCGCCAGGCCAAGCTGCTGGACGTCCTGCTCGACAAGGGGTTGGCCGCGCCGTTCTCGTGTCGCGAAGGTCATTGCGGCGCATGTGCAGTCATGAAGCGCAGTGGTGAGGTGTCGATGACGGTCAACGACGTTCTGGAACCCGCCGACCTCGACGAGGGGCTGATCCTGGCCTGTCAGGCCCTACCCTGCTCCGACTCCATCGAGGTCACCTACGACGAGTAGGTGTCCTCGCGGCAACCTACTGACCTACCGAGGCAGGCCCAGCAGGCGTTCACCCGCCAGGGTGAGCAGGATCTGCTCGGTGCCACCGGCAATCGTCAGGCAGCGGGTGTTCAGAAAGTCGTGCACCAAGGGGTCGACCACGGCGCCCCCAGTGGGTGAGAGTTCCATCCGAATCTCCGACAGTGCCTGGCGATAACGGACACCGAGAAGCTTGCGGACACTGGCCTCCGCGCCGGTGTCGTGCCCGCCGACCGCCAACTGGGCAATCCGTTGATCCAGCAGCGCGCCCACCTGAGCTGCGAGAATCAGCCGGCCCAGCCGTTCCCGCAGCGCGACATCGGCATCCTGTGCCGCGACAACCCGCAAGAGCTCTTCCATCGGGTTGCCGAGCGCCGTGCCCTGGGCCATCGCCACCCGCTCATTGGCCAACGTCGTGCGCGCCAGCCGCCAACCGTCGTTGACGTTCCCGACGACCATCTCGTCGGGAACGAACACGTCGTCGAAGAACACTTCGTTGAAGAGCTCGTCGCCGGTGATTTCACGCAACGGCCGAATCACGATTCCCGGCGAGGCCATGTCAACCAGGAAATACGTGATCCCTTTGTGCTTGGGGGCATCGGCATCGGTGCGCGCCAGGCACACGCCCCAGTGCGCTTTGTGCGCCGATGACGTCCAGACCTTCTGCCCAGTGAGGCGCCAACCGCCCTCAACCCGAACGGCTTTGGTGCGCAGGGCGGCCAGGTCAGAACCCGCACCAGGTTCTGAGAACAACTGGCACCAGATCACCTCGCCACGCAGAGTCGCCGGGACGAAGCGCTCGATCTGACCTCGAGAACCGGCCTCGAGAATCGTGGGCACCGCCCACCAACCGATCACCAGATCCGGGCGCTGCACTCCGGCCTTCGCTAATTCCTGATCGATCAGCAGTTGCTCGGCCGGCGACGCATCGCGCCCATACGGCTTGGGCCAGTGGGGAGCCAGCAACCCACTGTCGGCCATCGCAGGCTGACGGGCGGCCGCGGGCAGGCCTGCCACCGCCGCCACAGCCGTGCCGATTTCGGACTGCAGATGGGCCACCGAGTCCAGGTCGATGTGCAGATCCCGCCGGACACCGGAGAAGGTCAGATCCACAATCCGTCGCAGCCATTGGGGGGAGCCACCCAGGAACTGTCCGATCCCGTAGGCACGCCGCAGATACAAGTGCGCATCATGCTCCCAGGTGATACCGATGCCGCCGAGCACCTGAATGCAGTCCTTCGCATTGGCTTTGGCGGCATCGATTCCGGTGGCCGCGGCAATCGCTGCGGCGATCGAAAGCTGGTTGTCGTCGGCCGAAACCGCCACGGCCGCATCGGCCGCGGCCACCGACACTTGCTCGGCGCGCAGCAACATCTCTGCACAGATGTGCTTGATCGCCTGGAAGCTGCCGATCGGTTTGCCGAATTGCTCACGCACCTTGGCATAATGGGTGGCGGATTCCAGGCACCAGCGTGCGACGCCGGCCGCTTCCGCCGTCATCAGCGTCGCCGCGATGTCGCGGAATCGGCTTACCGAAACCGACAGTGTCACGCCCGCAACAGAATCCAGAGTCACCCTGGCAAGCGAACGCGAAAAGTCCGTGGCCGACAAAGTCTCTATGGTCACTCCCGGCGACCGGGAATCGAGAAGCACAACCCGGTCCGCCACCGGCAGCACCAACAGTCCACCGTCCACGACGCCCAGTACTTGTTCGGCAACGCCCGATATCCGCCCGTCGACAACCGTCAGCTCAGCCGCCAAAGCGGCGCCTGCGGTGAGCTCACCCGACATCAGGGACGAAAGAACCTGTTCGTCCTCAACGACCAGCGTGGCGAGTGCCGTCGTCGCGACCGGGCCGGGAATCAGGGCCATTGCCGCCTCTTCGAGCATGCCGCAGAGGTCCTCGACCGAACCACCCGCTCCGCCGGCACCTTCCGGGACGGCAACTCCGAACAGCCCCAAGTCCGCAAGTCCGGCGAATACCGGCCCCCAGGCATCGGCCGGAGTGGTCTCCATGTCGCGCACGGCGGCGGCGGCGCCAGATCCGGCGGCCCAACTCCGGACCAACTCACGGGCGGCGCATTGTTCGTCGGTGATGGTCGCGGGCACCGTGAGCTCCTCGTTGTTTGGACTGTTCCGGGGTGGCAATCCCACTAGAACGTGTTCTAATAGTGCCAGCGATCGACCGTCAAGTCGATCCGCATACCCGCAGGAAGGAGCCGACAACCTCATGCCATCGCCAGCACAGAAGTCGTCGGCCGAAGGCAGTTCGCAGCCGCGCGAGGTGTTGCCGGTGTCCGTTCTCTCCGAGTCCGAGTTGGGTTCGGAAGCACAGCGGGAGCGGCGTAAGCGGATTCTGGACGCCACCATGGCCATTGCATCCAAGGGCGGATACGAGGCGGTACAGATGCGCGCGGTCGCCGACCGTGCCGACGTGGCCGTCGGAACCCTGTATCGCTACTTCCCCTCCAAGGTTCATCTGTTGGTGTCGGCGCTTGGCCGCGAGTTCGAACGGATCGATTCCAAGGCGGACCGCACGTCGCTGATAGGTGACACCCCGTACCACCGACTGAGCTTCATGGTCAGCAAGCTCAACCGGGCCATGCAACGCAACCCGCTGCTCACCGAGGCGATGACCCGTGCGTACGTGTTCGCCGACGCGTCCGCCGCCGGCGAGGTCGACCACGTCGAGAAGATCATCGACAAAATGTTCGCCCGGGCCATGAGCGATGGCGAACCAACCGAAGACCAGTACCACATCGCTCGCGTCATCTCCGATGTGTGGTTGTCGAATCTGCTTGCCTGGCTTACCCGCCGGGCATCAGCCACAGACGTGAGCAAGCGCCTCGACCTCGCGGTGCGGCTGTTGATCGGCGATGAAGCCTCGTCCTGAGCGCCGTTGAGGTGGCCCGACTTCCCGATGACCTACGACGCGCGCTGACCGCTGCGGCGCATTCGCCGATACTGCTCGTGGCCGCCGACTTCGACGGCACCATATCGCCGATCGTCGCCCACCCCCGCGATGCCCGGCCCATCCCCTCCGCCATCGAGGCGCTGGCCGAGTTGGCCGGGCTGCCGGACACAACCAGTGCGCTGATCTCGGGCCGAGCCCTGACCGACCTGAAGGCGCTCTCCGGAGCTCCCGCAGTGGTGAAGCTCGTCGGCAGTCACGGCTCCGAGTTCGAGGAGGGCGTCTTCGAGGGTGTCGACGACGCCGCGCGAGCCCGGCTGGCACTACTCATCACGGCCCTGGAGTCAGTGTCATCGCGTTACCCGGGATCGACGGTCGAAACCAAACCGATCAGCGCCGCATTCCACGTGCGCAATGTCAGCCCCGCGAACGCACAGCAAGCACTCGACGATGCTCTGGCGGCCGCCGATGTTTTCGACGTTCATCTCACCGAAGGCAAGGCGGTTCGCGAGTTCGCGCTCATTCGCACCGACAAGGGCGAGGCATTGGACCTGTTGCGCCACAGGACAAATGCCACCGCGGTGGTCTACTTCGGCGATGACGTCACCGATGAATGGGCATTCCGCCGCCTCGCCCGGGAGGGTTCGGACGTCGGCGTCAAGGTGGGCCCGGGGGACACGATGGCCGGGTTCCGGGTCGAATCACCCGATGATGTCGCCGAAGCCCTCCGGTTCGTCATCGAATCTCGCGGTCGCTGATCGCGTATCCCCGGCCGTGGGCTACTCTTATCGGAAACGATTTTCATTAAGGTCGGGGAGTTTTTCATTAGGGTCGGGGAGTGTCGATGAGGAGCAGACGCCTGCGCAGGGCGGCAGTCGGAGCAACCGCATTCCTGGTTGCCACCGGCTTGAGCGCCTGCGGTGCCAACGGCGACTCGACCACCGCCGAGAGCAACCTGCCCACCGTGGTGGCATCCACCGACGCGTGGGGATCGGTAGCGCAATCGATCGCCGGCGATCAGGCGAAGGTGACGTCGATCGTCAGCGGCGCATCGGCCGACCCGCACTCGTTCCGGGCCAGCCCGTCGGATACCGCCACGATTGCCGACGCCGCCCTGGTGGTCTACAACGGCGGGGGGTACGACCCCTGGATCGAAGACATCCTCACATCGCATTCGAACGTCAATTCCATCGACGCTTACTCGATGCTGGACAAAGCCGCTCCCGACGAGCCTCAGCCGGCCAACGAACACGTCTTCTACGACCTCGGCGTCGCCAAGGCGGTAGCCACCACCATCGCCGATCGACTGGCGAAGATCGATCCCGCACACAGCAGCGACTTCCATTCGAGGGCAGCCGATTTCAACCGCCGTGCCGATGCGGTGGAGCAGACCGAGTACGCAATCCGGTCCACCCACCCCGGTGCTGCCGTGGTGGTGACCGAACCTGTCGCGCACTACCTGCTCGAATCGGCCGGCCTCACCGACAAGACACCTGCCGATTTCGTCGACGCCGTGGAGCAGGACACCGATCCCGCACCGGTCGATATCGCCGCCGTGATCGACCTGATCACCGGACGCGAGGTCGCGGCACTGATCTTCAACGATCAGACTGCAACCGCCGCCACCCGCCAGATCCGCGACGCCGCGCAGGCCGCAGGTGTGCCGATCGTCGCCGTGAGCGAAACGCTGCCCGCCGGAACCGACTACCTGAAATGGCAGGCCGACACCGCTGCCCGACTGTCCGCTGCACTGCAGCAGGACCGATAATCACCGCTTATGCCCGCAGAGGTAGTGTCCCTGGCCGGTGCCCGGCTGGCATTCGCCGACCGGGTGCTCTGGGACCACCTGGACCTGACGGTCGGCCCGGGAGAATTCATCGCGGTTCTGGGCCCCAACGGAACGGGTAAAACCTCACTCCTCAAGGTGCTGTTGGGGCAACTGCCCCTGACGTCCGGCACCGCCTCGATAGACGGCCAACCGGTGGCGGCCGGATGCAACCGGATCGGCTACGTGCCACAGCACCGCGCCGTCGACCGGGGGCTGAGCCTCCGGGGGCGCGATCTGGTGTCCCTCGGATTCGACGGGCACCGTTGGGGGCTCGCACCCCGGACCCGAGCAGCACGGCACCAGCGCCGCGACGCCGTCGAACGCGCGCTCGATGAGGTCTATGCCCGCGAACTCGCCGCCGTCGCCGTCGGGGTGATGTCCGGCGGCGAACTGCAGCGCGTCCGCATCGCCCAGGCCCTTGCCGCCGACCCGATGCTGCTGCTGTGCGACGAACCCCTGCTCAACCTCGATCCGGGCAACGCCCGATTGGTAGCGCGGCTCATCCACCAACGGTGCCGGACCGGGACGGCCGTCCTGTTCGTCACCCATGAGGTGAATCCGGTTCTGCCCTATGTCGACCGGGTGCTCTACCTAGTCGACGGCAGGTTCCGAATCGGCACGGTCGATGAGGTGATGACGTCGACAACCCTGTCCGAGCTCTACGGCGCCGACATCGAGGTCATCAAAGCGGGCGGACGTTACGTCGTCCTCGGCGAACACATCGACCACTCCGGACATCACCTTGGGCATGCCGATGAATAACTGGGGACACGTCACCGCGGACCTGCTCAGCCGCGGATTCGTGCAGCAGGCCCTCATCGCCGCCGCGATACTCGCCCTGGTGGCCGGGATGATCGGCCCCTTCATCGTGATGCGACAGATGTCCTTCGCCGTGCACGGATCCAGTGAACTGTCGCTGACCGGCGCCGCTTTCGCGTTACTGACAGGCCTCAACGTGGGGATGGGTGCGCTGGTGGGCAGCGCGCTGGCCGCGGTGTTGTTCGGGATTCTGGGTCAGCGTGCGCGAGAACGGGATTCAGCGATCGGCGCGGTGCTCGCGTTCGGGCTCGGCATGGCGGTGTTGTTCATCCACTTGTATCCGGGACGCACCGGCACCAGCTTCGCGTTGTTGACGGGCCAGATTGTCGGTGTGGGCTACTCGGGCCTGGCACTTCTGGTGATCGTCGCAGTGGTGGTGATCGCCGTTCTCGCCGTGAGCTATCGCCCACTGCTATTCGCCACCGCCGACCCCGAGGTTGCTGCGGCACGCGGGGTTCCCGTTCGGGCGCTGGGCATCGTCTTCGCAGCACTGGTGGGTGTGACGGCGGCCCAGGGCGTGCAGATCGTGGGGGCACTGCTGGTCATGTCACTTCTGATCACGCCCGCTGCCGCTGCGGCGCGGGTGTTTCGATCGCCGAAGGCCACCATCGCCGCGTCCATCGTGTTCGCCGAGGTGTCCGCCGTCGGCGGAATCGTGCTGTCGCTTGCGCCCGGCGTACCGATATCAGTGTTCGTGACCACGATCTCGTTCGTCATCTACCTGATCTGCTGGGCACTGAGCAGGCGCTACCACGGCGTGGCACACGCAGCCTGAGCCGCGCGTACGAATCTTTTTCTGTGCGCGCCATCTGTGCGCGCCGGATGTCACAAGCCGCCGCTCGGAGGCGGGCAATTCCTGCTGTCCCCTTCGCGCCGCATCGACGCGCTCTGCGCATATCGGCGCTGCGATACTGACCAGATGCGGACCATGGATCTGAACGCCGACCTGGGAGAGGGTTTCGGAGTCTGGGATCTCGGCGACGACGACGCCATGCTCGACATCGTCACGAGCGCCAATCTAGCCTGCGGATTCCACGCCGGCAGCCCAGCACGATTGGCCCTCATCTGCCGGGCCGCCGCCACGCGCCAGGTAAAGGTTGGCGCACAGGTGGGTTACCCGGATCTGGTGGGGTTCGGCCGCCGCTTCATCGATGTCACGCCCCATGACCTGACAGCGGACGTCATCTATCAGATCGGGGCGTTGCAGGCACTGGCACAGGTTGCCGGCGCGAAAGTCACTTACGTGAAACCGCATGGCGCTCTGTACAACACGATCGTCACCCATCGCGCACAAGCGCGCGCTGTAGCCGAAGCGGTCCACGCCATCGACTCCGACCTGCCCGTTCTGGGCCTCGCAGGATCGGTGTTCTTCGAAGAGGCCCGGCGTCTCGGCCTGCGCACCGTCGCGGAGGCGTTCGCCGACCGCGCCTATACCCCTGATGGACGGCTGGCCCCCCGCACTGAAAA
>Ga0075163_10007042_pt1 | contig 14907 bp, 17 predicted proteins | sample JI1023141ADNA_FD_71478 | JGI IMG/M metagenome (GOLD analysis project Ga0075163, IMG submission 71478) | Wastewater effluent complex algal communities from Wisconsin, to seasonally profile nutrient transformation and Carbon sequestration -... | ecosystem: Engineered > WWTP > Effluent > Algae...
TCAGCCGGGCCGTCGCCGCGCTGCTGGGTGCGGCGAGCTCCGATATCGCCCCCGATGTGCACTTCACCGATCTGGGCGGAGATTCGTTGTCGGCGTTGACCTTCGGCAACCTGCTGGCCGATATCTTCGACGTCGAGGTGCCGGTCTCGGTGATCGTCAGCCCGGCCTCGGACCTGCAGACCATTGCCGAACACATCGAGACCCAGCGCGCCGGCGGTACCGGACGGCCCACCTTCGCGTCCATGCACGGTGCCGGCGCGACGGCGGTGCACGCCGCCGACCTGACCCTGGACAAGTTCATCGACGCGGCGACTCTGGCTGCCGCACCGTCCCTTCCGGGTCCGGTCAGCGAGATCCGTACCGTGCTGCTGACCGGAGCCACCGGTTTCCTGGGCCGCTATCTGGCATTGGACTGGCTGGAGCGGATGGACCTCGTCGACGGCAAGGTGATCTGCCTGGTCCGCGCGAAGAACGACGATGAGGCCCGGGCCCGGCTGGACAAGACCTTCGAGACCGGTGACCCGAAACTCGTTGCGCACTATCGTGAGCTGGCCGACCGTCACCTCGAGGTGATCGCCGGCGACAAGGGCGAGGCCGACCTCGGCCTGGATCCGGCGGTCTGGCAGCGCCTCGCCGACACCGTCGACCTCATCGTGGACCCGGCGGCACTGGTCAACCACGTGCTGCCGTACAGCGAACTGTTCGGGCCCAACGCACTCGGTACCGCCGAGTTGATCCGGATCGCACTCACCACCAAGATCAAACCGTTCGCCTACGTGTCCACCATCGGCGTGGGCTGGGGGATCGAACCGGGCAGGTTCGTCGAGGACGCCGACATCCGGACCATCTCCGCCACCCGGGTCGTCGACGAGAGCTACGCCAACGGTTACGGCACCAGCAAGTGGGCCGGTGAGGTGCTGCTGCGGGAGGCCCACGACCTGGTCGGTCTGCCGGTGTCGGTGTTCCGCTGCGACATGATCCTGGCCGACACCACCTACGCCGGTCAGCTGAACCTGCCCGACATGTTCACCCGGATGATGCTCAGCCTGGTGGCCGCCGGTATCGCACCCGGATCGTTCAATCAGCTTGACGCCGAGGGCAACCCGCAGCGCAGCCACTATGACGGGTTGCCGGTCGAGTTCATCGCGGAGGCCATCTCGACTTTGGGCACCCAGGTGGCTCTCGACCCCGCGCGCACGTTCGAGACCTACCACGTGATGAACCCGTACGACGATGGCATCAGCATGGACACCTTCGTCGACTGGCTGGTCGAGGCCGGCTACCCGATCGAGCGCGTCGCCGACTACGACCAGTGGCTGGCCCGGTTCGAGACCGCGCTGCGGGCCCTGCCGGACCGGCAGCGTCAGGCGTCACTGCTGCCGCTGCTGCACAACTACACGGTTCCGGGGACGCCGGTGAACGGCGCGATGGCGCCGACAGAGGTGTTCCGGGCCGCGGTGCAGGAGGCAAAGATCGGGCCGGACAAGGACATTCCGCATGTCAGCCGGGAGGTCATCGTCAAGTACGCGACCGATCTGGAGCTGCTCGGGCTGCTCTAGACCACAACGCCGTTTCGCGTTGTGCGGTACTAGTTCACGTCGACGTAGATCGTTTGCACCGCGAGCGCGTTGTACACGTAGTCGCGGTCCTCGTCGTCGACGATCCAGTTCTGGCTGAAATCCTGGCCGTGGCGCACCCCGACCACATTCGCCTCCGCGAGTGGTTTGCTGCTCAAGCGGCTGACGATCACCCGGTAGCCCTGCGCGCGCAGATCGTCGATGGTCTGCTGCGCGTTGCCGGTGACGTCCGGTGCGGCAGCAGCGGGTGCGCCCGATCCGATGAGACCTGCGGCCAGGCCGGCGGTGACCGCCACGGCGATTGCGTGCTCGTTCATGTGTGCCTCTTTTCTGCCTTCCGATCGTAGGTCGGGAACCGGCAGTTCGGCAGTGTGATTCCACGCCGTCCCGGACATCAGGCGTGCCAGGACGCCCAGTGCGACACCGCAATGGCCACCACCGGACCGTCCAGGGCGGTGCGCTCGTATTGCTCGTACTTGGCGCGGAGCAGGCCGTATCCGATGGCCATCTGTTCACCGTCGTGGTGCACGGTGGCCAGCCCGTCTGCGCGCACCCACCACAGCTGCTCCCAGTCCTCGCTGTAGTGGTCGGCCAGCAGGCTGACCCGCGGGTTGGCCGCGATGTTGGTCAACCGGCGTAGCCGTCGGGTGGACTTACGTTTCGCGTCGACGGCGGTGTAGACGGTGTCTCCCGCCACGGCGAAGACGACCGGGACCAGATGCGGTGCGGCGTCGGCTCCGGCGGTGGCGAGCGCCGCGACCGGGGCGCCGGCGAACAGGTCGACGGGATCGGTTTCGGGCACGCGTCCGATGTTATGCGCCCGCAGACAGCAAGATTGCCGGTAGCGTCGGATCCCGTTCACTGCGATGTCACCGACAGGTCACCGTCCGGCCGCCTGTCCATCGGAAGGTTCGGCAATGAAGAATTCGCTCCTGGGTCTGGCTGCCACCGCACTGCTGACCGCCGGGCTTGTCGCCTGCGCCCCGCCGACCAAGGACGAGCCTGCCGCCGAGGGGAACGCGCGCACCGCCACATCGGCCGCGGACTTCGGTGGGATGGACGGCCTGATCGAGGCGGCGAAGGCCGAGGGCGAACTCAATGTCATCGCGTTGCCCGACGACTGGGCCAACTACGGACAGATCATCAAGACGTTCGGTGACAAGTACGGCATCAAGGTCAATTCGGCGCAGCCCGGCGCCAGTAGCCAGGAGGAGATCAACGCCGCGGTGCAGCAGAAGGGCCGTAGTACCGCGCCGGACGTCTTCGATCTGGGCCAATCCGTCGCACTGGCCAACACCGACATGTTCGCGCCCTACAAGGTGGAGCATTTCGACGAGATCTCCGAGGCGTTCAAGGACCCGGACGGCAAGTGGGTCAACGACTACGGCGGCTACATGTCCATCGGCTACGACTCCGCCAAGGTGCCGACGATCGCCGGTGTGGACGACCTGCTCAAGCCCGAGTTCGCGGGCAAGGTCGCGCTCAACGGTGACCCGACCCAGGCCGGCGCCGCGTTCTCCGGAGTGATGATGGTGTCGGTGGCCCAAGGCGGCTCTCCCGATGACATCGCGCCCGGTGTCGAGTTCTTTCGCAAGCTCAGCGAGGCGGGCAACTTCCTGCCCGTCGATCCGACCCCGGCCACCATCGCCTCAGGGCAGACACCCGTGGTCATCGACTGGGACTACCTGAATGTCGAACAGTCCAAGAAAGTTCCGGGCTGGAAGGTCATCATCCCGCACAACGCCGCGGTTGCCGGCTACTACTTCCAGGCCATCAACGCCGACGCGCCGCACCCGGCCGCGGCCCGGCTGTGGCAGGAGTTCCTGTACAGCGACGAGGGGCAGAACCTGTACCTGCGCGGCGGTGCACGACCGGTGCGGGCCGACTCGATGGTGACCCGCGGCAGCATCGACCGGGTGGTCTACGGCGGCCTGCCGCCGGTCGACGGCGCGGCGACGTTCGTCACGGTGGCACAGAACGAGGCCGCGACCAAGTATCTGGAAGCCAACTGGGCCAAGGCCATCGGCTGATTTCCGTGCGCCGTCTCCGGCAGGCTCTGCCGCTGCTGCCGTTCGTGGCGGTGGTGTCGATCTTCCTCCTCATCCCGACCGGCACAGTGATCGTGAACGCGTTCGTGGTGGACGGCCGCTTCTCTCTGGACCTGATCGCCGCGCTGTTCACCGAGGCCCCGCTGGCGGCGCTGCTGCGCAGCGTGGTGCTCTCGGCGAGCAGCGCGCTGATCGGCGCGGCGCTCGGTGCGGTGCTGGCTTGGCTGATCCTGAGCAGCGCGCCGACCTCGCTGCTGCGCCGGGCGGTGCTGTCCTTGGCCAGTGTGCTGGCCCAGTTCGGTGGTGTGGCATTGGCTTTCGCTTTCCTGGCGACCATCGGTCTGAACGGCGTACTTACCCTGTGGCTGCAGCAGCTGCTCGGCATCGAAGTGGCCTCCGGCGGCTGGCTGTACAGCGTGGGCGGGCTGGTGCTGGTGTACACCTACTTCCAGATCCCGCTGATGGTCATCGTGTTCCTGCCCGCACTGGAGGGGTTGCGCAGCCAGTGGCGCGAGGCCGCGGTCAGCCTGGGAGCGAGCACCTGGCAGTACTGGCGTGAGGTGGCGTTGCCGCTGCTGACGCCGGCGTTCCTGGGATCGCTGCTGCTGTTGTTCGCCAACGCTTTTGCCGCCTACGCCACCGCGGCCGCACTGGTCAGCCAGGGAAGTCCCATTGTGCCGCTGCTGATCCGGTCGGCGTTGACCAGCGAGGTGGTGCTGGGCCGGGCCGGGCTGGCGTATGCGCTGGCACTCGAGATGATCGTGGTGGTGGCCGTGGTCATGGTCGCCTACAACCTGTTGGTGCGCCGCACCGCCCGGTGGCTGCGATGAAGCCCCTTCGGATCCTGCTGTGGCTGTTGTTCGCGGCCTTCTTCCTCTTCCCGCTCTATGCGATGGCCGATTTCGCGACCCGTGACCTGCACGCCGGCGGCCGCACCATATCGGCCTGGGTCAACCTGTTCGCCGACGACGCGCTGTTCGCCGCGATCGTGGCCTCGCTGCTGCTCGCGGTGCTGACGGTGGCGGCGATGCTGGCGCTGCTGGTGCCGACGATGATCTGGGTCCGGCTGCGCGCGCCGTGGGCCAACCGACTCGTGGAGTTCCTGTGCCTGCTGCCGTTGACGATCCCGGCACTGGTGGTCGTCGTGGGGCTGCGCAACGTCTACCTGTGGGTGACCTATCTGCTCGGTGAGTCGGCGCTGACGCTCACCTTCGTCTACGTGGTGCTGGTGCTGCCGTTCGCCTACCGGGCGCTGGACGCCGCGCTGTCGGCGATCGATCTACAGACCCTGGCCGAGGCGGCACGGTCGCTGGGCGCGGGCTGGACCGCGACGATCGTGGCGGTGATCGTGCCGAATATCCGGGCCGGCGTCATGTCCGCGGCGTTCATCTCGATCGCGGTGGTGCTCGGTGAGTACACCGTCGCGTCGCTGTCCGGTTTCCAGACGCTGCCGGTGCAGATCGTCGAGATCGGCAAGAGCGACGGCCCGACTTCGGTGGCGGCCTCGCTGGCCACCCTGATCTTCGGGTTCGTGCTGTTGTTCGTGTTGTCGCTGGTGACCAGGAGGAGACGGCCGTGACCGGGGCGAGCGAAGCGACGGGGGATATGCAGGGCGTAGAGGTTGAGCTGAGCGGCCTGACCCGCAGCTACGGTGCGGTGCGCGCCCTGGACGGGTTGACGCTGCAGATCCAGCCCGGCGAGTTGGTGGCGCTGCTGGGGCCGTCGGGCTGCGGCAAGACCACTGCGCTGCGCATCTTGGCCGGCCTCGACGAGGCCGACGCCGGATCGGTGACGATCGACGGGCGCGAGATCAGCCGGGTACCGGCCAACAAGCGCGATATCGGCCTGGTGTTCCAGTCCTATAGCCTGTTTCCGCACCTGACGGTTCTCGACAACGTCGCCTTCGGACTCAAGATGCGCGGCGTCGGCGCCCGGGAGCGCGCCGGGCGGGCCGCCGAGATGCTGGACCTGGTGGGGCTGGCCACGCAGTCCGGGCGGTATGCCGATGAGCTGTCCGGTGGTCAGCAGCAGCGGGTGGCGTTGGCCCGCGCGCTGGCGATCCGGCCGCGGGTGTTGCTGCTCGACGAGCCGCTGTCGGCACTGGACGCCCAGGTGCGCGGCCAGCTGCGTGACGAGATCCGCCGGGTCCAGCTGGAGGTGGGCACCACGACACTGTTCGTCACCCACGATCAGGAGGAGGCGCTGGCGGTGGCCGACCGGGTCGGGGTGATGAACGGCGGACGGCTCGAACAGCTCGCGGCCCCGGCCGAGCTGTACACCCGGCCCGCGACCCCGTTCGTCGCCGAATTCGTCGGCCTGCACAACCGGGTGCCCGCCCGGGTGATCGACGGGTGGGTGCGGTTGTGGGGACAGTCGGTGGCGGCGCTGCCGGGTTCGGTGACCGAGGGCACCGCCCTGGTGCGGCCCGAGGCGATCCGGCTGACCGCCGATCCGGCCGGCGCGGACACCGTGCAGTCGGTGGCCTTCCTCGGCGCGGTCTCCCGTGTCACGGTGGCGCTCGATGACGGCTCGACCGTCATCGCCCAGGTCAGCGGTCAGACCTTCGAGCCGGGCGACCGGGCGCACCTCAGCGTCGAGAGCCCTGGGGTACTCGTCGTCGGCGGGTAGTCAGGGTCAGACGGCCTTGACGGGCTCGATGCCCAGATCCTTGTAGGTCACCAGCGCGACGAACGGCACGCCCATTCGACCGAACAAGTCGGCCGCGACATCGCCGCGGTCGACCATCGGGATCACCCCGGTCACCACGGCACCGGCCGCGGTGACGCGGTCGTAGGCCTTGGCGGTGGAGCCCCCGGTGCTGATCACGTCGTCGACCAGCAGCACGCGGGTGCCCGGCTCGATGCGGGTGCCCTCGATCCACTGCTCACGACCCCGGGCCTTCTGCTCCTTGCGCACCGAGAACCAGGCGGCGCCGGTCACCATCGCCACGCCGTGGGCCAGCGGGTCGGCCCCCATGGTGAGCCCGCCCACGGCATCGAACTCGATGCCGTTCATCGTCGCCAGGTCGGCGACCGCGCGGCTGACCGTGGACAGTCGCTCCCCGTTGTCGATGGCGTACTTGCCGTCGATGTAGTCGTGGCTGAGCTGCCCGCTGACGAGCTTGAACGGCTCCTCGCGATGCTCATAACCGCGCGTCTTGATCAGCTCGAAAGCCGCTTGCCAGGTCTGCGGGCGCTGCATACCCGGAATCGTATTGCACGACCTCCGGTGCGATCAGCCCTGCCGTGCCCTCCGGGTCAGCTCGACTGCGGCCGAGCGCAATTCATCGATGCCGTTGATCGGTGCCAGGTATCCGGCCCGGGTGTAGGCGATGCCACGCGGTGTGGTGACCCTCAGGTCGAGTCCGTACCGGTCGGCCCCGGTGCACGTCGCGGCGCTGGCGTCGGGGAAACCGCCGAGGGTTTGGGCCATCGCGACCAGCGCGTCGGCGTGATCGGCGTTGAGGTGTTGCACGGCACCCGCGGAGTGCGGGGCCACCGGGTCGGGTGCGGCTGCGAGGTAGTCGGCACCCGACGTCGAATCCATCCGCCCGTACCCGCCGACCCAGCGGACCCGCTGCACCTGCAGCACCCACAGGGTGAAGTCGCTGTAGTCGATGTAGTACTTGGCGGCGGGCACGGCCGCCAGGTGAGCCGCCCGGGCACCGTCCAGGGCGTCCCCGGTGGGCCGCACGACGGCTCCCGCCAACGTGACGCGGCCCGAGGCCAGCGGATCATCCGGCGCCTCGGGCGCCACGATCGCAATGCTGGCGCGCTGGTCGGCGGCGAGGTTGCGGCCGTGCTCGGCCATATTGGACACGCACAGCACCGGCGCGCCGTCGAGCAGCCCGTAGGTGACGAAGGAGGCCCACGGATCACCGTCGGCGGTCAGCGTGGCCAGCGTGCCCGCGTTGGTGGACGCCGCGATGGTGCGGGCCTCCTCGGCGGCCGACGGACGGGTGGCGTTGAGCACCGGCGCCAGCGGTGGCGGCACCGACGGAGCATCGCCGGGGTCACCGTGATCACGCAATTCAGCCACTTCGGCACTGTAACCGAGCCGCCGTCACGTGTACGAGCGCGCGCTGTCGGGTACGGGGAGAATCATGAGCGTGACCATGGATCTGCCGTTCGACCGCTGGCTGCCCGCACAGCGCTGGTACTCCGGTCGGGGACGGGAGATCGCGGAGGTCCGTCCCGTCGTGGTGGAGGCGCTGCGGTCCGATCTGGACCTGGTGCTGCTGGAGGTGGCCTACATCGACGGACCGACCGAGGACTACCAGGTGCTGGTCCGCTGGGATGCCGGCGCACCGGCGGCGCTGATCGGCACCGACGGGACGCGTGCGGGGTTCGACGCGCTGGCTGACCCGGAGGCCGCCGGTGCCTTGTTGTCGTTCATCGAGGCGTCCACGCAGATCGGGCCGGTCCGGTTCCTGCGCGAACCGGGAGCCGATCTCGGGCCCGGCGCCCCGGTCCGCGTGCTCGGCGGTGAACAGTCCAACACCAGTGTGGTCTTCGGTGACCGGACCATCTTCAAGGTGTTCCGCCGGGTCACCCCGGGGATCAATCCCGATATCGAGCTGACCCGGGCGCTGGCCGGTAACCCGTACGTCACGGCGCTCTACGGCTCGTATGAGATTGACTGGGGCGCAGAACAATACATGCTGGGCATGGCCAGCGCCTTCGCGCCCGACTCGGTGGACGGTTGGCAGTTGGCGATCACCGGCGCCGGTGACGACTTCGTCGAGGAGTCTCGCCGGCTCGGCGAGGCGGTGGGCTCGGTGCACCATGCCCTCGCCGAGACGCTCGGCCGCCGGGTCGGCGCGTTCCCGGCGCCGACCATGACCGAACGGTTACATGCGGTGGCGGCACGGGTACCCGAGCTGGCCGGTTACGTTCCCGCGATCGAGCGGAACTACCGCGAGGTGGCCGAGGAATCGTCGACCGAACACCGGATCCATGGCGATCTGCATCTCGGGCAGGTGCTGCACACCCCGCAGGGCTGGCTGGTGATCGACTTCGAGGGCGAACCCGGACAACCGCTGCAGGAGCGCCGGCGGCCGGATTCGCCGTTGCGTGACGTCGCGGGCATGTTGCGGTCCTACGACTACGCCGCGCACCAGCGGCAGCTGACGACCGGCGGAGACGCCGACGCGCAGCGGCGGTGGGCCGAGGACAACGGCACCGCCTTCTGCGCGGGCTACGCCGCGGCCGGTGACACGGACCCGCGGGCGGCCGCCGCCGTGCTGCGTGCCTACGAACTGGACAAGGCCGTCTACGAGGCCGGATACGAGGCGCGCTACCGGCCCGACTGGTTGCCCATTCCGCTTAATGCAGTCGGCCGTCTGTTGAGTGCCTAGCGAACCAGCCTGCGCAGCAGCGCCGCCGCCGTCAGCACCCCGAGCACCGCGGCCACCACGAGCACCGCGATGTCCAGGGCGGCGTTGGTGGGTGTGCCGATCAGCAGTCCGCGCAAGGCATTCACCTCGTAGCTCAGTGGATTGATCGCCGACAACCAGCGCAGCCATCGCGGCATCAACTCCACCGGGTAGAGCGCGTTGGAGGCGAAGAACAGCGGCATGGTGATGGCCTGCCCGATACCCATCAACCGGTCGCGGTTGCGGACCAGGCCGGCCAGCGACATCGACAGGCAGGCGAAGAACGCCGATCCGAGCAGCACCACGCCCATCGCCCCCAGGATCCGCAGCGGATTCGTCGTCATGTGCACGCCGAGTAGATAGGCCAGTGCGACGACACCGATCACCTGGACGACCGAACGGACGCCGGCGGCAAAGGCTTTCCCGGTGATGAGCGCGGTGGGCGGGGCTGGTGTCACCATCAGTTTGGCGAGGATGCCGGCATCGCGGTCCCAGATGATCTGGATGCCGTAGAAGATCGAGATGAACAGGGCGGACTGGGCGATGATGCCCGGCGCGAGGAACGCAAGGTAGGGCACGTCGCCGGTGTCGATCACGTCGAGCGCCGAGAAGGTCTGGCCGAAGATCAGCAGCCACAGCGCCGGTTGCACCAGCCGGGTGAACAGTTCGGTGCGGTCGTGACGCAGTTTCTGCAGCTCGACGAGCGCGAATGCGCCGATCCGGGTGCCGATTCCGGGGATCCGCCGCAATCCGCGGGGAGCCCGGATCAGGGTGGGGCCGATGTCATCCGACACGGCGGGCCGTCCGTCGTGCGGCGCGGACCTCGCGCAGTCCCGCGGGGGTGGCCGCGTCGAGATCGGAACCGGCGTGGTGGCGGAACACGTCCTCCAGGGTGGCGTGCGGACCGACGTCCCGCTTCAGGTCCGCCGGGGTGCCCTGCGCCCGCAGTTCGCCGTGGTGCATGAGCGCCACCCGGTCGCACAGCGCATCGGCCTCACCCATGTAGTGGGTGGTGAGCAGCACGGCCATGCCGAACTCGGCCTGCATGCGGTCGACCTGATCCCAGACGCCATCGCGCGCAATGGGATCCAACCCGACGGTGGGCTCGTCGAGCAGCAGCAGTGACGGCCGGTTGACCAGGGCCTGGGCGAGTTCCAGGCGCCGCACCATCCCGCCGGAATAGGTGCCCGCCGTCCTGTCGGCAACATCGCCGAGCTGCATCGAGCTCAGTGCCTGGGCGACCCGCTCGGCGCGTTCCCGGCGCGGTACGTCATAGAGCCGCGCGAACAATTCGACATTCTGCCGGCCGGTCAACGCGGCCTCGATGGAAAGCTGTTGCGGCACATAACCGATGTTGTACCGGATGTCCATTGTGTCGCACCGCGCGTCGAGTCCGAAGATCCGTACCTCGCCCTGCTGTACCGGGGTGAGGGTGGCCAGCACCCGGATGACGGTGGTCTTGCCCGCGCCGTTGGGGCCGAGCAGGCCCACCGTTTCACCGGCGGCCACCGTGAGGTCGAAACCGGACACGGCGGTGAACTTGCCGTAGCGGTGTGACAGGCCGCGGCAATCGACGGCCGGTGGCCGGCTCACTTCCGGTCCTCCTGCAGCAGCCGGGTCAGTTCGGCGATGACGGCCAACCCCTTTGTCAGATCCTCGATCTGGGTATCGTCGAGTGACTCCAGCGCGCCGGCCAGCGCCGCGCGTCTTTCGCGGCGGGATTGGTCGGCGATGTGCTGTGCGGCAGTGGTGAGACGCAGCCGTCCGACCCGCCGGTCGGCGCTGTCGACGGTCCGGTTCACCAGGTTCTCGGCGGCCAGCCGGGATACCAGCGTGGATGCGGTGTTGGCGGCCAGTCCGAGTTCGTGGGCCGCTTCGCGGACCGAGATATCGGGCCGGCGTCCGACGAGACGCAGCAGTTCGGCCTGGGACTGGGTCAGTCCGGTGCGATCGAACCCCCCTGCAGTGCAACGGCGCAGTTGTCGCCGGAACCGGCCGACCACGCCGAACAGTTCGCCGGCCAGATCGGTGCGGGTGTCCATCCCGAAATAATACCTCTGCTACAGATATATTGGCGGTGAGCGAAAGGACCGCCTGTGCTGCCCGAGTACCGAACGCTGCTGACCACCGTGCACGCCGGGGTGGCCACCGTCACGCTGAACCGACCCGAACGACGCAATGCCGTGGGCGACGGGATGCGTGCGGAACTGGCCGACGCGCTGACACGCTGCGATGTCACCGACGAGATCCGCGCGATCGTGCTGACCGGCACTGGGCCGGCCTTCTGTGCGGGGGCTGATCTGGGCGCCGGTGCCAACACGTTCAGCACGCCCGGCGACGGGTTCAGCGCGGCCGGCTTCGCGGTGCCGGTGTGGGCACTGAGCAAACCCGTGATCGCCGCGATCAACGGACATGCGATCGGCCTCGGCCTGACGCTGGCCCTGCAGTGCGATATCCGGTTCTTCGCCGCCGACGCCAGGTACGGCATCGTGCAGGTCCGTCGCGGCGTGGTGGGTGATGCCTATGCACACTGGGTGCTGCCCCGATTGGTAGGGATCGCGAATGCCGCCGAGATCCTGTTGACCGGAGCGACATTCGACGGTGACCGGGCCGTGGCGCTCGGCCTGGGGAGCCGGGTGTTGCCGGCCGAGGAGGTGTTGCCGACCGCACTGCAGGTCGCCCGCGATATCGCCGCGAACACCGCACCGATGTCGGTGGCGGCCAGCAAGCGGCTGTTGTGGGATTCGTTCGATCTCACCCGCGAGCAGGTCGGCACGCGCGAGACCGAGATCCACCTCAAGCTGATGGCCCACGAGGATGCCGCCGAAGGGGTGCGCGCGTACCTACAGCGTCGCGCTCCGCGATGGACCGGCCGGCCGGTGGACCCCACCCAGGACTGATCTACACGACCTCGACGCCACGGGCCCGCAGCAGCGCCACCGCCTCGGCCGTCGAATCGGCGGCCACCCCGGCGCACAGCGGCAGCAACACGCGGGTTTTCAATCCGGCCGCCACCGCGTCGAGGGCGGTGGCCCGCACGCAGTAATCGGTGGCGATACCCACCACGTCGACGCTGTTGACCCCGCGCTGGGCGAGCCAGTCCGTCAACGTCGTCCCGTCGGCATCGGTCCCCTCGAAACCGCTGTAGGCGGCCGAGAATTCGCCCTTGGTGAACACCGCCTGCACCGCTGCAGGATCGAGGTTCTCGTGGAAGTCCACGCCGGGGGTGCCCACCACACAGTGGCGGGGCCACGACACCCGGTAGTCGGGAGTATCGGAAAAATGCTCACCGGGGTCGGTGTGGAAATCCATGGTGGCCACCACGTGGTCGTAGTCGTGGTCGGCCAGCATCTCGGTGATTCCCCGCGCCACGGCGGCGCCGCCGTCCACCGCCAGGGACCCGCCCTCGCAGAAGTCCTTCTGCACATCGACCACGATCAGCGCACGCATGGCTCAACCGTAGTCCTCAACCACCGAAGAGCAGGTACAGCCCGGTGAATGTGTAGCCGACCATCACCAGCATCATCGCGAGCTGCCCGGTCATCTGATGGCCCTTGGGCAGGACGCGCAGGGCGCGGTCGTGCGCGGCGATGACACCGGCCACGTGGCCGAGGAGCACGAATCCGACCTTGATCGACGCCAGTACCGACGGATGCATGGACAGCAGGTAATACACCGGCGCGTCGGGGGATCCGATGAGTGCGTGAAAGGTCTGCTGGCCCTTCTCGACCAGATAGGTGAGGTAATGCGCGAAGGCGTAGCCGATGACGATGGGGATCAACGAATGTGCCATCAGGCCGGGGAGTGCCCGACGGCCCTCGCGGTCGACCCCGCCGGTCGCTGCGGCGGCCAGGCTGAAACTCGCCGCGACCGTCACCACGAAGACCAGCAGCCCCGCCGTCTTGAGCGCGGTGGCGTCCCACCCGCCCGTGGTGTGGGTGTCGACGAGGTTCCGCCACGCCGGGAGCGCCGAGAAGCTGTCGAACGCCGTCGATCCCAGCAGTACCGCCAGCACGGTCACGGTGCCGGGGCGGACCGGCAGCGACAGCAGATGGTGGAACGGATTACCGATCGCGATGCGGCCGTCGGCATTGCGGCGCCACGGCGCACACCGCGACGCGATCATGCTGTACACCTCGAACGGATCGGCATGCGCACACCAACGCGGCCCGACCACCACGGCGCCGGTGAGTGTCACCAGCAGGTAGATCAGTAGCCAGACCTTCACCGCGGTCAGCGATCCCGGGTCCGGGCTGGCCAGCTCCAGCCAGACGAAGGCGAACAGTCCCGCGGCGGCCGGCCAGTAGCCCAGGCGGCGGGGGTAACCGCGACCGCGGGTGATGCGCAGCAGGCGCGCGAGTGTGCGCACCGGCGACAGCACCCGCCACACCGGTCCGAGGAGCAGCGACAGCGCCACCAGGCCCACCCACAGCAGGACGTAGAAGACACCGGGCAGCGCATTGCCCGAATCCTGCGGTCCGGTCACTGCCGCTACGGCCACCCACGCGGTGAAGATCAGCCCCGCCGCGCCGACCAGCCACCGGGTCACCGGCGCGTCGACGGCGGCGGTCACCCAGCGCGGCAGCGGACGGCCGGGCGTGTCGGGATCGAAACGGGCTGTGCGCCAGGCCAACACCACCACCGCGAAGGTGGCGGTCAGCGTCCATGCCGCGCCGACGACCGCATAGGTGAACGGAATCGGCAGATCCGCCGAGCCACCCAGGCCGTGCGCGAGCACCGCTGTGGCGGTCACTGCACCGTGATGGTCGCGACGATGCGGTGCAGGCGGTGCAACTCGACGTCGACCTTGCCGGGCACCTCGACCTCGAACTGAAAGGACTGCAGCGGTCCGGGTTTCACTGTGAAGGTGTGTTCGGGGCTGGCGTGCACGTGCAATTCGTCGTCGGTGTCACTGGTGACCCGGATGATGATCGGCTGCCGCACCGCGGCCTGCATCTGTTGGTTGACCGGTGTCACCTTCCCGTCGGCGATGGTGACGTCGATGACCACCCGTTGCGGGGGCGCCTGCTGATCGGAGAGTGTCGGCGCCGCGGTGATCGCGGGAGCGCCGGTCTGGGCGGCCGGCTGCTCGACGGGGTCCGAGCAGCCCGCGCCGGCCAGGGTGGCTGCGGTCAACACCACGAGCGTCGTGATCTGTTTCCTCAATCTGTGTCCTCGGTGAGATTTTCGTCGGCGGGATCGGGGCGGCGCCGGTCCCGGATGGCCACCCACGCCACCACGGCGGCGACTACCACCGCGGGAGCGAATGCGGGCAGCGCCAGCAGCAGGGAGTGGTCGGCCTGATAGGTCACGTCAGTGGAACGGGTTGCTTGGCCTGCGTACCGCTGTGGGCGCGCATCTCCCGGTCGTTGATCCGGCCGGCTCCCCAACTCAGTGCCGCGATCAGGATCAGTGAGCACACCAGGACCACGAACGAGGCCGCGGTGAACAACCAGCCCGGTACGTCCAGATTGCGTTCACGCTGCAGGATTTCGATCTCCTGGGTGAAGGCCCGGTTCATCGACGCCTCGGCGGGCAACTCGGTGGCGCCGATGCCCGGGTCGGCGGGCAGGAACACCGGCACCGCGGTCATGGTGCGGCCGTCCTGCACGCGCACGAGTGTTTTCCAGGTGCCCCACACCGGTATCGGCCGGGTGGTGCGGTAGTGACCGGGCCCGAGGCGGTCCAGCTTGTCCACGATCAGCCCGCGCTCGTTGTCCAGGCCGCCCTGCCAGGACAGCATCGAAACCCATTGGGGGTCAGCGCTGATCAGGTCGCTGGGGGTGATCCGGATGTCGGCGCCGACCAACCGCTGCCCGGCGGGGCCCGGCAACTCCGTCAGGGTGATCTGGGCGGTGGCGTTCTCCGGCACCGAGATGTTCAGGCCGTTGCCGACCGCAGCGCCGAT
>Ga0075163_10007043_pt1 | contig 14904 bp, 10 predicted proteins | sample JI1023141ADNA_FD_71478 | JGI IMG/M metagenome (GOLD analysis project Ga0075163, IMG submission 71478) | Wastewater effluent complex algal communities from Wisconsin, to seasonally profile nutrient transformation and Carbon sequestration -... | ecosystem: Engineered > WWTP > Effluent > Algae...
TCGAAATAGTCCAACTGGAAACTCAGCTTCTCGCCGTCCGTCAACCGTTCCTCGTTGTCCACCAGCTTTTCCAGGTGAAGGTCGATCTCCATCACGTTCGGATCCTCCACTTTCGCCGGGGCGCGGCCGCCATTGTTGGCTGAGGCGCCTTTGCCCTTGTCCTTGTCGATGCGCTCGCTCATCCGATCGTTCGCCGCCACCAGTTTGGCGTGATGATCGCTCACCGTGTAACTCGCCGACCGTTCGCGCTTCACCACCATCTTCACCGGATATTCGAGCTCGAATCCGTCGTACGTCCGCACCACCACCCGATCCTTCGCCGTCATGCGCAAGACCTTGCCACCGCCCACCTCATCCAGGAAGCTCACTTCGTCACCTGCGGATATTCCCGTCTTTTCGGACATGCCGCGAAGGTACGCGGCCCGCTACGGTCTAAGCGCCGCAGCGGCGGTTCTCATCGCGGCAACCGCGTCGGCCCAGAGCTTCTTGCCCCCTGCCCCCTTCGGCGGTGACCAAGCGGTGAAGTGGTTGGTGGAGCAAGAGTTCGTGATGGCGCCCGAAGAGATCGCCGCGGGCACCGAGGGTGATGTGGAGCTCACCTTCACCGTACAGGCCGATGGCACCTCGAAGGACATGCGCATCAGTGGCACCTTGGGCGAAGCGAACGACAAGGAGGCTCTCCGCGTGGCGAAGCTCATCCGCTGGCATCCCGCATCAGTTGGAGGCAGCGCGCTGGATACGGAGCGCAAGTTGAAGATCCCCGTGAGCGCCAAGCGGTACAAGAAGGCCCACGCGTATACGGCGCCCACCTATCCCTTCACCTCCTTCCCCGCCGACGCCTCCGGTGAGTTCTTCCAAGACAGGGCGACGGACTCCATAGCAGCACCGCTCATCGCCAAGGGTACACGCGGACTTCCCATCTATCTGGCAGAGAACATGCGCTACCCGGAAGACGCGCGCCGCCGCGATATCCAAGGAAAGGTGGCCGTTGAATTCGTGGTGGAGACCAGTGGCAACGTCAGCAACGTCAGGGCGGTGGAAGCCCTCGGTGCAGGCTGCGATGACGAGGCGATGCGCCTGGTCCGCTCCATGAAGTGGAGGCCCGCCTTCAAGAACGGCCAGCGCGTGCGCAGCATCGTGAAGTTGGACATCCAGTTCCGGCTGAACGCGAACCAACGCCCCTGACACCCGTTCGCACATGACGAAGCGAGGGCCTTGGACCACCCTGAAGGAAGAGGTCCGTTACGAAACGCCGTGGATCCGTATCACCCACCACGATATCCTCGACCCCAGTGGGCGCCAAGGGATCTATGGAACGGTGCATTTCAAGAACCTCGCGATCGGCGTGGTGGCCTTGGATGAAGACCTGAACACCTGGATCGTGGGACAGTACCGCTATCCCATCGAAGCGTACAGCTGGGAGATCCCCGAAGGCGGCGGCAACCGCGACATACCACCACTGGACAGCGCCAAGCGTGAACTGCGTGAAGAAGCCGGCATCGAAGCCGCCCGTTGGCGGGAGATCCTCCGCATGGACCTGAGCAACAGCGCCAGCGACGAGCACGCCATTCTCTATGTCGCCCAAGGCCTGACCTTCCACGCCCCACAACCCGATCACGACGAGGAACTGGAACTGAGAAAGCTCCCGTTCGACGAGCTCTACGCCATGGTCACGCGGGGCGAGGTCTTGGACAGCCTCACCGTGGCCGCCGTGCTGAAGGTGAAGCTGATGCTCCTGGACGGCTCGCTTCAGAAATAGAGCGCGTGCGCCTTCACCCTGCCGTTCCCGTCCAACTCCAGCGTGGGCATCGGTACCTTCAAGCAGTTCAGGGTGAACAGCACCGTGCGCAACAACTTGCTCCTGGTCCGGATCCGCGTGAGGTCGATATCCGGCGCCAGATAGAATTGGCGGCGTTGGTCCGGGTTCGTATCCGCGTACAACATGCCTTCCGCGCCATAACCTGCGGCCATGTTCAGCCAATCGGGCAAAGCCTTCCAGCCGAACGCGTGCGGATTCACGCTCAGCCAGTAGGTACAACCATTGTAGTCCTTCAGAATGCGCTCGCTCAAGCCTTCCCCCAGCACGTTCGGGCGTTGCGGGGCATAATCCGTCAGGTGCGCGGAGTACTTGAACGTGATGCGCTGCTCCTTCCAGCCGAGTTGCTGGCCGATGTACAGCCCTGTGCCCGCGACATTCGCCGTCATGTCCCACGCGCTGAACCCCCATTCCGCGCTCCGGCCATCCATGTATTCCACCGCCGTGAGATAGGCCAAGCCCACACTTCCTCCCACCCACACCGCCGTCTTCTCCTGATATCCGCACCAGCGCATAAGCCCGTGTCCCCAAGCACCCACCGTGTAGGCTGCGAAGGAGTGGCCCACCTTGTCCATCTGGAGCCACTCGCCCCCATCATCGAAGAATCGGAAGGGGCCCCGGTCGTACTGACTGTACCATACTCTATCGAGCGATACAAGGCTTCCAGCGATCAAAACGCTGCCGCCGATGACCGTGCCCAACCTTCGGGCCGTTGAAACCTCGGGCACGCTATCCCGGCCCATCACCGATTGCCCGAAGGCCCCCGGGGGGAACTGTCCCACGCCCAGGACCAGGCCCCAGCACGCGAAATGTCGAAAACTATTTCCCCATCTCTTCAGCAACCTCGCGAAATTAGTTCCGTTCAAGGCGCGGTCTTGTGCGTCCGCTTGGGTCTTTCGGAAGTCTTGTGTCGTTGTATGGGTCAACTGTTCGCTCTCTTTCCCTCGCAGGGCACTCGTGGTGCCGTGGTCTGGCCATGCCTGATCGCGGCTTTCATGTGCACGGCCACCGTATCCGGCAACAAGACGCTGGACGGCGAGAATGATGCCTGGGCGATCACCGCTTCAGCGGACAGTGCATCCTTCAACGCCCTTCACATCCCGGGAGGATGCGATGCGACCATCACAGCGCATGGATTCACCTTGGTCCAGCAGCGGGATGGTGCCCGTGTGCTGGCAGAGCGGTTCACCGTCCGTGGTCTGGGGCGCGAAGGCAACATCAGTGCTCCATGGACCGGTGGAGAACCCCTTCCTGCGGCTCGCACGATCTGGTTCCAGGGCGATCGGATGGCAGTGCATTACCAGCATTCACCACAAGGCTTGCGGCAGAACTTCACGGTCTTCACGCGTCCCACCGGAGAAGGTGACCTGAGCGTTTCGATCGATCTGCAAGGCGATCATCGAGCCGCGTTGGATGGTACGGACGGCCTCCGGTTCGTCGATCGCGAGGGGAATACCACCTTCGACTATCGTGACCTGCGCTGCTGGGATGCGTTGGAGAAGCCGCTTAAAGCGCAGATGCGGCTTGTTGATACCGCGAACGGACAACGGCTCACCCTGTTGGTGGATGATTCGGACGCGCTCTACCCGATCACCATCGATCCCATCTCGACTTCCCCCGCAACCCTCCTCACCGGACCATTGGCCGGTCAGGAATTCGGCTATTCCGTATGTACAGCAGGCGACCTGAACGGGGACGGGCGCAGCGATGTGGCCGTGGGAGCCTGGCAAACCACCGTGGGCGGGCTGAACCTCGCCGGAAGTGTATACGTGTACTACGGTACGAACACCGGCATCAGCACCGTGGCCAGCATCGTATTGAACGGCGCACAGGGCGGAGCGCAATTCGGCAATGCCGTCAGCACGGCAGGCGACGTGAACGGCGACGGCTACAGCGACCTCCTCGTTGGATCGCGCACATGGGAGAGCAACGTCTCAACGGAGCTCAGTGAAGGTGCCGTTTTCGTCTACTACGGTTCCGCCACGGGGATCACCGCGGTACCGGCCCTCACGTTGCAGACGAACCACGCTGACGACAACTTCGGCAGCAATGTGGCATGTGCGGGGGATATCAACAATGACGGGTACAGCGATGTGCTCGTCGGTGCCTATCTCTCCTCTTACCCCAGCTTCAATGAAGGGGCGGTCTTCGTGTACATGGGGTCGGCAGCCGGCTTGAACCCGGTCGCCCAGCATCGACTGGAACGCAACCAGGGCGGCGCGTTCTTCGGCAGGAGCGTATCGAGTGCCGGTGATATCAACGGAGACGGCTTCAGCGACGTGATCGTGGGCGCTTCCAAATTCATTTACACGTCGGGCGCTTCCGATCAAGGTTCGGCGTGGGTCTATTACGGCTCCGCCACCGCTCTTGGAGCCGGGCTGAACCCTGCTCCAGCCGTTCAACTGTTCGGCACCGGTTCCAACGTGGGCTATTTCGGTTGGTGGGTCGCGTGCGCAGGCGACCTCAATGGCGACGGCTACAGCGATGTGTCCGTTTCAGCCTACACAGAGGAGAACGGCCAGACCGATGAGGGACTGGTCTACGTCTATCATGGTTCAGGTGCCGGACTCATCACCACGCCGGTGGTTATCCTGGAAAGCAATCAAGCCATCGCATGGATGGGCAGGTGCGCGAACACAGCTGGCGACGTGAACGGTGACGGGTATGCGGATCTCCTCGTCGGTGTGACACGGTTCACGAACGGCCAAAGCCTCGAAGGTGCCGGCTGGCTCTATTTCGGTTCCCCGACCGGCATCCCCGCTACCCCTTCACTCACCTTCGAACTCAACAACGCCGGAGCCAACTTGGGCGAAACGGTCTGCACGGCCGGCGATGTGAACGGAGACGGCTATTCTGATTTCATCATGGGCGCGCGGATCTACGGCCTGGGTGGGGCTGCAGCCGTTTACCTCGGTGGACCCTACAGTACGAACCCCACGCCTACCACCAGCCGTTTCGGCGGAGCGAGCGGTGCATTGCTCGGCAGCAGCGTGGGCAATGCCGGTGACGTGAACGGCGATGGATACGCGGATGCGATCATCGGTGCTCCGGGGGCCAGCAATGGCCAAGCGGGGGAAGGCATCGCCTATGTCCATTATGGAGGTGCGGCAGGACTTTCCATGCCGCCTTCCGTGACACTTGAAGCCAACTCGGCCGGAGCGGCGTACGGCTCCCGTGCGGCCAGCGCAGGCGATGTGAACGGTGATGGTTACGCGGACGTCATCGTTGGCGCACCGCTCAATGGATCCGGCCGGGCTTACCTCTATCTGGGTGGGGGCGGTGGCCTCTCCTCCGTACCGGCCAATACCCTTACAGGCGGATCCCAATTCGGTGCTTCAGTGGCTACCGCCGGGGACGTTGACCACGATGGATTCGCGGATGTGATCGTCGGTGCGCCCGGGTCCGGAGAAGCGTACGTGTTCCGAGGCAGTGCAGCCGGGTTGATCGGCACTCCGCACATCATTCTGAGCGAGCCTCCGTCCACCGGGCTCTTCGGGTGCTCGGTCTCTACGGCGGGCGACGTGAACGGCGATGGCTACAGCGATGTGGTCGTGGGTGCCCGGCTCGCCAGTAACGGAGAGGCGAACGAGGGCTTGGCCTACGTTTACCTCGGATCGACCACCGGCATCGTCGTGCCATTCCAGCGGCGGCTGGAAGCGAACCAGGCCAATGCGGACTTCGGTGTGAGCGTCTCCGGCGCTGGCGATGTGAACGGGGATGGCTTCTTTGACGTGATCGTCGGTGCGGACCTCTGGGAGAGCGGACAGACCGATGAAGGTGCCGCCTTCATCTTCCACGGGAGCGGCGCTGGCACGGTGGCCGCGATCAGCGCGACACTCCAGCGCAACTTCACAGATGGCCGCATGGGCCGAAGTGTGGCCGAAGCGGGTGACGTGAACGGAGACGGCTATGCGGACGTTGTGGTGGGCATTCCACTCGGAGAGAACCCCGCTGCTACTCCGGATGAGGGTCTTGTATGCGTGTATCGCGGCAGCAGTGCCGGTATCGCTGCGGCCGCCTTCGACCAGCTTGAACCGAACCTGCCCGGCTACCAGTTCGGCGCGGCCGTTTGCGGCGGTGGTGATGTGGACGGTGATGGTTACAGCGACGTGATCGTGGGTGCCCCACGCGCGAACCCCGCGGTGGTGGACGAAGGCGCCAACTATTGGTACCGTGGCGCTGTGAACCGAGCGCTCAACCGCCTCACGCGCCAATACGACGCCGACCTTGTTTCGCCGCTCAGCACCAACAGCACGGATTTCCTCAGCGCCGCTTTCTTCGGCATCGGCCACCGGGCGCGCGGTCCGATACACCGCTGCAAGGCGAGGCTGCGCTGGGAAGTCACCTATGAAGGGCTGCCCTTCTCCAATGTGCCCATCACCAACAGCGTGCTTCAGACAGGTATCGGCGCGGCCTGGACCACACTTCCGCTCACCGGTGTGGAGATCAAGCAGCTCATCCCGAAGTTCCCGTTCCGCATGCGCTACAAGTGGCGCGTCCGTGTCGAATACGATCCGGCAAAGCTCATCGATGGCCAACGCTTCAGCCGCTGGTTCTACGGCTATGCCAATGGCATCGGCGATATCGGCATCCTCCCCATCGAACTGCTCGGCTTCGAAGGCCGCGCCAACGATGACGTGAACGACCTCACGTGGGCTACCGCCAGTGAACACCTGAGCGACCGCTTCGAATTGCTCCGCTCGTCGGATGCTTCGGGTTTCGCACCCATCGCTACCATCGCCGCCGCCGGTGAAAGTCAGTCCACCTTGACCTATGCCTTCACCGACAGATTCCCTCCGGAGGGTACCGCCTACTACCAGCTCCGCATGGTGGACGTCGACGGTTCCGCAGAACTGAGCGATGTGGTAGCCATATCCCGGGAGAACGGACTGATCAGTGTCTTCCCCAACCCGGCCGACGACGCTGTACAGGTCATTATCGGTGTTGGGCAGATCGGCAGCACCCTGTCCCTGATCGACACCGAGGGGCGAACATTGGTACACGAGTACATCCAGGACGACCGCACCATGCACGCGATGGTCATACAACAGGTGGCCGCCGGCAGCTATGCCGTCGTGCTCCGTGATCGAACGGGCGCCGTGGTCAGCGCTGTTCCGTTGGTCAAGCGCTAGTGTGGTCACCCTGAAGTTGGTGAACCAAAGATCCGCCGCTATTTCTTCTTCACGCTAGGCGGAACATGCACGGCGTAGCGGTGGCTACGGCGAAATGGTCCAACGCCGCAGGAAGGAGAAAGAGGGGTGGAGTTGGTTTAGGAACTTCAGGGTTGCCGCACTAGGCGCCGATCGTCTCCTTGCAGGCGGCCAGGATCTTCCTGGCGTTCTCCAACGTGTCGCTCTCCGCGTAGGTGCGCAAAACCGGCTCAGTGCCGCTCGCTCGGATCATCAACCACTGGTCGTTGTCGAAATGGTACTTCCAACCGTCCACCGTTTCCAGTTGGCGCACCGCGTAGGGTCCGAACGTCATGTGCTTGTCGCTGGTACAATCCGCCAGCACGCGCTGCTTGAGCGCTTCGGTGATATGCAGATCGCTGCGCTCGTACTTGAACGGGCCAACGATGGAATACACCTCGTCGATCAACTGCTCCAAGGTCTTGCTGCTCTTGGCCATGAATTCCCAGATGGTGAGTCCCATCCAGATGCCATCGCGCTCGGGGATGTGCCCCTTGATCGCGATGCCACCGCTCTCCTCCCCGCCCAACAGCACATCGTCGGTGATCATGATCCCGCAGATCCACTTGAAGCCGATCTTGGTGACCTGGTACTCGAGCCCGTAGTGCTCGCACATCTTCTTCACCTTCGGCGTGGTGCTCACGGCCACCACCACCTTGCCGGTGAATTTCTTGTACTTCACCAGGTAGTGGATCAGCAGCAGGATGATGTGGTGGCTGTCCACGAACTCACCTTTGCTGTTGTAAAGCCCGATACGGTCAGCGTCCCCGTCCGTTGCCAAGCCGCATTGGATGCCCGAGCTCTTGATCAGCTCGCTGAACTCGATCAGGTTCTTGTGGATGGGTTCCGGGGCCTGACCCATGAATGACGGGTTGTTGTCGCAGTGCAGCAATGTGGCCTGAGGCAAGATGCGTGGTATCACGTTCTGCCCGGCACCATACATGGCATCATAACCGAGCTTCAATCCGCTCTTGCGGATCATCTCCAGATCGAAGTTCTTCTCCACATGCTTCACGTACATCGTCTCCAGGTCGATGTATGCGAGCAGCCCGTCCGCTTCCGCCTTCTTCAGGTCGATGGAGGCGAGATCAAGGCCGTGCTTCTCGGGGATGATGTCTTCCACCTCCTGCACATGCTCCGGGACCAGTGGCCCACCGTAACCACCCTTCAGCTTGTAGCCGTTGTAGCTCGGTGGGTTGTGGCTCGCGGTGATGATCACGCCCATGCCCGCTTTGAGATTGAAGGCGCCCAACGAGACCATGGGTGTGCTCACGAAGCCCTTCGCCAAATGGACCTTGATACCCGCATTGACGAACACCTTCGTGCAGGTCTCGGCGAAAAGCTCACCGGCGAAGCGGCAGTCATGCCCTACCACGATGCTCGGATCCTTCGGGAAGCTCTTCTTCACCCACTGCGCCACGGCCACGCTCACACGCGCCACGTTGTCCACGGTGAAATCGTCCGCGATGATGGCACGCCAGCCGTCGGTGCCGAATTTGATCTTGCTCATTGCCGTTGTTGTTCGGGGCGCGAAAGTAGAAGTGGGAACGGGCCTCTGGTCAAGGGTGATCGCAGGCTATCAACACCTACCGGTAGATGCCCCGCTCGTTCAACGCCCGTTGGTACCGCCGCGCGTTCACCAAGTGCTGCTCGTAGCTCCTGGCGAAGTTGCTGTAGCCGTCCAGCGTTTCACGGGCGCAGAAGTAGAGGTAGTCGTTCTTCTGAGCGTTCAGCACGGCATCAATGTACCGCGGCTCCGGCATGTTGATCGGCCCGGGCGGCAGGCCCGCGTGTGTGTAAGTGTTGTAGGGGGAAGCCACTTGCAGGTCTTCGGTCAGGATGCGCGTGAGGCTGTCCATTCCAAGCGCGAACTTCAACGTCGGGTCCGCCTGCAACGGCATACCTATGCGAAGCCGGTTCAAGTAGACGCCCGCGATGATCGGGGCCTCATCGGGTTTGGCCGTCTCCGCTTGAACGATGCTGGCAAGCGTTGCTACCTCCGTCTGTGAAAGGTTGATGGACTTCGCCTTCGCCTTACGTGCGTCCGTCCAGAAGCGTTTGTACTCCTTGGCCATGCGCTCCAGGAATTCCTCCGGCGTGGTCGTCCACCAGAACTCGTAGGTGTTCGGGATGAAGACGCTGATCATCGTTTCTGATCGGAAGCCCAGGCGGTCAACCGTGGCGGGATCATGCATTACTTGGATCAATTCCGTGCTGTCGGCTTCGATGTACTTCGCGACCTGCCCGGCCAATTGGTGAAGCGTCTTGATGTTCGTGAACGTGATGCGCACCGGATCCTGATCGCCGCTGCGGAGCTTGTTGATGAGTTCGTTCAGGCTCGTGCCGCTTTCGATCCTGTATCGTCCGGGCTTCACGCGTCGGGGGTACTTCTTGCGCTCGGCGAGCAAACGGAAGGCCTTCTCGTCAGTGACCGATCCTTCCGCCTTCAAGCTCTCCACCACCTGGTCGAACGTGGATCCCTTGGGGATGAGCAGGATCCGAGCCCCGTCATCGAAACGCGGGCCGGGGCCGAAGGCGGTGGTGTACATGCGCCAAGCGAAGAAGCCGCCGACCGCGAGAAGCACAACCGATACCAGAAGGAAGATGCGCCAGCGTTTCATCTTGGTTCAGATCCCGATCACGCCCGTGAACACCTCCTTCACCGGACCTGATAACGTGATGGCTTGGAATCCGCCAGCGACAGAAGCCTGCGCATCAACACGGAGATCTCCTCCGCGCGTATGCACATGACACGTACTCACGGCGTACCCTCGGCGCATCGCACTGAGCGCCGCCGCTGTTACACCGGTCCCGCAACTCAGGGTCTCCCCTTCCACGCCGCGTTCGTACGTGCGCATCTCCACGTGCCCATCCTTCCATCGCAGGAAGTTGACATTCACACCTTCCGCCTTGTAGCGCGGGCCATACCGATGGATGCGCGCTTCCGGAATGACATCGATGGCTTCGGGGTCATCCACCCAAACGAGGAGATGGGGGGATCCTGTATGAATGAAGTCCATTCGATCATCCATGCGTTCGATACCCGCCACATCACGCATGCCAATGGACACGAGACCCTCCGACCAAGCAGCGGTATGCTCACCGTCAATGGCGGTGAAGCGCGCGGTATCGGAGCGCAGGGTCGCCTGCGGCTGACCCTGCGACCACGCCGCGAACGCACACCGGCTACCATTCCCGCAGAAGCTCTGGCTCGCATCCGGGTTGAAGAACTCCATGTGGTAATCGGTGTGCTCCGCCTTCGGCGTTTGGATCAGGATCAACCCGTCGCTGCCAATGCCGAAGTGGCGATCGCAGAGGTGGCGCACAAGGCGATGGTCCGTTGAAGGAAAGCCTCCATGCCGATCGTCGACCACGATGAAGTCGTTGCCGGTGCCCTGCCATTTGCTGAAGGTCAGTCGTGCCATGTCGTCAGCAAAGATGGGTTGGCACACGTCTCGCCGTATGCCGCGCCGATCGTGATCTTCCCATCGCAAAGTGAACAACAGTCTTTAACAGCGGCCAGAAAACCAAGCCCTCCGCACCTCCGTTGTTTTGCGTGAAGAAGACCAACAGCATCATCGCCACCACACCCATGAACACCATGAAACGCGCATTCGGATATGTGGGCATGGCCATCATCGGAGGCCTGCTCTCCCTTTCCATCCACGAACGCTTCATAGCCGACCGGAGCGTGCCTGCTTCGGCGCTGGCTGAACCCGTGTCCCTCCCCGTGAAATATGTAAGCCTGCCGAACGCGGCCGGAGGGAACATGCTCGCAGCGGATTTCACCGATGCCGCCGAGCGCACGGTGAACGCCGTGGTACACGTGACCACCGAAGCCGATGTGCAGCAACGCGATCCGTTCGCGAACTACTTCTGGGGCTACCGCCAAGCGCAACCACAGATCCAAAAGGGTGCCGGAAGCGGCGTGATCATGAGCGATGACGGGTTCATTGTGACCAACAACCACGTGGTGGAAGGCGCAGACCGCATCATGGTCCACCTGAACGACAAGCGCCAGTTCGAGGCGAAGGTCATCGGCCGCGATCCGAGCACGGACATCGCCTTGATCAAGGTGGAAGGTTCAGGCTTCCCTACGCTCAGTTACGGCAACAGCGATGATGTGAAGGTGGGCCAATGGGTTCTGGCCGTGGGCAATCCGATGAACTTGACCAGTACAGTGACCGCCGGTATCGTGAGCGCCAAGGCCCGAAACATCAACATCCTGCAGTACGACCAGAGCAGGGATGTATTCCCGATCGAAAGCTTCATCCAAACGGATGCGGCGGTGAACCCCGGCAACAGCGGTGGTGCCTTGGTGGACGCGAGCGGCAACCTGATCGGCATCAACAGCGCTATCGCGAGCACAACCGGGGCCTACACAGGCTACTCCTTCGCGATACCGGCCAACATCGTGCGCAAAGTAGCCGGGGACCTGATGGAGTTCGGCAGCGTGCAGCGCGCGTATATCGGTGTGAGCATCGCGGATATCGACCCGGCGTTGGCGAAGCAGCTCGGCCTCTCCACTCCCAAAGGCGTGTATGTGAAAGGGCTGACCGATAGTGGTGGCGCCGCGGACGCGGGCATGAAGGCCGGTGACGTGATCGTGCGGGTAGGCAGTATGAACGTTGACAATGTGCCGCAGCTACAAGAACAGATCGGTACGTTCCGCCCTGGCGACCAAGTAGCCGTAACCGTGCTCCGCGATGGCAAAGAAGCCGTGATGGACGTGAAGTTGCGCGGCCGCGAAGGGGCAACAACGGTCGCGGCGAAGGAGACATCCGCCAGCATGGTGCTCGGCGCTGAAATGGCTACGGCCACAACAGAGGAATTGAAAGCCCTGAAGATCGAGAACGGCGTGAAAGTGATGAATATCAACGGCGGCAAGCTCCGCAGCTCGGGCATCCGCGAAGGGTTCATCATTACACGGATCGATAGAACGCTGATGCGCGAACCGAAAGATGTGCTCCGTGCCCTTGATGAGAAACGTGGTGGTGTGCTCATTGAAGGGGTTTACCCCAACGGCACACGGGCCTATTACGGACTGGGTGTGTGACCAACCCATCCAGCGCGCATCTCCGTGCGAAGTACACCCCTCGATCGTCCGGCTTGTCCGGTTCGATCGGGGGGTCGTACCTTGGCCGCCCGAAGGAAGAAGTGCCCCACGCACAACAACTGTTCGGATCTTTCGGAATCCCTTCGTTCCCAACCACTAACACCCTCCGCCGCCCGTGACCAGCAGGATGCGCCAACTGAAGATCACCAAGTCGATCACCAACCGCGAGAGCCAATCGCTGGACAAGTACTTGCAGGAGATCGGCAAGGAGGGCCTGATCAACGCCGAAATGGAGGTTGAACTGGCCCGCCGGATCAAACAGGGCGACGGTACCGCGCTGGAGAAATTGGTGAAAGCCAACCTGCGCTTCGTCGTGTCGGTGGCCAAACAGTACCAGAACCAGGGCCTCAGCCTGCCCGACCTGATCAACGAAGGCAACCTCGGCCTGATCAAGGCCGCCCAACGTTTTGATGAGACCCGCGGCTTCAAGTTCATCAGCTATGCTGTGTGGTGGATCCGCCAGAGCATCCTCCAAGCACTTGCCGAACAGAGCCGTATCGTGCGCTTGCCGCTGAATCAAGTGGGCTCGTTGAACAAGATCAACAAGGCCTTCGCGAAGCTCGAACAGGAGTTCGAACGCCCGCCGAGCGCAGACGAACTGGCCACCCTGCTTGACCTGCCGCCCGAAAAGGTGGCGGATACCATGAAGGTGAGCGGTCGTCACATCAGTATGGACGCCCCTTTCGTTGAGGGCGAAAGCAACAGCCTGCTGGATGTGCTGCCGAACAACGACAGTGCCCCGGCCGACCGGATGCTCATCAACGAGAGCTTGGCCAAGGAGATCGATCGCGCCCTCAGCACCCTCACCGAGCGTGAGCGGGATGTGGTGAAGCTGTTCTTCGGCATCAATATCAACCACGGGCTTACGCTGGAGGAGATCGGTGCCAAGTTCGACCTCACCCGTGAGCGTGTGCGCCAGATCAAGGAGAAGGCCATCCGCCGCCTGCGCCATACCAGCCGAAGCAAGCTGCTGAAGGCGTATCTCGGTTGATCGTTCCTTCGTAGGAGCGCACCATTCTTACACAACATACATGGAGACCGCAGAAGCCAAGACCGGCTATGAGGCCGGATTGAAAGACTACGTCGACCGCGAAAAGGCCGCCGTGGACCTTATGAACTCCGTAGGCCAGCTCATGTTCGCCAAAGGAGTCGAACTGGTGTTCTTCCGCAACCATTTGCTGGACATCAGCGGTAGCCAAGTGCTGAACCTGTTCAACTATTCGAAGAACGTGGTGCAGAAGCCCATCGATGTTTTCCAAGCCGCGGAAGTGGCCAGAACCATGATGGAACTGGACCTTGCCCCCAGTAAGATCGATATCGGAAAGTTGACTTGGGAGTTCAAGCAGAGCGGCAGCCAGGACGCCAAGGCGTTCGTTGGCACCACGCTCAAGAATTTCATCGGCCAGGACAAGCACACGTTCAACCCGCAGGATGTGGTCCTGTATGGCTTCGGACGCATCGGGCGCATAGCCGCGAGAGAGCTCGTGAAGCAGGCCGGCAAAGGCCAACAGTTGCGCCTCCGCGCGATCGTGCTGCGCACCGTGAACGACGAGGAAGTCACCAAGCGGGCCGCATTGCTCCGCAATGACAGCGTGCATGGGGCCTTCAAGGGTTCGGTGATCGAGGATTTCGCGAACAAAGCCATATGGATCAACGGCCAAATGGTGAAGCTCATCGCCGCCAACAATCCGGAGGACATCGACTATACCGCCCATGGCATCAACAAGGCCCTGGTCATCGACAATACGGGAGTGTTCACGAAGCGTCCTGATCTGGGCCGCCACTTGAAGGCGAAAGGAGTGAGCAAGGTGCTCCTGACCGCTCCGGGCAAGGAAATGCCGAACGTGGTGTACGGCATCAACCACAAGGACCTGGACATCGAGAACGAACAGTTGTTCAGCGCGGCCAGTTGTACCACTAATGCCATCTGCCCCATCCTGAAAGTGATCGAGGACAACTTGGGCGTAGAGCGCGGGCACATCGAAACCGTGCACGCCTACACCAACGACCAGAACCTGCTGGACAACTACCACAAGAAGCCTCGTCGGGGTCGCAGTGCCGCCATAAACATGGTGATCACTAGCACCGGGGCCGGCAGCGCCGTCACAAAGGCCATCCCCAGCCTGAAGGACAAACTGACCGCCAATGCCGTACGCGTGCCTACGCCGAACGGCTCGTTGGCGATCATGAGCCTTAGCGTGAAAAAGGCTGCCAGCCGCGTAGAGGTGAATGAACTTATCCGGAATGCCGCACTCAATGGCGAACTGGTGAACCAGATCCATTACCAGATCGATCCTGAACTGGTGAGCAGCGATATCGTGGGCGACACGTGCTGCAGCGTGTTCGACAGCAACGCCACCATCGCGAGCGGTGACGGAAAAAACATCGTCCTTTACGCTTGGTACGATAACGAATTCGGATATACCAAGCAGGTGATCCGACTGGCGAAGCATGTGACCAAGGTGCGTCGGCTGGTTTATTACTGATCTTCACCCTCTTCAGCACTTCGAAAGTCCCGCCAACCAGCGGGACTTTCGCTTTGTGCTACCTCACCGTGGTGAACCCGGAACCTTGCGCTCGGGCCTGTCGGCCTTTGAAGGGGAACTTGCCCATCACCTCAGCGCGGATCAGCTCGGATCACGGATCAACGGCAACGCCGCTATAAGCGTTCGGCATTCCTTCCGAACACCTGAACAACACGCCCCGCCTCCATTACGGGAAAGCTCTGGCACAGTGGAAAGGCCCGGGGCCTTTTGCTCCGCTGGCACGCCCATCACAGGGGT
>Ga0075163_10007044_pt1 | contig 14901 bp, 19 predicted proteins | sample JI1023141ADNA_FD_71478 | JGI IMG/M metagenome (GOLD analysis project Ga0075163, IMG submission 71478) | Wastewater effluent complex algal communities from Wisconsin, to seasonally profile nutrient transformation and Carbon sequestration -... | ecosystem: Engineered > WWTP > Effluent > Algae...
CGGCGCCATCACCATGACGCTGACCGACCGCCACTTCGGCACCAGCTTCTTCAACCCCGCCGGCGGCGGCGACCCGGTGATGTACCAGCACATCTTCTGGTTCTTCGGCCACCCCGAGGTGTACATCATGATCCTGCCGGCCTTCGGCATCGTCAGCCAGGTGGTGCCGGCGTTCGCGCGCAAGAAGCTGTTCGGCTACGCCTCCATGGTGTATGCCACCTCGGCCATCGCCATCCTGTCGTTCATCGTGTGGGCGCACCACATGTTCACCACCGGCATGCCGGTGACGGGCCAGCTCTTCTTCATGTACGCGACGATGCTGATCGCCGTGCCCACGGCGGTGAAGATCTTCAACTGGATCGCCACCATGTGGCGCGGTTCGATGACCTTCGAGACGCCCATGCTGTTCTCGGTCGGCTTCATCTTCGTGTTCACCATCGGCGGCTTCACCGGCCTGATCCCGGCCGTCGCCCCGATCGACACGCAGATCCAGGACACCTACTACATCGTGGCGCACTTCCACTACGTGCTGGTGGCCGGCTCGCTGTTCGCGCTGTTCGCCGGCTTCTACTACTGGTCGCCCAAGTGGACAGGCGTGATGTACAACGAGACGCGCGGCAAGATCCATTTCTGGTGGTCGCTCATCTCCTTCAACGTCACCTTCTTCCCGATGCACTTCCTCGGCCTGGCGGGCATGCCGCGCCGCTATGCCGACTATCCGATGCAGTTCGCGGACTTCAACATGGTGGCCTCCGTGGGCGCGTTCTTCTTCGGTTTCGCCCAGGTGTACTTCTTCCTGTTCGTGGTGCTGCCGACGATGCGCGGCCAGGGGGAGAAGGCGCCCCAGCGTCCCTGGGAAGGCGCCGAGGGCCTGGAATGGGAAGTGCCGTCGCCGGCACCCTTCCACACCTTCGAGACGCCGCCCAAGCTGGACGCCACGGCCACGCGCGTGGTGGGTTGACGGGGCTGGTGCGATGACGCGCGAAGAACAGAAGAAGCGCAACCTGCGGCTGGGCCTGATCCTGGCGTCGGTGGCGGCTGTGTTCTTCCTCGGCTTCATGGCGCGCATGGTCCTGCTGGGCGGCTGAGCACCGATCGAGCCATGGGTCTGCGCGCGGAAAACTTCAGGATGGTGGGCAAGCTGGCCGTCGTGGCGGCCGGCATGTTCGCTTTCGGCTACGCCATGATTCCGCTGTACCGCGCCATCTGCGAGGCCACGGGCATCAACATCCTGTCGCTGTCCGAGCGTCAGGTTCCGGGCAACGGCGTGGCCGGCACGGCGGCGCGCGCGGCGGCCGGCAACACGCAGGTGGACCGCAGCCGCCTCATCACGGTCGAGTTCGACGCCAACGCGCGCGGGCCCTGGCACTTCAGGCCGGCGCAGCGCTCGATCCAGGTGCATCCGGGCGAGCTGGCCACGGTGATGTACGAGTTCCAGAACGTGCAAGACCATCGCATGGCGGCACAGGCCATTCCCAGCTACGCGCCGCGCCAGGCCGCGCCGCACTTCAACAAGCTGGAGTGCTTCTGCTTCAACCAGTACACGCTGGATCCGGGCGAGAAGCGCGAGTGGCCGGTGGCCTTCGTCATCGATCCGCGCATCTCCAAGGACGTGACCACGATCACGCTGTCCTACACCTTCTTCGAGGTGGGCGGCAAGACGCCGCCCGCGCCGGCCACGGCCAATGCAGGCGAGCATGCGCGTGTCGGAGCCGGCGCATGAGCGATGCTCGCGCCCCGCAGCCGCGCAAGGCGTCGTTCTGGCGCTCGGTGCGCACCGTCGCCTGGGGGTTTCTGGGGATACGCAAGAAGAGCGGCTACCAGGACGATCTGGCGCAAGTCAACCCGTTCCACGTCGTGCTGGCGGCCCTCGCCGGCGTGGTGATCCTGGTGCTGGCGCTGGTCGGCATCGTGAAGTGGGTGGTGGCCAGCGCCTGAGCGCGCGGCCGGCGTGAATCATTTTACAAGCAAAATGGGCCTCCAGCCCACATCGAACAAGCGCTATAAGCTATAAAATCGAGAGCATAGGAGTGAAGTCGACATGAGCAGCACCGCCCACGGCCACGCGCCGTACTACTACGTCCCGCACCCGTCGCGCCATCCGGTGATGGCGGCCATCGGGCTGTTCCTGGTCATCCTGGGCGCGACCCAGTGGATCAACGGCGCGGGCTGGGGCGCCTGGCTGCTGCTGCTGGGCATGCTCGGATGGCTGTTCGTGCTCTACCAGTGGTTCGGCGAGGCCGTGCGCGAGAGCGAAGGCGGCCTGTACGGCCGCAAGATCGACCTGTCCTACCGCTGGAGCATGAGCTGGTTCATCTTCTCCGAGGTGATGTTCTTCGGCGCCTTCTTCACCGCGCTGTGGTGGGCGCGTGCGCACTCGGTGCCCGCGCTGGGCAGTCTGGACAACGCGCTGCTCTGGCCCGACTTCAAGGCCGTCTGGCCCAGCCTGGCCGCTGGCGCCACGGCCTCGCCCGCCGGCATCGTCGAGCCGTTCCAGACCATGGGCCCGTTCTGGCTGCCCACCATCAACACGGCGCTGCTGCTCACCTCGGGCGTCACCCTGACCATCGCGCACCACGCCCTGCAGGTGGGCAACCGCAGCCGCTGCGTGTCGTTCATGTGGCTCACCGTGCTGCTGGGCATCGTCTTCCTGTTCGTGCAGGGCTACGAATACTTCCACGCCTACAGCGACCTGAACCTCAAGCTCAGCTCCGGCGTCTACGGCTCGACCTTCTTCATGCTGACGGGCTTCCACGGCCTGCACGTGTTCGTCGGCATGCTGATGCTGCTGTTCATCACCCTGCGCCTGATGAAGGGCCACTTCACGCCCGAGCGCCACTTCGGCTTCGAGGGCGCGGCATGGTACTGGCACTTCGTGGACGTGGTGTGGCTGGGCCTGTACCTGCTGGTGTACTGGATGTGAGAGCCGCTGCGGGCCGAACGAGAAAAGAGCGCCGGCCGGCGCTCTTTTTCTTGGATCGCCAGGCCGTGGCGCCGGGGGCGCTCAGGGGCTGGCGGGCAGGCCGGTGGGCTGGATGTAGCCCAGCTTCCAGGCGATGAGGATGCAGATGAACAGCAGCACCGACAGGCCCACGCGCAGCGCCAGCGCCTTGAACATGCGGTTGGCGCGGCGCGGGTCGTCATTGCCTGGCCCTGGCTTGTCCCCGCGCATCATGAAGAACAGCGCCGATCCCAGGCTACCGATGATGCCCACGAAGGCCAAGCCGACGAGCAGTTGTTTCATGGAGCGGATTATCCCGTGAGCGGCTGGACCGTGGAAGGACGCCGGGTGCTGCTGGTCGTGGCGACGCTGGCGGCCATGGCCGCCACCGGTGCGCTCGGGCGCTGGCAGTTGTCGCGCGCGGCCGAGAAGGAGGCCCTGCAAGCCGCCATCGCCCAGCGCCAACACCTTCCCGCCCTCGACGGCGCCACCCTCGCGCAGCCGCTGCCGCCTGCGCAGGCCGGCGCGTTGCTGCACCGCGCCGTCGCGCTGCGCGGCACGTGGCTGCCGGAGCGCACGGTGTACCTCGACAACCGCCCCATGGACCGCCGGACCGGCTTCTACGTGCTGACGCCGCTGCGCCTGGCCGGCAGCCCCGCGGTGGTGCTGGTGCAGCGGGGCTGGGCGCCGCGCAACTTCGTGGACCGCGCGGCCCTGCCGGCCGTGCTGACGCCGCCCGGCGAGGTCGAGGTCCACGGCCGCATCGCCGTGCGGCCGCCGCGCGCGTATGCCCTTGGCGAGGAGGCGGGCGGCCCGATCCGGCAAAATCTCGACCTGGACGCCTTTCGGCGCGAGACCGGCCTGCCCTTGGCGGATATGGTCGTGCGGCAGACCGGCGGCACGTCGGAAGGGCTGGAGCGCGACTGGCCCGAGCCGGCGACCGGCATCGACACGCATTACGGCTACGCCTTCCAGTGGTTCGGCCTGTGCGCCCTGATCGGCGCGCTTTTTCTGTGGTTTCAAGTTGTCAGACCTTTCTACCGTTCCCCACGTGCCTGATCCTGCCGGCGCGCGCGACGAGCCGCTGGGCTTGACCGTCCACTCCATGCCCTCGCCCGGCGGCGCGGTGGCGCGGGATGCGCGCCGCACGCACGCGGGGCGCTGGCAGATGCTGGGCTTGGCGCTGGTGTGCGCGGCCCCGGTGCTGGCGTCCTACCTCAGCTACTACGTGGTGCGGCCCGAGGGGCGGCGCAACTTCGGCGTGCTGATCGAGCCGCAGCGCCCGCTGCCCGCGACCATGGCCGCCACCGACCTGAGCGGCCAGCCCTTCGACCTGTCCGCGCTCAAGGGCCAGTGGCTGCTGGTCAGCGTGGCCGGCGGCGCCTGCGACGCCGGCTGCGAGAACCACCTGTACCTGCAGCGCCAGCTGCGCGAGGGCCTGGGCAAGGACAAGGACCGCCTGGACTGGATCTGGCTGGTCAACGACGACGCGCGCATTCCCGATGCGCTGCGCCCCGCGCTCGGCCAGGCCACCGTGGTGCGAGTGCCGGACGACGCCCTGGCGGGCTGGCTGGCGCCCGAAGCCGGCCGCCAGCTCGCCGAGCACCTGTACGTGGTCGATCCCATGGGCCACTGGATGATGCGCTTTCCCGCCGGGCTGGACCACGCCGGCGCCGCCCAGGCCAAGCGCGACCTGGAGCGCCTGATGCGCGCGTCCGCCAGCTGGGACACGGCCGGCCGCGACCACCCGTAGGGCATGCCCGACGCACACGCCATGGACACCCCTTCCCTGTACGACCTGAGCCCGGCCCTGCGGCTGATGGGCATGGGCCTGGCGGTCGCGCTGGGGCCCCTGGCCTGGCTGTGGCTGCGCAGCCGCGGCGCGCCGCCGGCCAGCCGCCTGCGCGCACTGACCCTGCTGACGCTGTTCCTGACGTTCGACTTGGTGCTGTTCGGCGCCTTCACGCGCCTGACCGATTCCGGCCTGGGCTGCCCCGACTGGCCCGGCTGCTACGGCCATGCCAGCCCGGTGGGCGCGCGCGCGCACATCGCCGCCGCGCAGGACGCCATGCCCACCGGCCCTGTCACCCACGGCAAGGCCTGGGTGGAGATGGTGCACCGCTACCTGGCCACCGGCGTCGGCGTGCTGATCATCGTGCTGGCGCTGGCCACGGCCCTGCAGTGGCGCCGCGGCCGCCGCAGCGGGGGCCAGGCGCCGGCGGGCGCGCGCGTGCTCAGCCCCTGGTGGCCGCTGGCCACGCTGGTGTGGGTGTGCGCGCAAGGGGCGTTTGGCGCGCTCACGGTGACGATGAAGCTGTTCCCCGCCATCGTCACCCTGCACCTGCTGGGCGGCGTGGGCCTGCTGGTGCTGCTGGCGATGCAGGCCGAGCGCTACCGCCAGGCCGCCGGCGGCGCGGTCCGGGGCCTGGGCCGCGGCCTGCGGGCGCTGCTGTGGCTGGCGGCGGCCATGGTGGGCGTGCAGATCGCCCTGGGCGGGTGGGTCAGCACCAACTATGCGGTGCTGGTGTGCAACACCTTCCCCCTGTGCCAGGGGGGTTGGTGGCCGGCCATGGACTTCGCGCAGGGCTTCGAGCTGTGGCGCCCGCTGGGCGCGTCGAGCGACGGCACGCCGCTGGCCTTTGCAGCGCTGACGGCGATCCACTACGCGCACCGCCTGTTCGCCTACGCCGTGTTCGCCGTGCTGCTGGGACTGGTCTGGCGGCTGCGCCGCGCGGACGCCCTGCCAGCGCAGCGGCGCTGGCTGCTGGGGCTGGCCGCGCTGCAGTTGCTCACGGGCCTGTCCAACGTGGTGCTGGACTGGCCGCTGCTGGCCGCCGTGCTGCACACCGGCGGGGCCGCCGCGCTGATGACGGTGCTGGCCTGGGCGCTGTGCGCCAGCCGCGCGCGGGCCGCGGACGTGGCCGCCGCGCCGTCGCCCTCCACGGTCCGGGAGGTGGCGGCATGACGGCGCCCGCGTCCGCGCCCGCCGTGGCGCTGCCGGCCATGCCCGTCTGGCGCCAGTACTACGTGCTGACCAAGCCGCGCGTGGTGCAGCTCATCGTGTTCTGCGCCCTGATCGGCATGGTGCTGGCCGTGCCCGGCCTGCCCAGCGCGGCGGCGCTGGGCCGCATGGCGATCGCCTGCGCCGGCATCTGGCTGGTGGCGGCAGCGGCGGCGGCCTTCAACTGTCTGGTCGAGAAATCCATCGATGCGCGCATGAAGCGCACCGCCTGGCGTCCCACGGCGCGCGGCGAGCTGTCGGACACGCAGGCGCTGGTCTTTTCGGCCCTGCTGTGCGTGGCCGGCTCCACCGTGCTGTACGCGTGGGTCAATCCGCTGACGATGTGGCTCACTTTCGCCACCTTCGTCGGCTACGCGGTCATCTACACCGTGGTGCTCAAGCCGTTGACGCCGCAGAACATCGTCATCGGTGGCGCCTCCGGCGCGATGCCGCCGGTGCTGGGCTGGGCGGCGATGACGGGCGAGGTGGGGCCGCAGGCGCTGATCCTGTTCCTGATCATCTTCATCTGGACCCCGCCGCACTTCTGGGCGCTGGCGCTGTACCGCGTGGAGGACTACCGCAAGAGCGGCCTGCCGATGCTGCCCGTCACGCACGGCAACGCCTTCACGCGGCTGCAGATCCTGCTGTACACCTTCATCCTGCTGGCGGCCTGCCTGCTGCCCTTCGTCTACGGCATGAGCGGCTGGCTGTACCTGGCGGCGGCCGTGCTGCTCAATGCCGGCTTCATCGGCCATGCGTTCAAGCTGTGGCGCGGCTATTCCGACCAGCTCGCGCGCAAGACCTTCCGCTTCTCGCTCATCCACCTGTCGCTGCTGTTCGCGGCGCTGCTGGTCGATCACTACCTGAAATGACGGATACCTTCATGCGGCGACGATCTGCTCTCAAGAAAATAGCATCCAGCGCAGTATTGGCGGGGGCTGTGGCCGTTTTGAGTGCCTGCACGCCCGACAAGCCGTCGTTCCGCGGCATCGACATCACCGGCGCCGACTACGCCCGCGGCTTCGCGCTCACCGACTTCAACGGCCAGCCGCGCACGCTGGGCGACTTCGCGGGCAAGGTGGTGGTGGTGTTCTTCGGCTACACCCAGTGCCCCGACGTGTGCCCCACCACCATGAGCGAGATGGCCCAGGTCAAGCAGACGCTGGGCGCCGACGGCGACCGGCTGCAGGTGCTGTTCGTCAGCGTCGATCCCGAGCGCGACACGCCCGAGGTGCTGAAGGCGTACATGGCCGCCTTCGACCCCGGCTTCCTGGCGCTGTACGCCGCCTCGCCCGACCAGTTAGCCGCGCTGGCCAAGGACTTCAAGGTCTACTACAAGCGCGTGGACGGCAAGACCCCCACCAGTTACACCATGGACCACACCGCCGCCAGCTACGTCTACGACCCGCAGGGCCGGCTGCGCCTGTACAGCCGCTACGGCAGCGGCGCGCAGGCCATGGCCGAGGACGTGAAGCTGCTGCTGAACGGCGCCTGACGGCCGTTTCAGGTTAAAAAATGCCTTCAGCCCGCGCCGGATAAGCGCAAACAGCTATATAAAAATTAGCGAACGGGCGTCAATCCACGCGGATGCTCTGCGCGCGGACAATGCCGCCCAGCACCTGCGTGTCGCGCTGGATGCGCTGGGCCAGCCCTTCGGGCGACGAGCCCACCGCCTGCCAGCCCTGCTGGAACAGGCGCTGGCGCATCTCAGGCGCGCGCACGATGGCGCTGACCGCGGCGGCCAGCTTGTCCAAGTGCGCGCGCGGCATGCCGGCGGGGGCGGCCACGGCGTTCCAGATCTCGAGGTCGAAGTCCCTCACCCCGGTGCCCTGCAGGCTGGGCAGCTCGGGCGCGAGCAGGCTGCGCCCGCTGGAGGTCACGCCGATGCCGCGCAGCTTGCCGGCCCTGATCTGCGCCAGCGCCAGCGCCGGCGGCAGCATCGACAGCTGCAGGTCGCCCGCCGCCAGGGCCGCCGCCACCAGCGGGTAGCCCGGGTAGGGCACGTGCACCGGGGTGATGCCCGAGCGGCGCTTGAGCAACTCCATGCCGATGTGGCCCACCGTGCCGACGCCGGGCGAGCCGTAGCTCCAGCGGCTGCCCGCGGCGCGCGCGGCGTCGAGGAAACCTCCGGCATCGGCGCCCGGCGCATCGGCCGGCGCCACCAGCACCAGCGGCGCCACGCCGATCAGGCTGACCGGCGCCAGGTCCGTCAGCGGGTCGTAGCGCACGGCCGGGTTCAGCAGCCGGGCGATGGTCATGTTGCCGTTGATCATCAGGCCCACGGTGTGGCCGTCCGCCGCCTTGGCGACGGCGTCGCCACCGATGTTGCCGCCCGCGCCGGCGCGGTTCTCGACCACCACCGGCTGGCCCAGCGCCTGCGCCAGCGGCTCGGCCAGCGCGCGCGCCGTCAGGTCGGGCGACGAGCCGGCCGGAAAGCCCACGATGAGGCGCAGCGGCCTGCTGGGCCAGGCCCGGGCCGGATGGGCGAGCGCGGCGGCCGGGCCGGCCAGCAGGGCGGCGCCGGCCAGCACGGCGCGGCGCGAGAGGGTCGTGGAGGTCATGCGAAGGCCTGTGCAAGGTGGATGCAGTGGGGCCCATCGTAGCGGCCCGCGCCGCATCGATGAAATACTATGCTATTGATAGCTGCCGGCGCACTATCAACGCGGGCTGAAGCCCGATAAGGCATGAAAAACCCTGCCGGCTCGCGCGGGCAGGGCGGTGGGGTCTGGCGGGCCGGTTCAGGCGTATTCGGCCAGCGCCACCTTCATCTTCTTCATCGCCGCCACCTCGATCTGGCGCACGCGCTCGGCGCTGACGCCGTACTCGGCCGCCAGCTCGTGCAGCGTCATGCCGCCGGAGCCGTCGTCGTTCACGTTCAGCCAGCGCTCGGTCACGATGCGGCGGCTGCGTTCGTCCAGGCTCTTGAGCGCGGTGGCGATGCCCTCGGTGGCCAGCGTGTCGCGCTGGGCCGACTCCAGCATCGCCGTCGGCTCGTGGCGGTCGTCCGACAGGTAGGCGATGGGGCCGAAGGCGTGCTCACCGTCGCCCTCGGCCGGCGCGGGGTCGAGCAGCACGTCGCCGCCGGCCAGGCGCGTCTCCATCTCGCGCACATCGCCGGGCTTGACGTTCAGCTCGCGCGCCACCACGTCGATCTGCGCGTCGGTCAGCGCGTCGCGGTGCGTGATGTCGGCCTCGGCGTCCTCGGCCTTGAAGCCCTGCTTCATCGACCGCAGGTTGAAGAACAGCTTGCGCTGCGCCTTGGTGGTCGCCACCTTGACCAGGCGCCAGTTCTTCAGGATGTACTCGTGGATCTCGGCCTTGATCCAGTGCAGCGCGTAGCTGACCAGGCGCACGCCCTGGTCGGGGTCGAAGCGCTTGACGGCCTTCATCAGGCCCACGTTGCCTTCCTGGATCAGGTCGCCGTGCGGCAGCCCGTAGCCCAGGTACTGGCGCGACACCGACACCACCAGCCGCAGGTGCGACAGCACCAGCCGGCCGGCCGCCTCCAGGCTGGCGCCGTCGCGCAACTCGCGGGCGTAGCGCTGCTCTTCCTCCAGCGTCAGCATCGGCAGGCGGTTGACGGCGGTGATGTAGGCGTCCAGGTTGCCCAGCGGCGGCACGACGGCCCACGGATTGGCCAGCGCCACGGCATTCGCGGAAGGGCTCGTGTCCAGTCGGGTCATCGTCGAATGTCCTTTCGTCATGGTCAAGTATTTTAGCACTCTATTGGAGCGAGTGCTAAGGGCAAAGTTCACCGCGCTCGATCCTGTGCGCGTGCGAACGCCTGCGGCGCCTGCTTGACCCGTCCGATCTCGGGCAGGCCGGCCAGTTCCTGCCGCGTGACGAAGAACAGGGGGCCGCTCGGTAGGGGCCGCTCCGGGCGCAGCTCACGCACCAGGCCGCGGGCCTCGTAGTGCCTGACCGCGCTTTGCGGCCCCACCGTCAAGGCTGGGCCGGCCGCCGCCAGGGACAGGTTGGTGTGGAACGACGGCGATTCGACGTGCGGCGCCGGCCGCGCTCAGCATCGCGCCGCCAGGCGGCGGTGCTGAGCGACCCGCCGTCGGCGATGCACTCTCTTCACTTACAACGTGACCCAGGCGGGCGCGCCCTGGCCGGTCCCCGTGATCCTGGTGGTCCCGAAGGATGAAGCCAGGCTGGCGGCGGCCGAGCACCTGGGCCAGCCCGTCACGGTGTCGGTCAAGGGCCACTACGAACGCAACGTGCCGGGCCGCAACGTCATCGGCCGGTTGGACCGGGGCAAGGCGCGCACCATCGTCGTCTCGACGCCGGTGAGCAGCTGGTTCACCAGCACCTGCGAGCGCGGACCTGGCATCGCGGCCTTCCTCGCCACGGCCCGGGTGGCGAGCCAATCGCTGACGGACGTCAACTTCGTGTTCGTGGGCACCAGCGGCCACGAGGTGGGCCACGGCGGCATGGAATACTTCATCCGCGACAAGGCGCCCAAGCCGAACGGCGTGACGGCCTAGCTGCACTACGGCGCATCGCTGGCCTGCCATGCGAAGCCCGCCGATGGCGCGGGCGCGGCTGCGCAGGGCGTCAACAGCAATACGCGCTTCCTGGCCATGAGAGCCGACTTGCAGCCCCTGGTGGAGCCGGCGTTCAAGGACGTGGCCGTCGCGGCGCGCCTGGTCGGTGCAAGAGCCGGCATCGGCGAGCTGCGCGAGATCATGGGGGCAGGGTATCCGCGCGCGTTCGGCATGGCGGGGCTGCATCCGCTGTTCCACACGTCCCGCGACCGTGCCGGGATGACCAGCCCCGAGTTGCTGGAACCGGTCGTGCGGGCATTCCTCCAGGCGCTGCGCGCGGTGGCCGAGGCCCCGTAGTCGCCTGGCTGCCCTGGAGCGGCAGAGAGCCGGCGACCGGCCGGGGCCTGATCAAAAAAAGCGCCGGACAGGCATGGGGTCATGCGAGTCCGGCGAACGGTCAAAGAAGCGCGAGAGGGGGTGGTCACCGCCCGCGCTTCGCTTGGAGAACACGAAGTCTTGAATTACAAATAAGAGTTGTTTTCATCTTCAAGGATGCCCGGAATCAGGCGTCCGCCGGGCCGTGCGGCCACCAGAGCCAATGGTTGTCCAGCCGCGGCCCCACCGCGCGGAAGGCGGCGGGCCGCGCGCCATCGTGGCGGGCGGCGCATTCCAGCCCGCCGATCCACAGCCGCCGGCCCTGGCTTTCGGGCGCCAGGGCGCAGGCCTCGGGCAGCGGCACCAGGCCCTGCCAGCGTCCCTGGGCGTCGAAGCGCGCCACCCCGTTCACGCGCGGGCAGCTCACCCACAGCGCGCCGGCACAAGCGGCGATGGAGCCGCCGTAGCCGGCCAGGGGCTCGGGCGCGGCCACGCTGCGCAGCCCCTCGCCGTCGAACAGCGCCAGCACCGGGGCGGCGGTGCGCGCGGCCGCATCGCCGTGCTCGGCCTGCAGGGCGATGCCGATGCGGGGCTTGCCGTCCACCTCGATGCGCGCCAAGTGGCGCAGGCTGAGGCGGGGGTCGGGCAGGCGCCATTGGCCCAGGCGCCGGCCGGTGGCGGCGTGCAGGCGCACCAGGGACGAATCCATGCGGCCCAGGTCGCCCTTGGCGCGGCCGGTTTCCGGCCGGGTGGGGACGCCGCCGTTGGCGACGATGAGCTGGCCGCCGGCGTCCAGCAGCAGCTCGTGCGGGTCGATGCCGTGCGTGGGCCATTCGGCCAGCAGGTCCAGGGTGCGCGCGTCGCGCACGCCGACCAGACCCGCGCCGCTGCCCAGGTCTGTCTCGGTGGTGAACAGGCGCGTGCCGTCGGCGCTCCAGAGGGCATGGCCGTTGAAGGCGCGCTCGGGCGCCGCCCAGGCCCATTGCGGCTCGGCTGCGGCGCCGGGACGCCAGCGCAGCAGCCAGTCGCCGGGGCGGCGCGCGACGACCAAGAGGGCGCCGTCCGGCCCCGCCAGCAGGGCGTGGGCGCGGGTGGGTAGTTCAATGGTGTTTTTGGCCTCCAGCCCGTGTCCATGCTTCGGTAAATGCTCTTTATTTTGTAGCGAAAGCCCGGCGTGGTAGCTACCGTCGACGCCGCTGGCCCAGGTGGCGGCCAGTCGGGCCGGGGTTTGCGGCGCTGCTGTGTCCGCGGGCGCGCACAGGGCCGGCGGTAGGGCGGCCAGCAGGCGGCGGCGCAGCGGGTCAGTCGCCATCGGCATCGGAAAAGCCCATGCGTACGTCGAGCGCGGCGGCCACTTCGTCCTCGGCCAGCCGCTTGGTCTGCGTCAGTTCGCGCACGGCCTGGTCGAGCGTGGCGGGCCGGGCCGGGTCGATGGCGTCCACCGCCGCACCGGTGGCGGCGACGCGCGCGGCCCAGCGGTCGGCCAGCGCGATCAGGCCGCGCCCGCGCAGGTAGGCCTCCAGCGTGACCAGGCCGGCGCCGGGTGCCGGGGCCGCCGACCCCGCCATGGCAGCCAGCCGCGCGAGGGCCTGCCAGTGCGCGGCCCAGGCGGCGGAGGTCTGCCCGCTCAGGGCGCGCGGCCACGCGGGCGGCGTGTCTTTCTCGCCCCGGCTGGCGGCTTCGCGGCGGGGCTTGTCGAGGTCGGCCCAACGCAGCCGCTCGCTGCTGCCCACCCATTGGTTCAGCAGTTCGGCGAAGGCGGCGGTCGCCTCCTCGGGCGTGGCCTCGCGCGCGGCTGCGGCGTCGGCGTCGCGCTGGAGCTGGGTCGCCTCGCGGTCGATGTCGGCCGCCACCTGGACGGCGTAGGCGCATTCGGGCGTGGCGAGCTTCAGGGGGGCCTGCCACAGCAGCCATTCGAGCGCCGGCAGCCCCTTGGCCGGGGTGCCGATGCGCTCCATGTCGGCGCTGCCGGCGGGCGCCTGGCCGACGGCGCGGCGGATCAGGGCGGGCCGCGCGGGAGCGAAGTCGATCTGGCGCAGCGAGCGGCGCTCGATCAGCGCCCCCAGGGGCACGCCGGCGTAGAGATCCCAGTCCCGCACGGCCTGCACCCAGGCGGCGCGCGCGGCCTCCAGGCGCGGCGTCGCCTGCGTGGTGGCCGTTGACGTCGCGGATCAGGCCGATGCCCCACAGCGGCGGGGTTTTCCACTGCCGTCCGCTGGCCAGGAAGTCGGGGCGGCCATCAGCCAGGTCCGGCCCCATGTCGTGCAGCAGCAGGTCGGTGTAGGGCCAGATGCGCTGGCCAGCCGCGACCGGGCTGGCCAGCCGAGGGAAGGGCGCGCCCGGGGTGACGTAGCTGGGTCGGTGGCAGGCAGCGCATTGGACTTGGGCGAACAGCGCCTGGCCGCGCAGCACCTGCGGGTCGTCGGCGCGGCGGCGCGCGGCCGGGGCCAGGGTGGCTTGGTAGAAGACCACGTCGTCGAAGGTGGCGTCGTCGATCTCCGGCCGCGCGGCGCTGGCCTGGGCCGCCGCCACGATGCCCACGCCGCCGGTGCGCTTGCCGCCACCGTGCGGGGCGGCCAGGCAGTCGGTCTGCGCGGGGGTGCAGGCCTCGTGCGGGAACAGGCGGCTGGTGATGCCCATGTCGCCCAAGAAGGCGCCGGCGGTCTGGTGCGCGACGTTGGCCTTCCAGCCAAAGCGGCCGATGCGCTCGGCGCCGGCCACGGCGTCCCAGGCGCGGTTGGGATGCCCCTTGATGGGGTCGGGCGACGCGGCCTGCGCGGCGGCATTGGCCTGGATGTCGGCCTCGGCGATGGCCTCCAGCAGGCCGACGCCGGCCAGTTGCGGCGCGATGCGGGGGCTGACCATGGCGCCCGGGGCCAGCGGGCCGTAACCCAGGCTGGCCAGCGTGTAGAGCGGCTGGCGCAGCGTGTAGCGCGCGGCTGCGGATCTCCACGCGGCCCTCGGGCCTGACACCCTGCACGGCGGCGGTGTTGAACTGGTCGCCGTACACGGGATCGGGGCGCACGCCCAGCTGGGCGTCGGCCGGGCCGGGCGCCGACAGGCGCATCAGCAGGGCCACGGCGGGCTCGGGGTCCGGCCCCAGGGTAGCGCCTCCAGTCGGGCGGGGCGCCGCGTCCGTCCTGCACGTGGCAGCCCGCGCAGGAGCGGGCGATGAAATGCGGGCCCAGACCATCGCGCGCGATGGTGGAGGCCGGCGCCTCGACCCAGTTGCGCCGGAAGAAGGAGTTGCCGATGGCAAAGCGCGTGCGCTCTTCGTCGCTCAGGTTGACGAACGGGAAGGAGAACGCATTCTTTCCCGTCGCCTCCACGGTGGTGGCGCCGCCGGTCTGCACGCCCAGCGGGTCGTCGGGCGGTGCGGCCTGCAGCCAGGCGCCCGTGCCCGCCGTGGCGGTCAGCAGGAAGGCCAGGGCCGCCAGCCTGCGCTGCGCCGTCACGGCTGCACCAGGGTGAGCTTGGTGATGCCGATGGCGTTGGCGGATTCCACCAGCAGCTTGGACTGCGCGACCAGGCTGTCGATGGCGGCCTGCACGCGCTGGCGGCCCGGGGCGTCCCTGCCGCCCACGATTTCGCGGTCAAACGGGGGCTGGATGGCCTCGGCGGCCTTCAGGGACGCCTCCAGCTGGGCCGTGGTCCTGCCGGCCAGCGGCGCGTCGCTGGCGGCCACCAGGTCGCGCACGGCCGGGCCGCTCAGGGTGCTGCCGTCGCGGCGTTTGTACTGCCCCAGCCACACGTTGCGCAGGCCCAGCGCATTGGCCACGATGTCGCGGTGCGTGTTGTCGGAAAAGCAGGAGTGCTCGTCTTCCTGGTCCTGGGACGCGAGCGCCACTTCCATCCGCTCGCCGGCCAGTTCGCCGCGCGAGAGCGAACCCAGCCCGACGATGATCTTGCGCACCGATTCCTGGCCGCCGTGGGCAAAGCGCGCGCGGTAGTTGCGGGCGCCGGGGGCCCAGGCCTAGAGCCAATACTGTTCAGATAGACAAATGGCCAGCATAATTCGGCTCCATCCAATCCATGGAGGACGGAGCCGATGGCAAGAACGCGCAAGGTACTGCCGCACCAGGTCGATGTCGCCCACC